>Ga0187886_1002330_pt1 | contig 15411 bp, 13 predicted proteins | sample June2016WEW_20_1_FD_133001 | JGI IMG/M metagenome (GOLD analysis project Ga0187886, IMG submission 133001) | Peatland microbial communities from SPRUCE experiment site at the Marcell Experimental Forest, Minnesota, USA - June2016WEW_20_150 | ecosystem: Environmental > Terrestrial > Soil >... | reverse complement strand
TACCCCTTTGACTTTGGGAATAGAAACTTTAGGTGCAGTCGCTACTCCTTTGATTTCGAAAAATACAACCATTCCAACCTCAAAATCGCAAATATTTTCAACCGCCGCGGATAATCAAACCCAGGTTGAAATCAATGTTTTGCAAGGAGAAAGACCGATGGCGGCGGATAATAAATCATTGGGAAGATTTGTTTTGGACGGAATTCCGCCGGCGCCTCGAGGTGTTCCGCAAATTGAAGTCAGTTTTGATATCGATGCCAACGGGATTTTAAATGTTAAAGCGGTTGATAAGGCAACCAGCAAAGAACAAAGTATTAAAATTACCGGTTCAACGGGTCTTACTAAAGAAGAAGTTGAGCGAATGACCAAAGAGGCGGAAGTTCACGCCAGCGAAGACGCCGAGAAAAAAGAAAAAATTGAAGCCAGAAATCAGGCCGACTCATTAATCTTTACTGCGGAAAGATCGCTTAAAGACGCGGGAGACAAAGTCGCCGAGGACGTTAAAAAAGAAGTTGAAGAAAAAATTTCCGCTCTAAAGGGAGTTTTGGATTCCGGTTCAAAAGAAGATTTGGAAACAAAAACCAAAGAACTTTCCGAAAGTTTGCAAAAAATCGGTCAGTCAATGTATCAAAACCAGCAAACAGCAGCCGGTGAGAAGCCGTCAGAAGATCAGAATTCACAGGCCAACGGAGAAGACAAGACGGAAGATAAAAAAGCAGATGAGCCGGTCGAAGGCGAAGTGGTTAACTAATTTAAAATTTAAAATTGAAAATTCAAAATTAAGGCGCAAAGGATGCGCCTTTTGTAATATAATACGGCTATGGCAAGTGAAGATTTTTATAAAATTTTAGGAGTTTCTAAAACCGCTACTGCGGATGAAATAAAAAAAGCCTACCGAAAATTAGCGCTTCAATATCATCCCGACAGGAATAAGGGTAAAGAAGCGGAAGAGAAATTTAAAGAAGTAAATAAAGCTTACGAAGTTTTGTCGGATCAACAAAAAAGGCAAACTTACGATCAATTCGGTTCGGCCGCTTTCGAACAAGGCGGGCCAGCAGGCCAGGGTCCTTTCGGAGCAGGCGGTCCGTTTGGCGGCTTCAATCAGCAAGGCCCATTTTCCTATACTTATACAACCTCAGGACCGGGCGGAGGGTTTGATTTTGGCGGATTTTCCGACCCGTTCGAAATTTTCGAACAGTTTTTCGGCGGAGCATCTCCGTTTGCTAGTCAAAGACAGCGAAGATCGACCTATTCTTTAACCATTAGTTTTGACGAAGCAGTCCACGGAACGGAAAAAAGAGTAAATATTGAAGGCAAACAACAGAAAATAAAAATTCCCGCCGGCGTTGATGACGGATCGAGGATAAGGTTTGGCACTTACGACGTGATCGTTGACGTAACTCCCGATCCAAAATTTCAGCGCCAAAGATACGACATAATCCTTAATAAGGAAATATCTTTTTCGCAAGCTGCATTGGGAGATCAAGTAGAAGTTGCCACAATCGACGGTTCCGTAAAAATAAAAATTCCGTCCGGCACTCAACCCGAAACATTAATTAGACTGAGGGGCCGGGGAGTAAAATCCGTGCGGGGAAACGGAAGAGGCGACGAGTATGTCAGAATAAAAGTGACGGTTCCCAAGAATCTTTCTTCAAGACAAAAGGAACTGCTTAGAGAATTTGATTCTTCAAAAAAACAAGGTTGGTTCTAGATTTGAATTTTCGGCTCCAATCTCCTACACTTAAATTAATGCTTAAACTGCCCCTTGATATTATCCGGTTTTGGTACTTCGAAGCTCCGGTTTCGCTGTTAAAGTTTTTTGCCTTGATAAACAGAGGCTTTTTGGATATTTTTTCCCTGCCTTTGATGGTAAAAACTTTCTTTAAACCCTGGAAAAATGAATACCGCAAAGGGCTGGTCGGCTTTTCCCGGGCAATGGGAATGTTTATAAAAAGTCTTTTTATAGCCGCAGATTTGGTTATGCTGACGTTTATTTTTATTTTTGAATTCAGCGCAATTTTTGTTTTATTAACCTTCCCTTTTATAGTTATATTTTTGGCATTTGTAATTTGACATGAAATTTTACGCAAAACTTTATTATTTTTATCATCAGCTTAGAATCTTAAGGGTTTTTATTTTTATTCTTCTTTTAGTGCTGGCTTTTGTTTCCTTAGGAATCCGGCCCAACCTTTTTATTTTTCTGTTTGGATTGTTTTTAATCTTTGAAACATATTTTCAGTACAAAATTAAAAAGTTAATGCCAAAATCTCAAGTTGCAAATGCTACTTCCTTTGAAGATTGCACCGCTCTGGAAGCATTAAGTGTTTTCTTAACTTCCTCAAATTCCAAGATTCTTTTGGAGATACTTTTAAAAGAACCGGAAATAAAATTTATTATCAGAAAAGCAGACATTCCAAACAAATTACCATCCGACGTACCTTTGGAACAAATCAAAATTAAAGCCATGGAAATTGTAAAAAATACAAAAGGGAAATACGTAACCACCATGGATCTTTTTGTTGCATATCTGCTTTTGTCGGAATCGCAAACAAAACTTTTATTTTCAAAAAAACTTAAAGAAAATGATATTTTAAATATCTTAATTTGGGCAAAAGAAGCTTTTACTTCCCAGGAACTTCCGAAAACTTTTGAATACCATTTTTGGGGTGAGGGACTGGCTGAGGAATGGGTTTACGGCTGGACGATAGAAGCCAAAAAATACATGATTGACATGACCAATATTCTTTTAGACAAAAATCAAATGCCGATAGGGAGAGAAAAAGAATATCAGCAAATGATTGAGGCTTTAGGCAATAATAAAAGCTTAATTTTAGTCGGTGAAACCGGGAGCGGAAAAACAGCGGCGGTTGAAGCGCTGGCCTTAGACAGCTTCAGCGGAAAACTTGGCGGAAATCTTTTTCATCAGAAAATTTTTCAGTTAATGGTTGACGCTTTTATGGCCGGAGTAACCAGTAAAGGTGAGGTAGAAGAGAGGCTCGATGCAATCATTGAAGAAGTATCTCACGCGGGAAACGTCATCATTTTTCTGCCTGACTTTCAGAATATTTTGGGAAGCTCGACTTTCCAACTTGATGTTTCCGGAGCAATCTTACCCTATGTTGAAAGCGGAAGCATCCGGATTATCGGAACGGTAACCCCCGGAGTTTATAAAAAATATGTCGAGCCGTTACATTCTCTTTTGGAATCTTTTGCCGTAGTTGAATTTGATCAGCCTCAAGATGACGTCGTATTGGAAATGCTTTTTAGAAAAGCTTTATATATAGAGAGTAAAGATAAAGTTGACATAACCTACAACGCGGTTGTCAGCGCTTTTGAATATGCGGATAAGTACTCGAAAGAAAGGGCCTTGCCCGGTTCGGCGGTTAATCTTTTGGACGATACGGCTGCGGCAGTTGCCATGTCGGATAAGAAAATTGTTGAAGAGGAAGATATTTTAGGACAGGTCGAGAAAAAAATAAAAGTGGCGGTTGGCGAACCAAAGACTTTAGAGAAACAACTTCTTTTAAATTTGGAAACGGAAATTCATAAGCGGATCATCGGACAGAATGAGGCGGTTTCTGCAATTTCGGAGGGAATCAGAAGAATAAGAACGGGATTGAATGAATCCAAAAAACCGATCTCATTTTTATTCTTGGGCCCAACGGGCGTTGGAAAAACCGAAACTGCCAGAGTTTTATCGAACGTTTATTTTGGCCAGGAACAACTGATAAGATTGGATATGAGTGAATACGCGGGAGAAGAGGGAATTAAAAGACTGCTTGGCTCGGGTCCCGGCGAAGGAGACGAAAAAGGACAGTTAACGGAAGCAATTTTTGATAATCCGTATTCCTTGGTTTTGTTGGATGAATTTGAGAAGGCGGACAATAAAATTTTGGATCTTTTCTTGCAGGTTTTTGACGAAGGAAGACTCACCGACAATAAAGGCAAAACAGTTTCTTTTGTAGACTCAATAATTATCGCAACCTCTAACGCCGGTTCGGAATTTATCAGGGAACAAGTTGGAAAAGGGGTAGTGATTGATAAAACTTTTCAGAAAGGCCTTTTGGAATATCTGCAAACACAGAGGATTTTTAAACCGGAACTTTTAAATAGATTTGACGGAGTGATTGTTTTTAAGCCCTTGGAAATGGAACAAATCGTGCAGATAATTAATCTTTCACTGCAAGATTTTGTCAAAAAATTATCCCAAAAAGATATTAAGTTAACCTTTGACCAGAAAGTTATTGATAAAATAGCAAGAGAAGGATTTGATAAAGAATTTGGAGCGAGGCCTTTAGAAAGATATATTCAGAATTATATTGAAGATGCGATGGCTAAAAAAATACTTGCCGACGAAATAAGCAGAGGAGACTTAGTGTTTGTTTCAGTTGACTCTTCGGGAAACATCTCCTTTGTTAAGGTTTAATCTTCCCTGTTCGCGCGCCTTTAGTAGTTGTTTTACGTTTGAGGAAATTTGGGTTTGTTCCATTTGTTCAAGTTGTTCGAATGAATAAAATCCGATACTTTTATGCATTTTTTGCTTTGGGAAAAGTCCGGTATAATTGACTCTAGCTAAAAAATTTACGTGTTTTCTTCTTTTTCCGTGTCTTTTGTATCTGGTTGTTATAACCTTATCAACTGCTTCTATACTAATAATTCCTCCTACTTCTTCCCCAGTTTCTCTGACCGCAGCTCGTAGTGGAGTTTCATTTGGTCTTAAACCTCCTCCAGGTACTTCCAACTGTTTTTTTCCAAGGGCATCTCTTTGTAAAAGAAGAATTTCGCCTCTCTCGTTTAAAATTATGCAGTTTGCCACCACCTCGGTTTTAGGTGGAGTCTCCACGCTTATCTGCAATTCTGTTGGTTGAACTTCTGATATTTCAACTTCTGTTGTTTCTACCGCTCTCATAAAAGTTGCTTTATCGAACAGTAATTATATCATTAACGGGCAAATTGTCGAGTTTCTTGAAGCCAGAGCTTAAAAATGCTATACTAGAGCACATTATGCCGGCAATACAAAGAAGTGAATTCGCACTAGCTTTAAATCAGGTCTCAAACGAAAGAGGCATTGATCCCGAAGTGGTTTTGGAAACCGTCAGAAACGCGATTTTGGCGGCCTACAGAAAAGACCATCCCGGTGCCGAAATTGAAGAATACACGGCACTTTTAGATTCAAATACGGGTGAAGCAAAAATTTTGCATAAAGACGAAGACGTGACTCCTCCGGGTTTTGGAAGAATTGCCGCCCAAACCGCCAAACAGGTAATTTTACAAAAAATCAGGGAAAAGGAAAAAGAAGCCGTTTTATCGGATTTTAGGCTGAAAATCGGCTCAATTGCCAACGGAATGGTTTTGAGATTTGCCGGCCCCAATGTGATTGTTGACGTTGGAAAAACAGAAGCAATAATGCCGCCGAGCGAACAAATCCAAAATGAGAAATATCATTTAAACCAAAGACTGGTGATTTATCTTTTGGAAATTCAGGAAGGATTAAAAGGAGAAGAAGTGGTTGTTTCAAGGTCGGCGCCAAAGCTTTTAGAAGGACTTTTTAAACGGGAAGTTCCCGAAGTTGCCCAGGGAGCGGTTGAGATTAAAGATATTGTCAGAGAAGCCGGCAATAGAAGCAAGGTTGCGGTTTCCTCAAACCAATCCGGAATTGACCCGGTCGGCAGCTGTGTCGGACAAAAAGGCGTCAGGATTCAGGAAGTAATTAAAGAGTTCGGCGGAATGGAAAAAATCGATATTATTCAATGGCAGGAGAATCCTAAGAATTATATTGCCGCAGCACTGTCTCCGGCCAAAGACCTTAGGGTAGAATTGGATGAAAAGGAAAAAACCGCACATGTTTTCGTTGCGCCGCAGGAACTTTCTTTGGCAATCGGAAAAGAAGGACAAAATGTTAGACTGGCTTCAAAATTAACCGGCTACAGAATTGAGATAGAAGGAAAAGAAGAGGTAACTGAAGCTGCGGAAGATAAAAAGAAAGAACCGGTTAAAGCGAAATCCGCCTCTGGTAAAAAAGTGAAAGCGGCAGAAAAAAAGCAAGAAAAAGACAAGCAAGAACCAAGCGCTCAGGATCCTAAAAGCATATGAGAAGCTTAATCTTGTCCAAAATATATGGGAAAAACAAAAGACATTATTCAATATCCACCGGTCGTAGCAGTTTTAGGCCACGTTGATCACGGGAAGACTACTCTTTTAGACGCAATCAGAAAAACCAACATTGCCCAAAGAGAACATGGCGGAATAACCCAAAAAATCGGCGCGTCCACAATTGAAATAGAGCACGAAGGGAATAAGCGAAAAATAACTTTTATTGATACTCCCGGACACGAAGCTTTTTCAAAAATGAGAGGCAGGGGAGCCCAGGCGGCGGATATCGGACTTTTAATAATTTCGGCAGTTGACGGTGTAATGCTGCAGACTAGAGAGAGCATTTTGCTTTTGAAAGCCTCCAAAATTCCGTTTATTGTCGTTTTGACAAAATCCGATTCGCCTGAAAAAAATTCCGAAAAAGTCAGACAGCAGCTTCTAAAAGAAGAAGTAATGCTGGAAAATTTTGGCGGGGATGTTCCGTCGATTGAAGTTTCGGCAAAAACAGGATCGAATGTTAGGCAACTTTTGGATTTAATCCTTTTGGCTTTTGACCTTTACAAAGAATCGGGGCATTATAAACTTTCGGAAAATAATAATTTTGAAGGGGTGATTATCGAGTCAAGACTTGATCCGAGATCTGGTTCCAAAGTAACGGCGATTGTAAAAAACGGAATAATTAATGTCAGAGATGAGGTAGTGGCAGAAAACGTCAAGGGAAAGGTAAAAAATTTAATTTCCGACAGCGGAAAACAAGTTGAAAAAGCCACGGTCGGCGAAGCGGTTGAAATTTTAGGATTTGAGTCGGTGCCAGCTGTTGGAAGCATTGTTTATAAAAAAGATCAGTTAAAGGAAGAAGTGAAAATTCAAGAAGAAGAAAAGGCAAAAAAACAAGAGGGAGAAGATTTCCTTTCGATTATTCTTTGCGCGGACACTCAAGGATCATTGGAGGCAATCATAAATTCTTTGCCGCAAAACATTAATATTATTTTGAAAAAAACAGGTGACATAGAAGCTTCGGATATTTTCTTTGCCAAATCGGTCGGGGCGATAGTTTTAGGCTTTAACATAAAACTAAAACCCGAAGTCGTAACTTTAGCTAAAACAGAAAAAGTTATTCTAAAAGGATACACGATAATTTACGAAATGATTAATGAGATAAGTGATTTTGTTCAAGGGAAATTGGAGTCATTGCAGGAAGAAATTTTGGGAATTGCAAAAGTTTTGGCGAGATTTCCTTATGAAAAAACAGAAGTTTTAGGAATTTCGGTAACTGAAGGAAGAGTTGCTAAAGGAGATAAGGTAAGGGTTCTTAAGGGAGAAGAAGTAATCGGCGAAAGTTATGTTTCTTCGGTAAGACAGGGGAAAGAACAAATTTCTAAAGTAGAAAGCGGTCAGCAGGCAGGAATAATCCTGGCTCCCCGGCTTGACTTTACTATAGGAGATGTGGTAATATGCCATGGTTAAAATTTAAAATATGGAAAATACGAGTTTCAAGCAGGTCAGAGAGACTTTGGAGAAAAGTAAAAGCATCGGCATTTTAACCCCTAAAGATCCCGATTTGGATAAAATGGCCGCGGCCTTAGCGCTATATCTTTCGCTTTCATCCTTAGGCAAGGAAGTTTTAATTGCGACTCCTTCGGAACCTTTAGTTGAAGTTTCTTCATTGGTTGGAATCGATAAGGTAAAAACAAGCCTTGAAGACGGAAAAGGAGATTTAATTGTCTCTTTTCCTTATCAGGAGGGATCGATTGAAAAAGTTTCCTATACTTTGGAAAACGAGTTTCTTAACATCATTGTTAAAGCCGGAGAAAACGGCCTTGCGTTTAGCGAAAAAGACATCAGCTTTTCAAGAGGAGGCGCCGCGCTGGAACTTATTTTTGTAGTCGGAGCCCAAAGGATTTCTGACCTTGGCAAACTTTTCGACCCGGGTCAACTTAAAAACACAACTATTGTTAATATTAATAATCAAGCCGATAATCAAAGTTTTGGAGATATTCACATAGTTTCCAATAGATTTTCTTCGGTTTCGGAAGCTGTCGGAAATGTTATTTTATCGCTTGGACTTAAAATTGATGCGGACATTGCCCAAAATTTAATGGCGGGAATTTCTTTTGCTACCCAAAATTTCCAAAGTCCGAATACCAGCCCCTTGGCTTTTGAGATGGCGGGAATTTTAATGAGAAACGGCGCCGTTAGAAATACAGTTTCCCAAAAAACACCAAAAGCTCAAGAAGATATTACCAAAGAACTGCAAGATTTTTTCTCGCTTAAACCGTCCCAGAACAAACCGCAAATACCAAGGCCGCAAATGCAAAAACAGCAAATGCCAAACAGGACTTTGCCTAAAATGCAACTGCCGGAACAAGAAAAACAAAAAGAAGACGAAAGAAGAGACGAAAACCCGCCCGAGGACTGGTTGGCGCCAAAAATCTATAAAGGTTCCACGGACTTCGAATAGACCATTGTAAAAGGAATTGGAAACTGATATAATAGACCCAAGTTAATTACAAAATTGATAAGATATGCCACTTAGTTCTTCGCAAAAGAAAGACATAATTAAAGAATTTCAGACCGTCAAAGGAGATACCGGTAGTCCTGAAGTTCAGGTGGCGCTTTTGACGAAAAGAATTGAAAAACTTACCGAACATCTTAAGGCACATATCCATGATGTTCATTCAAGAAGAGGACTCTTATCAATGATTGCCAAAAGGAGAAGACTGATTAACTTCTTGGAAAAAGTGGATAAAGGAAGATCCTCCACTATTGCAAAGAGAATAGGACTTAAGGAATAGATTTAATGAAAAAAGCCTCAGTTAGTTTAGATTTAGCGGGTAAGAAATTGACCCTTGAAACAGGTGAATTAGCGCAGCAAGCGACCTCATCTGTTTTTGCGCGGCTTGGCGATACGGTGGTTTTCGTAACCGTTGTCGAAGGCGGTAAAACGGAATTGGATTATTTTCCTTTGTCTGTTGATTATGTTGAAAGACTCTACGCCGGCGGAAAAATTAAAGGATCGCGTTGGGTAAAACGTGAAGGCCGCCCTTCGGATGAAGCAATTCTTGCGGGAAGACTGATCGACCGGTCAATTAGACCGCTGTTTCCAAAAGCATTCAAAAATGAAGTTCAGGTTATTATAACCGTACTTTCCGTTGACGGCGAAAACGACCCCGATATTTTAGCGTTAAACGCTGTGTCGGCGGCGTTGGCAATTTCCCGCATTCCATGGAACGGTCCAATCGGCGCAGTTAGGATGGGATATATTAAAGAAAACGGAACGGCAGCCGAATTTTTAACAAACCCGACGAGCAGCGAATCAGGACTTTCGGAACTGGATATTGTTATTTCTCAAGCAAAAGACAAAACGGTGATGATTGAGGCCGGAGCACGCCAGGTTCCAGAGGACGTTTTGCTTGAATCAATTGAAAAAGCCCATACCGAAACACAAAAAATTATTGCTTTAATTGAAGATTTTGCGACCAAAGCCGGGCAAAAAAAACTTGAAGTTTCGGAAGAGCCAACCCTTCACGAAGCAATCTTAATTGTTGAAAAATCATATAAAGAAGAAATCCAAAAATTAATAGCGGGAAAAGTCGATAAAGAATCCGGCGACGACGATATAGAGGAATTAATTGTCAGAATTTATGAAGATTATAAAGTTGGAAATCCGGGTAATGAACTGGATAAGAAAATAATTCTGCAGGCTATTGAAAAAGTGATGTACAAAATTATCCGCTCGGACGTTTTAGTCAAGAAAAAGCGGGCCGACGGAAGAAAATTGGATGAAATCCGCGCGATCAGTGCCAGTGTCGGAATTTTGCCGAGGACTCATGGCAGCGCGATTTTCCAAAGAGGAATCACCCAGGCCCTTTCAATTGTTACGCTCGGCAGTCCGAGAATGGAACAACTGATTGAATCGGCGGAAGGGGAAGAAACAAAAAGATATATCCATCATTATTCGGGACTGCCGTATTCCTTCGGCCAAACAGGCCGGGTGGGAACTCCGTCAAGAAGAGAAATCGGTCACGGTGCATTAGCCGAAAGAGCTTTAACTGCCGTAATTCCCGGTCAGGATGTTTTTCCCTATACAATCAGGGTTGTTTCCGAAGTTTTGTCGCAAAACGGATCAAGCTCTATGGCATCAACCTGCGGTTCAACTCTGGCCTTAATGGATGCGGGAGTACCGATTGTCAAACCGGTTGCGGGAATTTCCATCGGCATGATGTCCGATGAAAAAACCTACGAACTTTTAACAGACATTATCGGTTTGGAAGATTTTTCGGGAGACATGGACTTTAAGGTTGCGGGAACAGACGCGGGCGTTACGGCTATTCAGCTTGACGTAAAAACCTCGGGGTTGACAGTTGAACAAATCAAAAATATTTTAGAAAGAGCAAAAACAGCCAGGTTGCAGATTTTGGAAAAAATCAATGCGGTGATACCCCAGTCACGGGCGAATTTATCGCAATATGCCCCTAAAATTGAAATGGTTAAAATCCCGGTTGAAAAAATCGGAGAATTAATCGGGCCCGGCGGAAAAACAATCAAGAATATTATTGCCACAACCGGCGCACAAGTTGACGTTGAAGATGACGGATCGGTTGCGGTTTCGGGAACCGATGAGGCTTCGGTTCAAAAAGCTTTGGAATGGGTAAAGAGTTTAACCAGAGAAGTAGTTGTCGGCGAGGCTTTTGAAGGCGAAGTCAAAAGAATTCTGCCTTTCGGAGCGTTTGTGGAATTTTTACCCGGAAAAGAAGGAATGGTTCATGTCTCCAAAATGTCAACGGAATTTGTTAAGGATCCAAACGACGTTGTTAAAATCGGCCAAAAAGTAAAAGTAAGAGTGGTTGAAGTTGATGAACAGGGAAGAATAAATCTTTCAATGCTTTTTGGAGCGGATGCCGAAAGTAAAGAGAGACCGCGAAGCGAAAATCTGGACAGGCGGCCGCAGGCCATTGGGGAGAGAGGAAGAGGAGTCCGAGGTTTTGACCGAAGGCCACCTCTAAACGAACACCCTTTGTCAATGCAATTAAGACGTGAACGGGGAAACGATTGGAGATCGCGAGGAGACAACAGAAAACCTCCGTACAGAAAACCCTACTAAAATTTGCATCTCCCCGCATTTTTGTTAGAGATTTGATATTATATTGATATGGATCAAGCACTGCCCATAGATTTACAAATCCAGAAATTAGAAGAAAAAGTTAAGGCCGCGAATTTGCCTTCCGATCTTTTAGAAAAAGTCGATGGAATGGTATTACTTCTTCGCTCCAGCATTAAAACCGGAGGAGGAACCTTTACGGATTTTGAGAATATTTCAAATTATGTAAACTGGGTTTCTTCGCTGCCGTTTGAAAAAGAAACTCAGGATGTTATGGATTTGACTAAAGTTAAACAGGTTTTGGATAAAAACCATTATTCTTTGGAAAATATCAAAAGTACGATTTTGGAATATTTATCATCTCTAATTTTAAACATGCAGATTAATCAAACAGATAAATCCGTGAAAGCGCCGATTTTATGTTTAATCGGTTTGGTGGGAACCGGAAAAACAACTCTGGCTGTTTCAATCGCCGAGGCAATGGGCAGAAAATTTGAAAGAATTCCTTTTGGAGGAATGGGAGATTCGCTGGCGCTAAGAGGACAATCAAGATCTTTTCCCGACGCCGAACCCGGGCTGGTTATTAAAAAACTTGTCCATGCTCAAAGCAAAAATCCCGTCATCTTATTGGATGAATTAGACAGGGTTGCCGAGCATGCGAGGCCGGATATCATGGGAGTTTTAATAGAGCTTTTGGATTCGGAGCAAAATAAATTTTTTACCGATCATTACATCGATTATCCTTTTGATCTTTCTCAGGTTTTATTTATTGCCACTGCCAACAATACGACAAACATTTCAACCGCTGTTTTAGACCGACTTGAAATAATTCAAATGCCATCATACAACGATGAGGAGAAAACAATCATCGGCAAAGATTTTATTTTCCCAAAAATTTTAAAAGAAAACGGATTACAGCCCAGTCAGATTGTAATCGACCAAGCCTTATGGTCTTCAATAATTAGACCCTTGGGTTACGATTCGGGAACCAGAAGTTTGCAGCGAACAATTGAGACAATCTGCCGAAAAGTCGCCAGGATGATTGTCGAAGGAAAAGTCGCCAAAGACCAAGCAGTGACAATTAACGCTCAAAATTTAAGGCAATTTGTGCCAATGTAATTATGGAAGAAAAAATTTCTTATATTCCTTTAGGAGGAATATCAAATGTCACTAAAAATATGCATTTATACGTTTATAAAAACGAAATCCTTATTGTGGATTGCGGAATAGGTTTTGCCGACGAAACAATGCTCGGCGTTGATTTAATGCTTCCCGATATCTCCTTTCTTTTGGATCTTTTGTCGCAGGGCAAAAAAATCGTCGGAATGGCCATCACTCACGGACACGAAGACCACATGGGAGCTTTGCCTTATATTCTGCCGCAGCTTCCCCAATTTCCGATTTACGCCACACCCCTCACGGCGGGACTGGCAAACGAAAAGTTAAAAGAATTCCAGGTGGGTCAAAGAATTCAGGCGGTTGAGTTTAACGGCGGAGAATTAAGGGTAGGCAGTTTCACAATCTCATTTATCAGAGTTACTCATTCGGTTCCGGACACTTCGCATATTTTCATTAAAACACCCATTGGAAATATTTATCACGGCAGCGATTTTAAATTCGATTTGACCCCGTACGACGGAAAGAAAACCGATTTTCAAAGAATCGTTAGCGCCGGAGAAAAAGGGATCATGTGCTTAATGTCCGATTGTCTAAGATCGGAAAAAGAAGGATACACGCCGTCGGAATTAATGCTTTCGGAAAGTTTTGAAAAAGAAATAAACAAATGTGAAGGCAAATTTTTTGTGACAACTTATTCTTCAAATATTTCCCGCCTTAATCAGGTGGTGGATGTTGCAAGACGTCACGGCAGAAAAGTTTGTTTTGTCGGAAGATCCTTAAACCGGGCCAAAGAAGTTGCGCAAAATCTCGGCTACATGAAGCTTGAGAGGGGACTGGAAGTTGAAATTGACCAGTTGAGAAATTTTAAAGATCAAAATTTAGCCTTAATTGTTGCCGGAAGCCAAGGGCAGGAAAATTCGGCGCTGACCCGGATCGTCGGCGGAGAAAATAAAGACATTAAAATCGGCCCTAAAGACACGGTTGTATTTTCCGCCGATCCGATACCGGGAAACGAAATCTCGATTAATTCTATAATTGATAGTATTTCCCAAACCGGAGCAAGAGTGATTTACTCCGATGTTTTCAGTGATTTCCATGTTTCGGGGCACGCCTCGTCTTTGGAAGCAATGCTTTTAATGGAATTGGCAAAACCCAAAAAACTTCTGCCGATCGGTGGCACCTACAGGCAGATGGTTGCTTACAAAGGCCTGGCCAAAAAACAGGGTTACGCGCCAAACGACGTAATTTTGGGTGATAACGGACTGGAAGTTTTAATCGGACAAAACTCCTGGAATTTCGGCCGGAAAATAAATCTTAAAAACGTTTATGTTGATAATGTTTCGGGCGAAGAAGTGGAAAGTTTTGTTTTAAGAGACAGGCAAAAAATTGCCAAAGAGGGAGTGATTGTAATTTTAGTCGAAATTGACGGATCAACCGGACAGCTTGCAAATGCGCCGGTGGTAGTCGTGAGGGGTCTTTCTGCTCAGGAAGCGGAGGATATTACCAAAGAACTGCAAAGATTAATTAAAAGCGTTTTGTCGCAAAGAAAAGAAAAAATTAAGAACTGGATTTATGTTCGTAAAATGCTGGGCGAGGAGGCCGAAAAATATTTATCGAGACATCTTAAAAGAAGACCTCTGGTTTTGCCGGTGGTAATGGAAGTTTAAAACCCCAAAATTGATTTTCGGTTGTTGTTTGTTTTATTATCGGGATAGGTTTTTAAGTATGATTTGATGAATTTTCCGTTTTTTTTAAAATAGCCGTTGACCGTATAGATTTTCCCGCCGTTTTTATAATGCCTGATAATTTTTTTCATTCTTAAAAGGCAGTAAGCTTAGAGTACTATTTTGCTTTTCAGAAGTCAATTAGTGTATAATAAACAGCACAATTTATTTTAAGTCTGCATTAATTTACTCCTTAGTGACAGGCAATATCATTATGAAAGAACAAGAAAATCAAATTATTTATTTTGTGCATAAAGGTCTTTTTCCGGAAAATGAACTTGAACATATCAAGGCAAAGATCGCTTTATGTGCAGATCTATGCCTTACCGATCAACGAGATGCGGGGCAAAGCTATGCGCAGGAAATTTATAATCACCAAACGCAAAGGATGGAAGCTTATATGAGAGTGGTTCCGCCGACGACTGTTTATCTTGAAATTTCCAGAACCACAAAAAACAGAACCCTTGCTTCGTTTTGGAGTGAATATCATAAAAAGGATAAGTAACTTGCATTTAACCTTTTAGACTTCTATAATTTGCTCGCTATGACACCGGAAATATACGATTTATCATTTACGGAAATTGAAATAACCCCTGCGATTTTTGGCGAAGAGGATTCTTCACCCTTGATGCTGGCAGCAAGACGGGAAAACAAAGCGGCAAAAAAGAGGAGAGCGCAAATCTACCAACAGCAACATGCCGGCAAAAGCCACACGCTGCCTAAGCCAAATCTTGAAAAACTTGGTAGAGAAAGCTTAAGAAAGAATCCGGGAGGGTTCCGACCCCCAAAGCCGCACTAAAAACCACAGAGATCAAATTATTTTCCTGCTTTTCGAAGTTGTGCATCCGAAAGGCCGAAGTGATGGCCTATTTCGTGGATTACTGTTTGCCTAACTTGCGCCCGGATTTGCTCTTCGGTTTGGGCAATCTGTTCGATGGCGTTTTTAAAAATGGTGATCTTATCGGGAATTGCGCTGTAATAAACTCCTCTTTTTGTCTGCGGAACTCCCTCATAAAGCCCGAATAAAAGCATATAGGGAGTTAATTTTGCTTTCCTAATTTGGTAGGGGGAGGGAAAATCCTCAACCACCACCGAAACATTATTTAATTTTTCGGCAAATTCTTTGGGGAGTAAGTCTAAAGCTTCTTCCACTAACTCTTTAAATCTTTTTTCATCCATAGAGGAAATTATAGCAGAAGAAAGCTTGTTATTTTTAGCAAATTGTGTATAATCCAATCATTATGACAGGACCTGAAGGAAAAGAAACAGTACCGCCGGAGATTCTTGCTTGGGCCGAAGGGGTTCTGGCGGGAAAGTCAAAACAGTTTCCGCTGCAAGAGGTGCCGACAGACGTTAAAGGTCTTTCGATAAGAG
>Ga0187886_1002328_pt1 | contig 15417 bp, 7 predicted proteins | sample June2016WEW_20_1_FD_133001 | JGI IMG/M metagenome (GOLD analysis project Ga0187886, IMG submission 133001) | Peatland microbial communities from SPRUCE experiment site at the Marcell Experimental Forest, Minnesota, USA - June2016WEW_20_150 | ecosystem: Environmental > Terrestrial > Soil >... | reverse complement strand
GAACGAGTCCGATGAAGACTGTCGGGACTATACACGGCGTTGCCATTTCCCCAGAGGTCGTAATTGATGTAGTCCTCGACGTTCAGGTTCAGGAAGGCCACGGTGTTGATCCCATACGGGAGTAGCCGCCGCATGGCAGTCTTGGCGGCCTCGACCTGCTGCTCCAATAGGGGCGCGTTAACGTATGGCGGATGTCGAAAGTAGTAGCCCTCGTCGGGCAATCCGAAGACAGTGCCCTGGTATGAGAAAATCCTTTCTCCAAAGGCTGGCGTCTCGGATCTTCGGAGGTTCCAGTCGACGCCGTCGCGACGTATTGCCTCCGCCAGCCGAAACGCCCCGTAAACCAGTCCGATTCCCGATGACGAAAGCTGCAGCCCGTTCCGGATCGGCTCGATCGTGAAACCCTGGTTCGCGACTTCACGATCATTCTGAAACTTCCCCCTGCCTTTCACCACAACGCAGGGTGCATTAACCTCACACTGCCCGGAGAACAACACTCTGAAGCCCCGAGCCTCCACCGCGCGCTGCAAATCCTCCACGGCAAGACGAAAAGCCGCGTCTTCCGTGGGCACCTGATCGAATACAAGGCGAATCTGTCTTGCTGAGGCGGGGTTGCCCGGCGCAGTCGCAGCGGCGTCCCCAGGTACACAGCAGGAGAGCAGCAGCGTGAACAACAGGCAACGAGCAATTGCGAATTCTCTGCGGCCGACGCAGCTCATTCCTTTTTGTCCCTCGATCGCTTCCATGTCAGGCTGCATTTCAACGCGTGGGGCCTTGGTGCCTCCGGCCGCCATGGGAACCCTCCCCTCGATACTTCGCGGCATGATAGCAGATTGGAAGAAAGCTTGAGAAACTTTTCTTGTCAATGTGAAAGCGCAGGCCTATTGGGAGTGGAGTCGGTAAACCGCCCCTCTTAACCCCTTGGTTTTACATGTCTTAGCTTCCGAGAACCGTGTGCGTGATTTTCAGTGGCTAGTGGAGAGTTGAGTTTGACATTGTCTCCGCTCGACCCTATAGTTCTGCCTGAGATGAAACGGCTTATCGTTCTGGCGCTAGTCACATTTGCACTCGGTGGACTCGATCCCGGGTCGGCTCGGTGTCAAGGGGATCCCGAGGAGTGGGGGGAGCTTTTCCCCTCTCCGCCCGCTCGATACGGCCCATCCTGCAACTGGTGGTGGTTCGGAGGCGCTTACTCGGTAAGCGATATCCGAGAGAATCTGGACGCCATGAAGGCGGCCGGACTGGGTGGATTCCGGATCTTTCCTGTGTACCCTTTGGCGCACGACGATCCATCGCGCGGCATCCACAATGCGCCCTGTCTTTCGCCCGAGTTTCTACAACTCGTCCAGGAGGCCGTCCAGTATGGTTCGCAAATCGGCATGACGGCCGACTCGCTTCTGGGCGATGGGTGGCCTTTCGGCGGACCCTACATTCCTCCCGAGTTCGCCGCTGGCCAACTCAAGTTCTTCTCGCAGGAGGTAGCGGGGCCGCAACTGTTTTCTGGGCGCCTCCCCGGCAGAGCGATGAATCCTGAAGAACTCCTGGCCGTGCAGGCCGCGGAGGTCAGCGCAGAGGGGGGCGTCAGGCTCGAAAGCCTCGTGGATCTCACTGCGCGAGTTGAAGGTTGGGAACTGCGGGACTGGCAAGTCCCTGGTGGCCGATGGCTGCTCATGACTTTTGTCAGCGGCTACACAGGAATGAAGGTGAAGCGAGCCTCCGTAGGGGGCGAGGGGCTCGTCCTCGACCACTTCAGCCGTGATGCCTTGGAGCTGCACCTGAAGCACAACGGCGATGTGCAGACACCTTACCTCCGAGGAGCAAAGTCCATCTTTGCGGATAGTTGGGAGGTATTCCACTCCAATTGGACCCCGAAGCTGCCCGGAGAATTCTTGAAGCGGCGTGGTTATTCGCTCACTCCTTATCTGGCTGCCCTCTTTCTGCCCAGTGGGGAGATGGGAGCGCGTGTACGGTACGATTTTCGGCTGACCCTCTCGGAGTTGGCGCTCGAAAACTTCTTTGTTCCTCTCAACGACTGGGCCCACCGCAACGGCTTCGAGACACGGGTGCAAGCACACGGCACGCCGGCTGATATTCTCGAGGCTTACGGAATGAATGATTACCCCGAGGGCGAAGCCTACGGGGAGGAAGATCGGCGACGGATCAATATCCGGGACCGGAAGCTGGCCAGTTCAGCCGCCCATTTGTTTGGCCGAACGCAGGTCTCTGCCGAGAGCTTCACGTGGCTTCGCTGCCCTCCTTTTCTGGTCACGCTCGAAAACATGAAGGCGGCCGCAGACGCCTCGTACTTGGATGGCATCAACCAGATCTATTACCACGGCGTCCCATTGTCTCCTGCCTGGGCTGAACCTCCCGGTTGGTACTACTACGCCGCCACGTACGTCGGACGAGGCAATCCGTGGTGGCCTTATCTGAAGCACCTTTCGGACTACATCCGTCGTGCCGACTTCTTGCTGCAGCAGGGTAAGCCCGCCGTGAGAGTCGCCGTGTATCTACCGATTGAGGATGTCTGGTCGAAGGCCTACGGAGATTGGGATGATCTGGCCGGGGACCTAGAGAGGCATATGAGTGAAGGTGGAGTCACCAGCACGGCAGCAATGCTCGCTGCTCTGCAAGATGGTGGCTTTGATTTCGATTTTGTCAACGCACGCCGCGTGCTGGCGGGCCGTATCGACAGCGAGGGCCTGCACGTCGGGCCGATGGATTACCGGGTTGTGGTCTTGCCCCCGGTCGAAGCCATCGAGCCAGAGGCGTTCGAGCGGCTTCGCGACTTCTGTCGCGCGGGTGGAACGCTGATCGCCCTCTGCCGCACGCCGGAGCGCTCTCCAGGATTCGTTGGCGCGATAAAGAACACGGCACGTGTTGGGGAGCTAAGCCGCGAGCTCTTCGGAGACCCGTCAGATGCGAGTCGGCTGCCTTGGCGCGGCGAGTTGCGGGCCCGCGGGAGCAAGTGCGGCGCGGGCGAGGCCGTCCTTCTCCTCCCCGATCAGTATCAGAATCTGGCTCCGCGTTCTTCCCCCCTACCGCGTGTCGTGGCGAAGATTATCCCTCCCGACTTGCTGATGGAGCCCCAGGATCCCGAAATCGGATTCGTCCACCGCGAAACCGCCGAGGGCAAGATCTATTTCATCGCTAACCTTAGCGCGCACGAGAAGCGATTTCTCGCTCGGTTTCAGGTGGCCGGCTGGACTCCGTTGCTCTTCGATGCGCTGTCGGGATCAATCGAGCCGCTGTATCGATTGCGCCAGGAAGGGGAGTTCTCCGAGGTGGACTTGACGCTTGGTCCCTGGGGTTCGCTATTCGTCGTCTTTCACCCGGGGGCGCCGAAGAATGCAGTGACTGAGACAAACCTGGCGCGCATTCTTGGGGTAAGGGAGGAAGGGAAAGCTGTAGAAGCGGAAGTTGACCAGAACGGTCTCTTCCATGCACGCACTTCGCAAGGCTTGTTGAGCGCGGAGAGCCGCGGATTGCCCGCACCGTTGATCCTTGCCGGGCCCTGGCGCCTAGCCGAGAATAATGTGGAGAAGAAGCTCGATACGCTCGCTAGCTGGACGCAATACCCAGAATTGCGGGACTTTTCCGGCACAGCATCTTACCGAACGCAAATCGTTTTGCCTGCTTCGTACCTCTTGCCGAACGTCAGAGCGTCACTGGACTTGGGAGAGGTTCATGACATTGCTGAGGTCTTCGTGAACGACAAGGCAGCAGGGATTGCCTGGAGGCGGCCGTACGTCCTCGATATATCCGGCGCGGTCAAGGCTGGAGTCAACCAGCTTGAGATCCGCGTCACCAACAGTCTGATCAACCGCATGCGAGTCAAGAAGTCCACTGAAACTGACCGGCCTCCAGCCATGTCCCCGCTGATGATTCGCGATTACGTCCCCGAGCCCGTTGCTTCCGGCCTGATAGGTCCGGTCCAAGTGCGAGCGTCGGGCATTGTCACTCTGCGATAAGGAGCGATAGTTCAATTCCGTTGCGCATTTGCGAAAGAATTTGCGGCGGAAGAGATCATCCGCCTATCGTCTCATCATCACCTTCCCTCTTCAGTGGCCGTCGCCGACCGCACGTCCAAGCGAACACACCGCGCGTGTCTCCTGCTCATCTGCGAGTTAATCAACCGGCGTTTTGCTGGAGCGAATCATGCCAGCGGCAGACAAGAGACACCCGTGGCCTTGGGGGATTTGGGCGAAGATCAAATCCAGTTTACTCGCCCTGTCGTCAGGCGCTTTTGCTCTGCTGGTAAAGCGAGACCAGCTGATCTGGACGCACGGCGATGTACGCGCTCCCGAGACCCTTCACGATGTTTTCGGCCATTTGCATGTTCGTCAGCCAGTTGGCCAGAAAGACGAAAAGAAACGCCGGCCGCTGGGGTGGCGTCCAGGTGGTGATCTCATTGATCATGAAACGCTCCGCGTCCCGGCGCGCCGATGGCGTGAAGGTGAGGACGTAAGGCGGGCGATTGACGGCGCGGAACACCGGAATGCCGCGAACCCTCGTGGCCAAGTTCTCCAGGGTCGTCTGGTCCGTACGCCCGTAATTGGAAAAGATCCCAGTAATCCCGGGCATCTCTGCGATACTTGCCAGCCGTTCGGGCGGCATCTCCGCGTAGGTGGAGATCACCGAGGCATCAATGCGCCCGCGGTAGATCGCCGAAAGCCGCAGGTACTCCCGCCAGATCTGCTCACGTTGTTCAGGCGGATAACCCTCGGCGTAACTGGCTTCGTGGATGTAACCCATGCCCGTGAGGGCGTTCACGAAGCAGTCGCCCGGGCGCGCGTGTTTGTAGTAGTAGTCGAGGATGTCCGGCTGGCCGTCAAACGCCGTGGAGCCCAGTTGCCAGCCGATGGGAACGCTGCCGTGTTTCGGGTCGTCGAAGAGCTTGCGGTAGTAGTGCCGCTGGAAGTTCCAGCCGTCGCCGTCCGACCTGATAAATGCGAAATAGACCTTGTCGCGCTGCAGTCTGACCGGTGGCATGGATTGTCGCAGTTTGGCGGTGGTTCCCGAATGAACAGAGAGATTCCCGACCGTCGGCGAGTAGGCGTCAAATGCCGTGCAGGGCGTGAACTTGGCGCACTCGCTCGCCAGTCGGACTCCCAGTGTTTCCCCGATTCCGGCTTCCTTGTCTCCGCTATTGGGCCATCCGAGACAAGGAATGTTGGGCGGCCACTTCATCATGATCTCGCGGGCGAACTGCATTTCCTCGTCGGACGAAGCCTTGGGATTCTTCTCCGTGTCGCGTGGTGCGGAAATCCAGAGGATGGGGATTCTGAATTCGACCAAATAGTCCCGCAGCGCCACCTCTTGCGGGGCCAGGATCGTGACGGCTTGCCGTGACAATCCTCCGTCAAGTTGCCGGAAGGCCCATCGGTAGGCGTCGATGTCCTTTTTCCATCCGAGCTTGCGCAGATCAAGTCCGCCGCCGGGCGACTCCGGCTCGCTTCCCACGGGAAGCTTGAACTGAGGTGCTGTGTTAGGCGTCGCTACCAGCCCGTCGTGGATGCCGGCGAGCATCGTCGCCACGTTGATGCTGGCCGGAACTTCCGGATCGGTCAGGAACGTCTTGGAGACCTCAGGCAAGAAGAGCTCGAAGACCTCGCCCACTTCGAGCCAGATGACCTTGTCCACATCGCCCCGCTCACGGAGCCAGTCCAGCCAGAGTTCATCGTAACGATCGTGAATCAGGTAGAGCCGGGGTTGAGACCGATTCACAATGCCCTGCAGGCACGAGAGCGTCAGCCGCATGTCCCAGGCGAATGACGTCAGGTCACCCGTGCGAAAGGCAAAGAGGGTACGGGCAGGTGGCCGCGACTTCGGGCAGATGTGAAAGTCGGGATCGTCAGCGGCTGGGGCGGCGCGCGGCACCAGGAGACTGCCCAGTGCGGCCGCCGAGGTCCCGATGAACGCTCTCCGAGTCATGTCGATTCGCATGCAGTTTTCCTGGGTCGTAAGAATTCCCGCCGCGGCCGGATGACGTCCATCCAGGGGCGAAACTGCGTTCGCGCCGGCGCCGTTCAGGGCAAGGGAGCCTTCTCGCCGGGTCTTAGAAAGGTGATCTGCTTGCGTGACAGCCCCGCCATGAAGAATCGCGCGGTCCGCCCGACGACCTTGTCCGTCTCGCCCTTCTCCATCCCAATCACTTCGGGATACCAGCCGTTTTCTCGCTTGGTCCGAGAAAGCCACGCCCCCGACATGGTCTCCTGGATTTCCGCGCGACCGAGGATCTTCTTCGGCCTGCTCCAACCGTTCGGGTTCCCAACATCACGATTAAAGCTGATGTAAATCCCGTCCTGAGTAAGCCTGGTGTCAACGGCGTGATTGAGGAACATGACGTACGTGCTTAGATAAGTATTCCAGTGAATGGCCGGACCCCAGAACATCGAGCCATCCTGCCGATGGTAGTCCCTTTCGGCAGGGAAGACAGGCGTCATATGCCCCCACAGCCCGGGCTCGCTCCAGCCGCCCTTGTACCACTTCATGACCTTGCCCGAGGGATTCTTCCGGTCAGCGTAGCGCATCCGTGCCGCCCAGACGCCCTGCTCCTCAAACTGTGAGTCGTAGCTTGTCCCGTAGAAGTAAAAGTACTCCCTCTTTTCGTCCAGGTAGAACACAAAGTCCCCGGTACCGCCTACATCCCAGGGACTCGCCGTGTCACAACGTACGGCGCAAGGCCTGGCTTCGATGATGAACCCCAAGTCCTCCCACGTTGCACCATTGTCCCTCGACCGGACCCACCCGATGCGAGGCATGGTGGGCAGGTGATTGTTGGAGAAGCAGACTGCGTCCACTTCGTAGTGATAAGCGCCGTAAAGAACGCCGTCGTTCTCGTCCTTCCAAGTAGCTTCAATCCAGATGTAAAGCTTGTCGTTGATGTCCCCCAGCCGTGTGGAAAGGCGGTTGCCCAGGTGAAACAGGTCGGGGCCTGAATTCCGCCAGGGGTGACCGTAGGAGTTGAAGACATACAGTGTGTCGCCATCCCAGTGCGCCGGGCTGTTGCAGTCCACGCCCGTGATGAGGATCTCCGGCGCATCACTGAACACCACCGACGGAAGGTTGCCACCTGCCGGCCGTCCGGGCGGCGGCTGGGCGGGCACGGCGCCACCGCGATCAGTTGGGCAGGCAAATCCAATCAGCATGAACGCTGCTAACGCGACCCTTAGGTGCCCTCGCATGGTTCCCCCACATTGGGTTTCTCGACGACGTGCGGCCAGGCGTCCGCTCCCTCGCTGGGACCTTCGCGCTTCATTCTGCTTTCTCTCCCGGCTTCAGAAAGGTGATCTCCAGCCGCGACATCCCCGTCATGAAGAACCGTCCTACGCGTCCACACAGGTTGTCGGTCTCGCCCTTGTCCGTTCCGATCACCTGGGGGTACCAGCCGCTCGAGACGGTGTCCGCGATTACCGTGCCATCCGGCGCCGGCCTGAGTTCGCCGTAGTACACTCCGCGCGGAATGAGCAGCATTCCGTCAACAACCTTGCCGATCGTCGTCGCCTTGAGGATCCCCTCGCGGTCGAGAATCATTTGGGGCTTGCTCCAACCATTCGGGTCGCCCACCTCGGGGTTGTAGCTGATGTAGATCCCGTCTTCGGTGAGCTTCGTGTCGATGGCGTGATTCAGGACCATCACGTACATGTTGAGGTACGTGTTCCAATGAATCGAGGGCCCCCAGAACATGGAGCCGTCGGGCCGATGGTAATCCCGCTCCGCCGGGAAGACCGGAGTGACGTGGCCCCAGAGTCCGGCTTCACTCCAATCGCCTTTGTGCCATTTCATCACTTTCCCTGCCGGATTGTTTCGGTCGGCGTAGCGCATCCGGGCCACGAAGACGCCCTGCTCGGCGAGGTCCGGGTCGTAACTGGTGCCGTAGAAGTAGAAGTACTCCTTCTTCGGATCCAGATGGAAAACGAAGTCGCCCGTTCCGCCGGAGTCCCACGGGCTTTTGGTGAGGCAGTTGATACGGCAAGGATTGGCAGAGATGATAAATCCCAGATCCTCCCAAGTGGCACCATTGTTGATAGAGCGGATCCAACCGATCCGGGGCGCGGTCAGGATATGCTGATTGGAAAAGCAGATGGTGTCCGGCTCATAGTGATAGGCACCGTAGAGCGTGCCGTCATCATCCTTCCAGGTGCTCTCGATCCAGAGGTTCATTTTATTGTTCTGGACGCCCAGGTCCACGTAAATACGGTTGCCCAGGTGCTCGATGTCCGGCCCCGACGTGCGCCAGGGGTGCCCGTAGTTGTTGAACAGGTACAGAGTGTCGCCATCCCAATGGAGCGGGTTGTTCGAATCAGCCTCGTGGAGCAGGCTGCGTTCCGGGACTTCAACGCCGGGCATCTGAATGAGCGGCGCTTCGCGCAAAACTGCCGAAGGCATCCCCGGAGCGTCCCCCACGGCCTTCAACGGCTGTTGCGTCTCCTGGGAAAGCTCCGGTCCCGCCGTGATCGAGAGCGCTACCGCGAGGATCGCCGGCAGGATTGCCCAAAGAGTTCGTGGAGAGGCTCGCATCCTTGTACCTCCGGACTTCTACCCGATCCCACCCGAGTTGCTGTGGTCATTTCGGCGGCTTTGCGGGTGCCGCCAAACCAGCCGGGACGTTGCGCCAATTTTGCCCCGCGATGATGGCCAAGCTGGGCTGGGCATAGGACAAGATCAATCCGACCGTCACCGGGCGGGTCTGGCCCAGAAACTGCGGCGGCCGGCCGGTTCCTTTTGCGCCTTCGGGATTGTTCACGCCCCACTCTGCCCACGTGTCGCCCCGCCCATAAGGATCGGGGGAGCGATCTTGAATCGTCCGTATTTTCTTGAGCGCGCTCAGGACTGCCTCTCGGTACTGCGGATTGCCGGTCTTTTCTGCGAGGACGGCGAGCCCCTGAAGCGCGAGGGGGGAAACATCCATCGATTCCGCGATGCCATGTGGGCCAATGACATACCTGAAGGCGCGCTCGAGCGCCTCCAGGCATGGCCTGTCATCCGTCATCGCGTAGTAGTCGGCAAGCGCCATCATAGCGTGGTCGATGAATCCCGTAATCTGCGGCTTGTTGACATTCCCCAGGTAGGCGGGCCAGCTCCCATTCGGATTTTGAAACTTCAGAAGGGTTTTCAGTGGGACTTCCGTCGCGGCAAGAAACCTCTGCTCACCTGTGTACCTACGGAACTGACACATCATGTGGAGGTACAGCGACGCAGTTCGGGCGTCGCCCTGAATAAACTCCGGCTCCAAACCCACAAGATAATCGCCACATCGAATGAGCCAGTCCCACACAATGGGGTCGCCACTCACGCCCGCCCAGGCGAGCAGTCCCAAGAGCCACGAGTGGTCCGGCTCCCCACCTTCCCCAACGGTCACGTAGCAGTGCCCGTAGCTGTGCGTGTACATTCCCCAATGAGGGTAATGCCGGATATCGAGATCAAGCAGATGGCGCGCCACAATCTTGCACCGCTCCCAGGCAGCCGGGGCTCCAGTCCGGAAGTAGTAGAGGAGCAGCCCGAGGAGTTGGTCACCCTCATTATTCTGCCAATAGCCTTCCCGCGGCATCTCGCCCATCTCTCCCCACTTCGTTCCGGGATGACCCATGTAGGTTGTCGATGCCGTGAAGTATTTGAAGTCGCCGTAATCGAACTTCCCGTAACATTTCAGAAGATCGATGTGCCGATTCAGCCAACCGAAACTTTCCTCAAACAACTGGTCAAATTGGGGGAAACGCTCGGGATCGCGTGGCGAGATGGGGCCCAGCGCTTCCGTGCGGGCGACGTACTCGGGCTCGAGATGGCCTCTCACCGGTTTCAGCGTCTTCCGCCACCACTTTGCTTCGAAGGTGGGAGTCTCACCTCGGCCCGCCCAGACGCTCAAGACGATCTCTTGCGTTTTGGCCATACCCTGCCGGGCATCCAGGCACTTCTTCTTGGGGTCCACGAAGGCCCAATACGGGTGCGGCAGGATGGGCCGATATTTGGTCATCGAATATGCCCGCTCGCCCTGGGGGTTCGCCGGGAGAAGGGGTTTGCTCAGCAGGTGGTCGATGGCCCGCTCCGGCCACAGCCCCACACTCAATTCGCCCTGCCTTAAAGAGATCTCATTCGGATACTCCTCCCAGAAGTTCGGAACCCAAACTCCTAGGCAGCGCTCCCGATCCTGGATGCACAGCCATCCAGGTGAATGCTCACCGTTGCAGCCGCCGCTCGAGAGATTCTGAACCCTCCCATCGGGGTTACGAGTTTTGGCCCAGTACCAGTTGTAATCCTCCTGCAGAATGTAAACCGGCCAATCCTTCAGGAAGGGACCGTCATACACACCCGTTTCGCATCCGATCACAAGGCGCTCAGGTTCAAATTCATACGGGAAAACCAGTCGAATATCCTTCACCTGTTCGGAAGGGTTGTTTGTGGCATTGATCCAGGTGACGCCGAGACGGACCTCCGAGCGGCCTCGAAAAGCGGTACATCGGATAATGTAGTCGAGTAGGCTTTCGTTGTCCTCCGCCCGGCACTTTCCCTCAATACGGACCTGAGCACGGACCGGCCCGCACTCTTCGACGACCACGTGGCGAGTGTTACCATCGAGCGAGGCTCGAAACGCCTTGCCGTCGTGGCGAGTCAGCACAAGGTCGCCGGCAAATGCTCCCTTCACCATCGGCTGAGCTTTGCCGGCCGAGTCAGGAGCGGCCATCATCTCCAGCCACCCCTTCCCAGATCTCGCAATGCTCAGGAGGATCTCGCTGGTGTCGAGCACAACGCGCCCGTCTATTTCGCTCACCAGGTCAGGCACGCGCGGAGTCTCGCCCTCCCGCAGAACATAGTCCCCGGGCCCAGAAGCAGCCTCGAAGGCGATGGCAAGCCAGCGGATGCTGCCGTCAGGCCATTTCAAGGCGGGGCGAAACTGTGCCATGACGGCTTTGCCGTCGGGTGAGTAGATAGCCAGCTTTTCCGGATGACGCAGCCCTCCGCGCGGAAAAGGCACGCTCAACTCCACGGGCGCGCCAAGTGGGGGCGGACCAGCGGGTGAGGGCACGTGGATGACGATGGGCCCGTCGGTGAGCGCGTCCGGCGCAGGCTCGCCGGCGGCGCGCGTTGGAAGGAGCGAGGACAGAGAGAGGGCCGCGCCCGTTCCGAGAGTCCCACTGAAGAAGTCCCGGCGGGAAAATGTCGTCGACCTCTGGGATCGCTTCATTCATCTCCTCTGGTCTGTGTCATTCCGGTTCTTCTCCCGCCTTCAGGAAGGTGATCTCGCAATCTGACAGTCCTCCGAGAAACAGTCGAGCCGTACGACCCGCTAGTTTATCTGTTTCTCCTTTGGCGGTCCCGATGATTTGGGGATACCAGCCGTTGTCCATGACGTCGGATAGGCCGGTCTCACCGCCTGCAGTGGCCCATGAGGATTTCAAAGTCCCCTGCATGATCACTCCCCGTAGTGATCGTTCGACCCGTGGACACAGTCCAGGTTAGGCCTCGCCAAGCGCTCTTTTCAAGTCGCGGCGTCCAGACAAAGTTACGGGCAGGCCTGAGAGCCTGCCCGTGCCAGAGGAGGGCCTGAGGTACCGCAACATCTACCAGACAAATTTCAGAGAAAACTGCATGCTCCGCGGATCGGTCTGCACGTTGGTAATCTGACCGAACGCGCACCCGAAGGTGTGGACGTAATCGAGCTCCCCATTCGGTCCCGGCGGCAGGCACCAAGTGCTGTTCGGAACGCCCAGGTTCTGATGGTTGAGGGCGTTGAAGACGTCCCAGCGGAAATTGAAGTACTTGGACTCACCCCGGTGGAAGTCCTTGGCCAGCGACATGTCCGCATTCCAGTAACCGGGCATGCGGCCGGAAGGGGGGCGCGTGCCCGCATTTCCGAGTTGCCAGAAGGCGTCGATGGAGTCGAGGGTGGCGTTGTCCCCAGCATTGTAGGCGTTGTAGATTGTCGTGGTCAAGTTGTCGTCACATCCCCACGGAGCGCATAGGGCACTGGCGTTATACCACTGCTGCTCGCGTTGTACTTTTGTCTTGCTGCTGCGCCCGGCAGAGAGGTCGCCCACGACATTGGGCCGGCAGCTGATCGTCTTGTACAGACCCGTGCAAGCCGATTGTGTCGTAAAGAACATCGGCACGCCCGACTGGAAATTCCAGATCTGGGTGAATTTCCACCCGCCGACGATGGCGTTGACTACGCCGCCGGTATTGGCCCACTTCTTTCCTTTGCCGAACGGCAGTTCGTAGGTCGATGCGATGTTGAAGATATGCGTTGTGTCGTCGGGGGAGAGGGCATCATATCGCCGCAGATTGTAGACGTCGTCCGCGGTGGTATGGGTGAAGAAATCCGCCGCGCCGCCCATGGAAGAGCCCGGAACCCACGCGATCCGCCCCACGCCGCGGCCGCCCAGTGTGGTCGGACCGATGGTATTGCCCACCAGCGCGCCCAACCCGGCGCTCACGATGTTCTTGGAATACGTGTACGACCCGATGAAATTGAGGCCGTGCGAATACCGCTTCTCAACCCGTAGCTGGCCGGAGTGATATTTGTTGATGCCGTCCGGGGTGAGCAGTGACTGGACGGACCACCAGAAGGGGTAGGGCTCGAGCGCAAACCATCCTGAGCAATAGACATTGCTGTCGCCCGGCAGGCTCCACTGACCACAATCGTTCCACAGGCCATTGAAGGAGGGGTCGACTTGATATGTGTAATCATTAATGTGCGATCGGACCCGCGCGTATTCGGATTTGGGGACTTGGTTCGTGTTGCGGAATTCGTCGTTCAGCAGATGCGAGCCGTGGCTGCCCACATAAGCCGCACTGATGAGAATGTTGCCGGGCAGCTCCCGCTGAATGGAGAAGTTCCATTGCTGAATGTAGGGGTCCTTATCCCCTTTGATAAACCCGTAAATGTTCGCGCTTGTGACGCCGACATATTGGAAGTCGTTTTTGCGATTGGCGGTCAGGTCGGGGAACTGAATGGAAGGCGCTCCCTGGCTGAGCGTCCATCCACCCCACTGATAGTAGCCAGCGCTATAGAGGGGGTCAGTGATTGGAGTGCTCACAGGAACGTAGGAGCCCATGGTTGAGAAGGCCCCGTTACCCTGCCCGAACGCCGCCGAGAGGCTGTTGCTGTAAATCAGCCCGTAGCCCCCGCGGATCACGGTCTTGCTGTTTCCAAACGGTGACCATGCGAAGCCGATTCGGGGACCGAAGCTGCCTTTGTTCGCTGGAAAGAGGTTGCGGTCGGGATGACTGGGCGCTCCCGGGTAAACGAGCTTGCCCAGAGCGTTGACCTCGGGGTTCTTCAGGGAGAGGTCGAAGTTGGCGAGCTGGTCGTGCCGCTCGCGGATCCAGCCGTAAACATCCCAGCGGACTCCCAGGCTCACCGTAAAGTTCTTGGTTACGCGGAAGTCATCCTGCACAAAGGCGGCATAATCGTCGTTGGTTTGCCAGGGTGAAAGTTGGATGGCGGAACTGCCACCGCCCTGAACGACCGATCCCAGGAGAAAATCCGCCAGCCCGTTCCAGTTCGGGCCACCATAGGGATTGACCGGGTCCTCGGTATGGTAGCCGTCAAAGTTGATGTTATAGCCTCCGGCCGAACTCCCCCACAGATTGTTTCTTCGGAAGGTGAAGCCGCCTTTGATCGTGTGGCGCCCCCAGATTTTCGTGAGGCTGTCATTGAACGTCCATGCCTGCTGGCCGATGGTAACATCCGTGTAGCCGACATATCCCATTTGGAAGGAGCTGTTGGCTTCGTTATTCCAAAAGGAAATGGTCGGGACGGACTGCAAGGGGTCGTAAAGCCAGAAATTCAATCCCGCCACCTTTTCTTTGATCTGCTGGGTGGCCGTCACGCTGTCGGGGTTTGGCAGGCTCACAAGGTTTTGGCGGCCAAACGACAAGCGCGCTTCGTTCACGACGGTAGGAGTCAGTGTCGAGGTCAGTCCCACGATCGAAAGCTGGTTCCGCGTCCGGAAGGGATTGGGGCCTAGAATCCCCGTGCCTACCTGCGCCGAAGGGCCATTCCAGGGATACCGGTAATTCTCATAGGAGCTCGGGTTGAACAGCCAGGAAACAAAGAGCCGGTGCTTGTCGTTGAAGCTGTGGTCGATCTTCACCGACGCGTTGTGCGTCGTCATGCTGCTGCCCACGGCGCCAAGGTAGTTGTTACAGAGATAGGCGGGACTGCAAGGAGACAGCGGATCGACGAAGTTCGGAGCGGGAATGGAGTCGAGATAGAACTTGGCCAGCGGGTCGATCCGGTCCTGCGGGATAACCGGCGTCGCGAAAGGCGTCCGCGTGAACACCCCCGACCCCGGGCTGGTTTCGTCCGTGGTCGCGGGATCGTAGAGGCACGCGGACGGATTGTTGACCGTGTCGCACGTAGCCGTGTAGTACGGGTTTCCCGTGAAATCCCCATTCTTTTCGGCGGGCATTGGAACCGTGAGGATCTTGTTCTGACGCTCATGCAGGAATGAGACATCTTCGGAAACGAAGAAGAAGGTCCGGTTCTTTCCATTGTAGATGTGAGGAATAACGACCGGCCCGCCCAGCGTTCCGCTGAAGTCATTCCAGTTCGTCCACGGTTGTACGTCCGGCTCACCAGGTGTAGTGCGCCGCGAGAAGGGATTGGTGGCGCTGAAGACCGAATTGCGGTTGAGGATGGAGCCCGACCCGTGCAGGTCGTTCGTTCCGGACTTGAGCACGACGTTGACGACCATGCCGCTGGTGCGTCCGTATTCGGCAGCCAGGCTGTTCTGAACCAAATTGAACTCCTGAACGGCGTCCGGTGAAGGATTGACGGTCGCAGCTTCCGCGCCCACCGTCGCGTTCAGCGCGCCTTCCAGGAACCAGGCGTTCGCCCCTGCCTGTCCCCCATTGGCGCTGACGCTCGATCCCACAAGGTGAAGCGGGTCCGGGAAGCCACCAAACTGGCTGTTGGAACCGAACACGGCACCCGAAGGCCCGCTCGACTGAATGACACCCGGGAAGAGCGACACCAAGGTCTGGATATCGCGGCCTTGGAGAGGCAGGTTCTCCAGGTAACGTCGAGAGATGCTCGTGCTGAAATTCGAGGAGGTTGTCTCTACCAGTTGCGTCCGAGCGCTGACCTCTATCCTTTGCGTGGTCGCCCCGACCTTCAGTTCCGCATCTTGAGTCACAGTCGTGCCGGCACCGACCACGATGTCTTTGATCTCGAGAGGGCTGAAGCCCGAGGCTTCAATTCGGATCGAGTACTTGCCCGGGACAAGCTCCGTCGCCAGATAGAAGCCCGCGGCGTTGGTTGCCAGGCGCGATTCAACTCCTGTCTCCAGATTGCGGACCACAACCTTCGCCTCGGGAACCACCGCTCCCTGCGGGTCGGTCACCGTCCCACGGATCGCGCCGCGATCGATTGAAGCCATGAGTTGTGCTGACAACGTCAAGATAGCCGCCAAG
>Ga0187886_1002326_pt1 | contig 15428 bp, 11 predicted proteins | sample June2016WEW_20_1_FD_133001 | JGI IMG/M metagenome (GOLD analysis project Ga0187886, IMG submission 133001) | Peatland microbial communities from SPRUCE experiment site at the Marcell Experimental Forest, Minnesota, USA - June2016WEW_20_150 | ecosystem: Environmental > Terrestrial > Soil >... | reverse complement strand
TTCACGTGGTTTGCGGGCGAAAGCCCGTGGCACGTTCTTCAAATCCTCGGGAAGAGCGCGGTCGGATCGAACTACGATTTTGGCATGACGTTGTTTTACACGACGCCGCTGATTTTCGCCGGCCTCGCGGTCGCGGTCGCGTTTCAGGCCGGGCTGTTCAACATCGGCGCGGAAGGGCAACTCACGCTCGGCGCGCTCGCCGTGGGCGTGGTCGGCGCGTTGTGGCCGGGATTGCCGTGGCCGGTGGCGCCGTTGCTGGCCGGCTTGGCGGCGCTTCTGGCGGGAACTCTCTGGGGCGCGATTCCCGGCTGGCTGCGCGCCAGACGCGGCAGCCACGAAGTCATCAACACGATCATGCTCAATTTCATTGCAGCCGGGCTGGCAAGTTACGTGACGCTGTATCTTCTGAAGAATCCGGATACGCAGAATCCCGAAACACGTCCCATCGGCACCGGCTATCTGATCCACCAATTCGGAATCTTCGGCGGCGCGCCGGTAAGCACGGCCTTGCCGCTGTCAATCGTGGCCGCGATTCTGGTTTGGATTTTTCTTTGGCGAACGGTTATCGGCTACGAAATGCGCGCCGTTGGACAAAGCGAATCCGCCGCTCGCGCAGCCGGCATCGATGCCGGCAAGATTCGAATCCTCGCGATGGCGCTGGCCGGCGGACTTGCCGGGCTGGTCGGCGTGGGAGAAGTTCTAGGCAACGCCGGCAAGTTCAAGATGGGCTTTTCGCCCGAGTACGGATTCATCGGCATCGCTGTGGCGCTTCTCGGGCGTAATCAACCGGCAGGCGTGGTCGCGGCGGCGTTGCTCTTCGGCGCGTTGCACAAAGGAACGGCGGATTTGGATATGGAGACGGAACACGTGACGCGCGAGGTGTCCCTGATTCTCCAAGCGTTGATCATTCTATCCGTGTCGGCGGAAGGCTTGTGGAGTTGGATGAAACGGCGAGGTGAATTATGACGGCGCAACTGCTCGCCTCGACGCTGCGCGTTTCAACTCCGCTCATCTTCGCAGCGCTTGGGGGCATGATCAGCGAACGCTCTGGCGTGATCAACATCGCGCTTGAAGGCATGATGTTGATCGGTTCGTTCGCCGCAGCAGTGGGAACGCTTGTCGCACACTCACCATGGTTTGGTTCGGCGTGCGGAATGGCTGCCGGTCTGGCACTCGCGGCGCTTTACGGACTGTTTGTGATTCGGTTGCGCGCCAATCAAATCGTGGCCGGCACGGCGATCAACATGCTCGCGATGGGACTGACGCCGTTTCTCTGCAAAATTCTCTACGACGTGACCGGCTCGACGCCGGCGATTCCCATCGGCGAGCGGTTTCAATCCGCGCCGCTTTACTTGAGTTGGGTGCTCGTGGTGATTTGTTTTCTGTGGATGAAATACACGCCGACCGGGCTTTGGGTGAGCTTTGCCGGCGAACATCCCGACGCGCTTGCCGCCGCCGGCGTGCGCGTCAACCGCGTGCGCTGGAGCGCAGTGTTGGTGAGCGGCGCGATGGCGGGGATGGGCGGCGCATCGCTTTCGATCTTTCTCTCGTCCTCGTTCTCGCGCAACATGACGGCAGGCCGCGGGTTCATGGCGTTGGCCGCGCTCATCTTCGGAAAGTGGAAACCGCTGCCGACTGCACTCGCATGCCTGTTGTTTGGTTTTGCCGACGCCGTGCAGATTCGACTCCAAGGTGTCGCGGTTTGGGGCGACAAACCGATTCCTGTCCAATTCATCCAGATTCTTCCGTACCTCGTGACGATTCTGGTGTTGGCCGGATTCGTTGGCCGCTCGCGCCCGCCGAAGGCGCTCGGCACGCCGTTTCGGAAATGCTGACTCTTAACACCGTCGGATAGGCTGCTGAATTGGCGGACTTGGTTGATGGACGCTCACCCACAGGCGTTCAAAACAAGGAGAGGTGAAGTCGAACAGATTCTACGGCCCGTGATTCTGTGCAGTGCTCCCTGTGAATCAAGCGGCGATCTGCGGAGTCTTTGGGGCTGATAGTCGTGGTTCAAGCGACGCCTCGAACTGCGCGGGCGTCCGGTGGTTGATAGCGGAGTGCTAGTGCAGACATTCAATGTTTCAGGGCCCCACTTCTCTGCGCGCAAATGAGTTTCTACACATCACAGGTGTTCGCACGCTAGTGCCTCATATCGATCGATGACCTGTCGCACAAAATGGCGTTTCTCGCGATAAGTGCCGGGGAAGAAACTGCCCTTGAAACCGGCGATGACGACGTTGCGCAGTTCGCGGGGAGTCAGTTTCAACTGGTCGATGGCGATCAGCAACTCGTTGGTAACCGTAGTGTTCGACACCAGCCGGTTGTCGGTACATATGGAAACGGACAACTCGTGATCAAGCATTTGGCGAAGCGGATGGCGCGAGATGTTCCGCATCCGCGGCAGGGTCTGTGCGTTGCTGGTGAGGCATACTTCCATTGTGATGCGCTGGCTGGCAACGTACTCGGCAAGATACTGAGTATACGCCACAGGATCTGGGATGTTCGGGTTCTGAATCATCTGGTGCGCGAACAGCCAGGTCCCTTGGCCGATGCGATTGGCGTAGCACTTCGTGATCGCCTGGAAAATGGACTCCGGCCCGTACGCTTCGCCTGCGTGCACGGTCTTCCTGATGAAGTTGGAGTGCGCATACTGGTAAGCAGGGCTGTGATCCTCGGCGGGATAACCTGCTTCGGACCCCGCCAAGTCGAATCCGACGATGGGCAACCCCTTATTGTGCGCCAGATCCGCCGCCGCACGCGCCAACTCCAACGAGGCGGCCGCGAAGACCTGCTTCGGGGACGCGTAGGACATCACCTCAAACAGCCGCCTATAGTACGGCGACATCTCCGGCCGGAAGAACCGCAGCGCACACACGATGATGCCGAAGTGAAACGGAACATCAGCGCCCGAGTTCACTGCTCTGGACTGATTGTGCCGTTTTCGCGCGCGTTCCAAGCCGTGGCAGACGGCGCCGACGACCTCTTCCATGCTGAGTCGGTCATTGATGTGCAACTGCGGTGCAAACCGCACCTCGATATAGCGGACACCTTCCGCCAGATTGTCCTCCGCCAACTCATAGGCGATGCGCTCCAGGCTTTCGGCGGTCTGCATCACCGCGCACGTGTAGGCGAATCCTTTCAGGTACTGGGGCAGACTGGCGTACTTGTCCTTGAACACGAGCCGCCGAAGTCCGTCCTCGGTGTACGACGGGAGCTTCATCCGATGTTCCTTCGCCAGCTCAATCAACGTCGGGATGCGCAGCGAGCCGTCCAAGTGTAGGTGCAGGTCGGTCTTCGGAATGGCGCGGACGAACGCGGTCGAGATCGATTCATTCATGGGAAACGCTTCCGGTCGCTCCGTGCACAGTGCGCACATGTTGAGTCCGCCCGCACAAAAGATCAAGACAGACAGGCGGCGCAGTGGCCCACCGGCTCTCCCGACCACTACCCAGGTGAGGGGACTTGACGCGGAACTCAGGCCGTATTGGCGCGTGAGAGCTCTTACATGTCATAGGGCCTGACTCCATTTGTTTCCCTCAGTAACGGAAACTACTGCGCCCAATGAACTCGCGCAGGATCGAAGTCGGCGGCACAAGGTGATCGGAGATGCTGAGGAAGCTGGACATGAAGTCCAGCAGGCGCCGCGCCTCCGCGTACTGCGGGTGATGCGGTTTGACCTCGGCCAGCAGCGGCTCGACGAACGGCTTGAGGACCGCCAGCTCGTAGTCCAGTGCCGAATTGAACGCAATGTCGGCTTCCTGTTGGTAGGGGAATATCCACGTCTTCTCGCCGCGAAGTACGCGTGGCCACATGTTCAACGTTGTCAGGGCCGAGTTGCCCCGGTAGTTGTTGTCGCGGACCAACCGTCGCACCAGGCGGTTGTCCGTCGTAGAGATGCGGTTGTTCGAATCCAGGTTCAACTGGGTCAGGGCGCTGATGTAGACCCTTAATTTATGCGAAGACGGGACGGGCTGGGTCAGTCTCGGGTTCAGCCCGTGAATGCCCTCGATTAAGACGATCTGATCAGGTTCGATCCGCAGCTTCTGGCCACGGTATTCTCGGCAGCCCTTCTCGAAATTAAAACTAGGGAGTTCCACCTCCTCCCCCTTTTCCAGCCGTATCAGGTGTTCGTGGAAAAGAGAGAGATCCACGGTCTCGATGTTCTCGAAATCGGGCTTGCCATTCTCGTCCAGCGGTGTCTGCTCGCGATTGACGAAATAATTGTCCACCGAGACGGTCACCGGCCGGAGGCCGTTGACGCGCAATTGCACAGCCAGCCTCTTGACGACCGTGGTCTTTCCCGAGGAGGATGGCCCGGCGAACAGGGCCCATTTGATCTGATTCCGTTGTTCATAGATGTGGTCGGCGATCTGCGCGATCTTCTTCTCGTGGAAAGCCTCGGCGATCTTGATGAAATCGCTGATCTCCCGGTTGGCTATGATCTCGTTCAGCCGGCCCACCGTGTTGACCCCGAGGATGCGGCCCCATTCCTTGTGTTCCTTGAAAATCTGGAACAGGTGCGGCTGCGGTTCGAATGGGGGCAACTCTTTCGGGTTCTCTTGCTCGGGGATTTGCAGCACGAAGCCCGGCGGATACGAAATCAGCTTGAACAGGGCCAGCACTCCGGTGCTCGACACCAGCGGTCCGTGAGCGAGATCGGAAAAATCCTCGCACCAATACGTGGTGATCTTGGGCGGGTTCCGGAACCGCAGCAGGTTGTACTTGTCCCACTGTTCCTCCTGTTCGAACCGCCGGACAGCCTCGGTGAAGGCGATCTTACGCCGCTCGATGGGGACGTCGCGCTCGACCATCGCCCGCATGTGGCGGTCGATACTCTGCAACTGCTCCTCGGAGATGCCGGCCTTGCCACCCATCTCGAAGCTGCAGAAAACGCCGGTGCCCAGTGAGTGCTCGACTGCGAAACGCGCATCGGGGAACAGTTCCTTGACCGTCTTGGCCAGCAGGAACCACAGTGATCTGCGGTAGATTTGGTAGCCGTGCGAATCGCCCCGGGTCAGTAGCGTGACGTTGCTGTCCACCTCCAGCGGGTAAGATAGGGAGACCGCATCGTTGTTGACCAGCGCGCCTAGGTAATCGAGTCCCTCCGGCGAGCGGTGCTGGGGCAGGATGTCACGGACGGACGTGCCAGCGGCGCAGCGAATCTGGTTGCCATCGTCCAGCGTGACGGTGATCGTGTTGAGGTTTGTGTTCATTCTGACTCCTCGCGACATCCGGGGAAATTTCTCGACGACTGGAAAAGCATGAGTTTTCCAAACCACGGAAGAAAACAGGCCACTCCCTCCAATGTCTGCTAGTATTTTATACACGGTTTCTTGACAATTACAAACTTCCTTTCAAGCGATTGCCGGACTGGTCGCGCTTTTGTTGTGGCTTGTGGTTCTGCCGGCATTGCGCTAGCACGCCTGACAATAAGTTCGTGACCGGTTTTGCGCGAGAGGAAACAGTGACTACATTGGGCACGGCTATTCAACCAAGGAGGTGGAAGCCATGCCACGGGGACCCAAACCCAGAGATGTTGTGCGCCTCACAGCAGAGGAGTTGAGCCAACTCCAGCATTTGTCTCGATTGCGCAAAGCCCCCTACGCTGAAGTCCTGGGCGCCAGAATCTTGTTGGCCGCTTATCAACACCCACAGTGGTCGAACGTCCAGATCGCCCGAGCGCTGGGCTGTGCGTTGACCACCGTGCGCAAGTGGCGCGCCAAGCAAGATAGGAACAGGCGGGAAACCCCGGCCCCGGGGCTGGCCTGTCAGGAGCTCAACCCGAGGTGGATTACTCAACACGTTGACAGTCAACCTGTTATGACGACAGGGCGCCGCCACAATGACGATTCTTCCTGCCGGCAAATTTGGCTTCGTTTCGCAAAATCTACTTTCTTAGCCGCACCTAGACCGCCATCGTGACCCGCAGGGGGTGCCCTGCCATCGCAGGCGTCATCTTAAGCGCACCCGTGCGTTTTCACAAAATTATAATACGCGAAATTCAGTGCGACCGCAACCTCAAAATTATCCAGTCTCTTACTGAATGCGTTGGTCACTCTTGTAAGGCGTCGGCAGTGCATTCGCGAGGTGTGATTTTGTTTCTCGATATGCGATCGGTTGTCCGCAAACTCCAGATACCAGTTTTGGTCGGGCTGAGCGCAGGGGCGGATGCGCGTGCTTGCCCCGCCTGAGGGCGGGGTACGTCGAAGCTCTGGATACAGGGCCGTGACGGCGTGCCTTCGCCGCGCTTGCCGAGCGGTGCCGTCCCTTGCTACTCTGCGCGCAATGCCAACGACTTTCGAGGAAGCCTTCGCCGCAATCAAAAAACTGGCCGCGGACTTCCGGGCCAACGAAGCCAACTTCATCTCCCCGGCGTATCAAGAGCAGGAGGCCCGCAACGACTTCATCAACAAGTTTTTCTTCGCCCTTGGCTGGGACGTGTACCACGACCTGCAAAAGAATCCCTTCCAGCAGGAAGTGAAGCTTGAACGGGGCGTGGCAATGGGCGCATCCGAGCGCAGGGCGGACTACGCCTTCTACGTCGCGCCGCATTTCCGGAGGGACAACGTGCGTTTCTTCGCCGAGGCCAAGAAGCCCGCTGGCGAAATCGCTACGCCCGACAACTGCTTCCAGACCATTCGCTACGGAGCGAACGCGGGCACGCCCCTCGCCGTCCTGACCAATTTCCGGCAACTGGCCGTCCTCGACAGCCGCTACAAGCCGAAAATCGACACCGCCACGAAGAAAGTGGTCCGCCTCTACGACTACGCCGACTACGCGGACGCGGCCAAGTTTCGGGAAATCTTCCACCTGCTGTCCCGCGATGCGGTCGCTGACGGCTCGCTGGAAACGTTCGCCGAATCCCTCCCCAGCAAACGCGGTAAAGCCGCTCAACGCGACACCGGCGAACAGCCGATTGGCGATGCCTTTTTGCAGGAACTGGACACCTACCGCGGCACGCTCGCTCGCGCCTTCAAGAACCGCAATCCCGGTCTTGACGGCGAAACGCTCACCGAGATCACCCAGCGCACACTTGACCGCCTCGTGTTCCTGCGCTTTCTCGAAGACAAACTCATCGAAACCAGGGAGAGCGTCGCCAGTTTTGGGCGACGCGGAAGCGCGTGGCAGGATTTCGTAGCCGCGTCGCGGCGGCTCAACGGCATTTACAACGGCATCGTCTTCAGGCACCACGACCGGCTCGACGGTCCGGATTTCCAAGTGGACGACGGAATTTTCCTGGAAGTTTGCCACTGGCTTTCAGACCCGTATAGCTCTTACGATTTCGACAAAATCCCGATCCACATTCTCGGCAGCATTTACGAGCGGTTTCTCGGCAACGTCATTGTCACCACCGACAAACGTGCCCGCGTCGAGGAAAAGCCCGAAGTGCGCAAGGCCGGCGGCGTCTATTACACGCCGGACCACATCGTCCGCTACATCGTCGAGAACACCGTCGGCAAACTGATTGAAGGCAAGACGCCCGCGCAGATTGCCGAAATGCGCTTCGCGGACATCGCTTGCGGCAGCGGCTCGTTTTTGCTGGGCGTGTTTGACCTGCTGTTGCACTACCACCGCGACTGGTTCAATGCCAACCCGGACAAGGCGAAGAAAGCCGGTTGCGTGCCAGACGATAACGGCGCGTGGCATCTCTCGTTGAAACAGCGGCGGGAAATCCTGCTCAACAACATCTACGGCGTGGACATTGACCACCAAGCCGTGGAAGTGGCGCAACTGTCCCTTTACCTGAAACTGCTGGAGGAGGAAACCACTGCCAGCGCCCACGATTACCAGTTGGAGTTCCACGAAACGCTCTTGCCGACACTCAACAAGAACATCGTCTGCGGAAACTCCCTTATCGGGACCGACATTCTGACCGGTCAACTTTTTGAGCCGGTGGAAGAAAAGAAACTCAATCCAATGGATTATGAGCAACGCTTCCCGGAGATTATGAAGCGCGGGGGCTTTGATGTAGTTGTCGGGAATCCACCTTGGGGTGCCGAGTTTACTGACATCGCGCTGGAATACTTGCGGCACCACTTCGAGCGCGTCATCTCGCGCATGATAGACTCTTACATCTATTTCATCGACCGCGCCATTCGCTGCGTAAAGCCGCCGGGGGTGATTGGGTTCATTGTCCCAAGCACCCTCTTGAATCAGGTTGATGCGAAGCCTACCCGTGAACTCCTTTTGAAGCAGGGGCTAACGCATCTGGTCAGTTTCGGGCAAGGAATCTTCGGAACGAAAGTCTTGAACACCTCAACGGTCTTCATAACCGGTGACAACAAGAAGGCTGGCTTTGTGGTTGGCAACCTTTCCGATTTGGAATTGCAGAAACGGCCATCGGCTCTGCTTGCTCTTACGACCAAGCCTTGGTCTGACTGGAAGAGCTTGGTCGAAGCCGACCCACACCGCACGTTTTTTGTATCGGCATCGGAAACGACGGCTCTACTGACCAAGTTGCGCGGATCACTTCCGCCACTTTCAGAATCGGTCAATGGCTCCATTCAACGCGGTGTCAGCCCTGACGTGGCCTCCGCGCACGTAATCAGTGTTGCGGAAGCCAAGAAGAAGAAACTGGAAAAAGACATTTTGCGGCTCAGCTTGAGCGGCCCGCAGATTAAACGGTATGGGTCTTGGAAGCCGGACCAGTTCATCATCTACACCGGCAGAGACACACCAGTTCGGAAGTTCCCCAACGTCTTTAAGTTCCTTGAAGACCACCGGCATTTGAACACTTGCCGTGAAGTTCAGGAGGGGAAACACCCTTGGTGGGCATTGCACCGCCCAAGAGACCGGCAGATTTTCGAGTCGCCGAAGTTCATCGGGCTTACGACGACGAAAACCATCGAAATGATCTTCGACGAGCACGACAACTTGTTTGTAACCGACGCGATGTACGTTTTTTCGTTGAAGCCAGGTTTGTGCCCGTGGGCATTTATGGCGGCGATGCAGTCCAAGCTGTTCCTTTTCCTTTACCGCGAAGCGAACCAGGGAGAATCCCGAGTCATTCCACAGGTCAAGGCATCGAAGCTCGACACGATCCCCTTCCCGGTTTTGCAGGCCTCAATGCCAAAAGCAAATGCTTTGGCAACGCTGTGCAAGGGGATGCTGGCGGCAAAAAAGCAACTCGCAGCCGCACAGAGCGACGCGGACCGGGATTTTTGCGGCAACAAATGCGCCGGGTTGGACGGCCAGATTGACGCGCTGGTCTATGAGCTTTACGGCCTGACGGCAGACGAGATCAAAATCGTGGAGGGAGCCGCCGCTTGAAATCCGCAACAGTTGCCTCACCTGCGCGATATCTCCGCGACTCGTTCTTGATTCCGTATCAACGCAAGTACCCCGAGTCGCGCCATCACGACTATGTCGCGCTGGTCAATGAGATTATCGCAATGCCACATTCGGCGGGGGCGTGAAGGAGTCTCCGAACACGGAAACACGATAAGGAGGATACGAAGATGCCAAGTGGTCCTTGGATGCGGGAGTGGTGGAAGATGGACAAACCCAGAACCTTGGTGTAACATCAACAACAGCCTCGGACTAACACAAACCCTGGCTCGAAAACAGTGGTCCGGTCAACGTTGCCACCCCTTCGATGGCGCACGAACCGATGGGGAAATTTCTTCGGATATAGGCGACGAAAGTACTTGATGCGCCTATATATGGTTCCCTTCGTCAATCCGTACTCCCGCGCCAGTTTCGCAACCGGTGTCCCAGACCTCCAGAAATCGTGCTTGACCCTGGCCGCGCACCTGGCATAGCCTGCTCCCGTGAACTAGAACGAGAATCGGTTCTTCGCGCTCGCCCCGGCGGTAGAAGCGAATTCCTGTCATTTATGATTGTTAAGAAAACTGATAATGGCTATGAGTTTTCAACCTACACGAGTGAGGGAGCTTTCCTCGTTACACTGACTTTAAGCGACGCGGGAGCGGAAACCATCCACATGGTGTCGGTCAGGGTGCCTCTTTCTTTTACCCCGTTGAAGTTGAGACGGGGAACGATCAAGAAGGCCATAGGGAACCAGCGCTGGCAGAATTTCATCCGCATGAGGAAGCTCGATGTTTCAGCCATTTTGACGTGACCTCGTTTTTTCGAGCCGCGTGTAGTGTTAGTCCATAGAACATGGCATTTAAGAGAATTTTCTTAATCGGGGAATAGCAAGAACCTTGTCAAACAGTCCAGTAACCAAATAAACCACCGGAGAATATTACCATGTTATATTTGAATGAAAAAGACCTGACGAAAATCGGACACAATTGGAACGCGACAATAGATAATATCGAGCAAGCCGTTCATTGTCTCCATAACAAGGACTTTGTCCAACCGGTTAAACCTTACCTGCGATATCGGGACCTGACCAACAGGATTATCGCGCTGATCGCATTTGTGGGCGGCAAGATTAATCTGGCCGGCATTAAATGGATCGCAAGTTTTCCCGATAACATCAACCACGGACTGCCCCGAGCGCACAGCGTTGTAATTCTGAATAACGCCGATACGGGCGCCCCGGTTTGCATCATCAATACCGCATTGTTAAGTGTTGTTCGCACCGCTTCAGTCTCCGGCTTGATGATTCGGCATTTTCTGAAAGCCAGGCCCATGAACAATATTGTTGTTTCAATCATCGGTTGGGGTCCGATCGGCCAGAACCATTACAAAATGGTCACCGACATCCTGAAGGATAAGATTGCGAAGATCTACTTGTATGATCTGCGGGAGATTAAACCCGAGACTATTACGGGTCCCTATAAAGGCAAGACCATCGTCGCGCAAAGCTGGCAGGAAGCGTATAGAGATGCGGATATCTTCATTACCTGCACTGTGTCCAAGGCTCCATACGTCGATGAAAAACCCAAAGCAGGCTCTCTACAGTTGAACTGTTCGTTAAGGGATTACAAAGTGAGCATCCTGGACCACACCAAGGCGATCATTGTTGATGATTGGGTGGAAGTCTGCCGCGAAAAGACAGACATCGAGATAATGCATAAAGAAAGAGGGCTAAAGGAAGAGGATGCCAAATCGATAGTGGATGTAGTCTGCAATAACTGCCTGGCGGGCTATCCGAAGGCTGAAGCCATCATGTTTAATCCTATGGGAATGGCTGTTTTTGATGTCGCCACAGGCAGATATTATCTCGATCTAGCGAAGAAAATGGGGCTTGGCTTGGAACTGGAATGAGGATTGGACAGTTGGCCTTTTCGCCGTTCTTACGTTCCCGATTCATTCGGCTCGGGGCTTAGAATACGAGGTGTGATGAGAAATATGAAAATTCATAACAGCGTGTTGGAGTTGATTGGAAACACGCCGATGGTAAGACTGAACAGAATTTGCGCGGGCATGGCCTCGGAGATTCTGGTGAAACTGGAGTATATGAATCCTTCCGGGAGCCTCAAAGACAGAATCGCCCTTGAGATGATCGAGCAGGCGGAAAAGGAAGGAAAGCTGAAGCCGGGATACACCATTATAGAGTCGAGCACCGGCAACACAGGCTTTGGATTGTCATCGATCGGAACATTGAAGGGGTACAAGGTCCGCATCTATGAGACCATGCCGGGCAAAGCTGGCGCGGAAAAAACGAAAATGATGCATAACGTAGGCGCTGAAGTCCGGTTGATGGAGCCGAAGGATATTGAAGGTCTCAAAGAAAGAAGTGTCGCCGGCTCCGAAGTTGAACTTCCCGGCAGGCAGTTGTGTCTTGAAGACGAAAGGGCGAATCCTGACAAGATTTGGTGGGCCCGCCAATTCAGCAACAAAGACAATGTGCGGGCTCATCATGTTACCGCCAGGGAAATTCTCGAGCAAACCGACGGCAAGGTAGATGTGTTCGTGCAATCGATAGGCACGGGTGGCAGCCTGGCGGGAGTTGCCGAGATATTGAAAAAGGAAATCCCAAAGGTAAAAGTAATCGGGATTCAGCCGGCGAGCTCAAAAGAACTCTGGTATACGGGAATGGATTTTCCTGCCACTGAAACCAAGGGCGGCATTGTCTCCGCGATGCTCAAACAGAAAGGTTTGATTGACGTTCTGGTAAGAATTACCGATGCCGAAGCAAGGGCGATGACGCATAGATTGTGGAGGGAGGAGGGCCTGTATTGCGGCGTTTCTTCCGGGGCAAACGTTCATTTTGCATTGGAAGAAGCAAGGAAACCCGGCGGCAAAAAAACCATTGTCACCCTTCTTAACGACCACATGAATAGGTACTTGACCGAAGAACGGTATGTTACCTGATTGATGACGGTTTGCTTGCGCGATGAGTTTCGCAGTCGCGTTTGGTATTGCCCCACATCCAAGGGGCGCTAGTATTGTGTGACGATTCTGCAACGAACGCCGGGCGCGGCACGGCCGATGCCGATGGCACCAGCCTTGCGTGCTTTGCCAGCGCCTGATCCGAGCGCCTTCAGATCACCAGCCATGATCCATTCCCAGCACCTGCTTACTTATCACAGGTGGAAGGCGCGGGGAAGCAATTCCGAGAGCAGGTGAATGCGGACCCGGCGCATGTTGCGCGCGTCGGCGCAGATGACGATGCATTCGCCAAACTCGGCCAACACCTGCCGGCACGCGCCACATGGACTCGGGTTGGAACAGGGGGCGATAATGGCGATCGCCTGAAACTTGCGATGGCCTTCGCTGACCGCTTTGCCGATGGCAATTCGCTCGGCGCAGATTGTCAGGCCGTAGCTGACGTTCTCCATGTTCGCGCCGGTATAGACCTTTCCGCTCTTGGTGAGCAAGGCGGCGCCGACGCGCACTCCGGAATAGGGAGCGTGGGCGTTGCGTCGAGCGGCAAGAGCGGCGGTGATGAGCTTGCGGAATTTCTGCGGCGAGTCCATCACAGCGTTTCGATGAATGCGGTCAGCCATTTGCCGAGCTTGTCCTGCGTGGCCGCGCCGATCGCCAACACTTCCTCATGCGAGAGTTTCTTGTTGGTAATCCCGGCGGCGAGGTTGGTGATGCAGGAAATACCCGCGACTTCAATGTTATGGTAGCGGGCAATGATCACTTCGGGGACGGTGCTCATCCCGACCGCGTCAGCACCCATCCACGCGAAAGCCTTTACTTCGGCCGGTGTCTCGTAGCTTGGTCCGGTGGTGGCGAGGTAAACACCCCGCCGCACCATGATCTGCAGTTTCTCGGCGGCATTATCCAGTTTTTCCCGGAGCCGCGTCGAGTACGCCTGGCTCATGTCCACGAACTTCACCGCGCCGTTGTCGGCCATGCCGAGCAGCGGATCAACGCCCATGAGATTGATATGATCTTCAATGATCATCAGGTCGCCCGGATTGAACATCGGGTTGATGCTGCCTGCGGCGTTGGTGACGATCAATATCTTGATATTGAGGGCATCAACGACATGGACAGGATAAACGATCTCCGCCAGGGTACGACCTTCGTAATAGTGAAATCGGCCGCTCAGCACCATCAGCTTCTTGCCCGCGAATTCGCCGAAGATCATCTGACCGGCATGGCCGGCGACAGTTGGTTTGGGGAAATGGGGAATTTCCGTGTAGGAAATAACGGTCGGTTTGGCGATATCTTTCGCAATCCCACCCAGGCCCGAACCCACGATCAACGCCATGTCGGGTTTGAAACCCGACAGCTTCGATTCCAGTGAACCCTTCGTTTCTTTGACATTTGCCACCATGGCGCCTACTTCCTCACTCTATTCTCTGCGTGATGAGTCTGGGTCTGGCCCCAACAGGCTCTGGAGCAATTCTGTATGCTTCCTGCACCATCCGTTCTGCGGCGCCGCCGCGGGCCTCATCATTGTAATGCATAATCATTAGAGGTTCACCGGCCACGATGCGGTCGCCGATTTTCTTCGGCTGTTCGAAACCGACTGCATGGTCAATCGGGTCACTCGCCAGTTTTCTCCCACCGCCCAATGCAATCACTGCGTAGCCGATCTGGTCGCACTCAATCGCGTGGACGTACCCAGAGGCTGTGGCAGCAATTGCCCTTGTCTGTTTTGCCGCGGGCAAACGATTCGCTTGCTCGCAGACCCGCGCGTCGCCGCCCTGGGCGACAATCATCTCGGTAAACTTATCCAACACTTCGCCGAGCGCCAGTTTCTTTTGCTGGATTTCCATCGCGTCTGCAACACTTTTTGCCGCCCCCGCCATCACAAGCATCTCCGCCGCGAGCGCGAACGTGACTTCCATCAGGTCGTCGGCCTTCGTTTTGCCGCTCATGATCTCGATGCACTCGTGCACCTCCAAGGCGTTGCCGATGCATCGGCCGAGCGGCTGGTTCATGTCCGTCTGCAATGCGCGCACGGTCTTGCCACACCGTTTCCCGACCTCGACCATGGCCCGGGCAAGCTCCAGCGATGCTGCGCGCGTCCGCATGAACGCTCCGCTGCCCCATTTCACGTCGAGCACTAGGCCGTCCACGTTTTCCGCAAGTTTCTTGCTCATGATGCTGGCCACGATCAGCGGCAGGCAGGAAACCGTGGCGGTCACGTCGCGCAACGCATACAACTTCCTGTCCGCAGGAGCGATCTCGGCGGTCTGCCCCGCGATGGCGCAGCCGACTCCATCGGAGATGCGGACGAATTCGTCCAGGGACAGGTTCGTGCGAAAACCGGGAATGCTCTCGAGTTTGTCGAGCGTTCCGCCGGTCGGTCCGAGGCCGCGGCCGGAGATCATGGGCACGTTCACGCCGCAACTGGCGACCAACGGAGCGAGGATCAGGGATACCTTGTCGCCGATGCCGCCGGTGCTGTGTTTGTCGGCGCGATAGACGCCCGGTCGCCGTTTCCACCCGACGATCTTCCCGCTTTCAACCATCGCGCGGGTCAGCCACATCGTTTCGTCGAAATTCATCCCCTGAAAACAGACCGCCATTGCCAGCGCCGCCATCTGGTAATCAGGAAGTTCGGCTCGCGTGAAACCGTGGATGAAAAACCGGATCTCATCTTCAGTGAGCGCGTTGCCGTCGCGTTTCTTCTGGATGATTTGAGCGGGGAGGAGCATGCGTCAGGTCAGCCGTCACAGTGGCTTCCAATGCCGTATTTCTTGGACGATTCTTCGCGGACAACCAACTGTTCTGGAAGAACTCTGGCGGCTTTGCCGTCCCGCCCGACGGCGATGGGTTCGTTCGAAAGTTTGTGCGCCGTGATAACCTGGTCGGCAGTTTCCCGCAGCGCGGGCTCCGCCGTGGCGGGCACCGACCGAAACCCGACGTGATCCGAGATCGATCGAGGAATGGTGTAAATCGCTGTCATTACATCCCCCTAGCCTGACCTATTCATGAACCACCTGAAACGTCCGGCAACCCCTCACCTTAATTCTCTCCCCGCAAGCGGGGCGAGGAGATCTCCCCTCTCCCTTCCCAAGGGAGAGGGCCTGCCCGCCGAAGCCTCGGCGCAGGCGGGTCAGGGTGAGGGTTCGAGCAGTGACACACTGTGGGTTGTTTAAGCGCAT
>Ga0187886_1002325_pt1 | contig 15434 bp, 14 predicted proteins | sample June2016WEW_20_1_FD_133001 | JGI IMG/M metagenome (GOLD analysis project Ga0187886, IMG submission 133001) | Peatland microbial communities from SPRUCE experiment site at the Marcell Experimental Forest, Minnesota, USA - June2016WEW_20_150 | ecosystem: Environmental > Terrestrial > Soil >... | reverse complement strand
GTTTTTGATATCTTTGGGGTTTTCCGGAACAATTTTTTTAAAGAGTTTTTGCATCAGGAAAGCGGGGTTGGGATTAGTTCCTCTTTTTTCCTTTTTCCAAATTTTCTTTTTTTCTTCCACCTGTTTATAAAAAAGCACAGGGAGCAAATCATATTTCTCAATCATTTTTTCCCGGAGAATATTGGATTTCAGGAGGTTGACAATCTCTGACGACAAAGGCGGCGCTTGCAGGGATATTCCCGGGAGACTTGCAAACTGTTGAGCCAGGGTAGATGATCCCCCGACGCTTGGATTTACTGGTGTGATCACTGCGGTCGCCTGATAGATGTTGGGCATGAGTAAAGAAATAAAAGCAGTGGTAAAAATGCTAACGACGACAATCAGAATGATGAGCATCTTTCCACGCCAGATAACACGCCAGTAATCTAAAAGATTGACCTCATCGTCGCTGGTCTGGTTTGTCTGGTTCATCGGGCTATTTGGTTCATCTGGTGTCATGGCTGTCTCGTCTATTTTAACAAAACGAACGGATTTAATCCTTTGACAATTGCCCCCTCACCCTCCCCTCTCCCGCCACAGGGGGAGAGGGATCCAGTAAGGGGGAGGGTGGGGGGTAAAAAAATTAATTCGTTTGTATTAATAAATATAGCTCCGCTCTCTCGATTACATATTTATGCATCGCCCTCATTTTTCAAAAACTGAAAATAAATTTGGTTAAACCCAGCGACTTTTTTGAGCCCTTTGCCGAGCCCGCAGTGGCCCGGTATTCCGACAGGCCTGGTTATGCGAATATAGGATACGATACATTGAGCGTTGCTTTATTCGGGCAGGGATCGTTCGTTGATAAATTTCGCTTTCACTTCATCTTTGATCCTTTTGACATGGCCTCTTCCTAAACCCTTCACTTCGCAACCCAATTCAAAAAACCTCCGAATTTTCGAATCATCCAAAATTCCAAAGCAATCAATGACAACAACGGGCCGCCCGGTCATTTTCAAGATTTCTTCGGGCATTAATTTCTTATAAACCTGATGCCGCACGGCGAAAACCACAGCATCCACCCCTTTCAAAAGATCCGCCAGGTCTTTATGGACCCGAAGTTCGGTAAGTTTTTCTTGATTCCGGAAGAACCTCGACCAAGATCTCCCCGGACCCGGATAAGAATCTTGCTTTTCAAACTCCCACCAGTGCTTCACGTAGGGATCATGAACAACTACTTCCCCTCCCATCTCCGTCAATTTCCGGACGATGATTTCTGAACCGCTGTAACGGGTATCACCAACATCCTCCCTATAAGACGCACCCAAAAGGGCAATTTTGGAAGCGGCCACAATCTTTCCCATATTTCTCAGGGCATCTCTTACGATTTCCGCCACATGTAATGAGCGCGTGTCATTGATATTGATCGCCAGGGGGGTAATCTTAAAAATCTCGTCTTCAAATCCCATGAGCGTATGGTATGCCCAAACCCCCAAGCCCCCATCTTTGGGCAGGCAGTAACCACCGATTCCCGGACCCGGAAAGATGATATTGGAATGCGTGGGACGCACCTTAATGGCCTCCAAAACTTTAATCAGGTCCACGCCGTTTCGTTCCGCAAAGAGACTCCACTCATGAAGGTAGGCCAGAATAGTCGCTCGGTACGAGTTTTCCACAATCTTGCAGGTCTCGCTTTCGATGGGCCGGTCGAGCACTGTAAGGGGATATTTCTTAACATGGATGACCTCAGACAGAAATGTTTTCACACGCTCCCGAGCCCTCTCATTGATCCCGCTGCATACTCTCCAGAAATCACGGATGGAGGCTACGTATTGACGGCCGGGCATAACCCTCTCAAAAGAGTGGGCCAAAAGCGGCTCTGCATCCAATAGCCCACGCTTCTCAAAAGCCTTTTTGATAATCGGGTAGGCCACGTATTCCGTCGTACCCGGAGGGACGGTCGTTTCTATGAGCACAAGGCAATCTGGCTTGATCTTCTCTCCGATGACCCTCAAGCTTTCTTCCAGGGCTTTAATATCTGCATGCCCGCTGTTCACATCGCCCAAACCTTCTTTGTGATAGTCACATTGAACATCAACTACCACCACGTCGGCCAAGGAGAGCGCATCGTAGGTAAAAGTGGCTGTCAGCGTTTTTTTCTCTTTGACACAGCGATGGATCAAAGGGGCAACCTCCGGATCTTCTGCCTCCACGGGTGCAAGCCCCTGGTTGAGGTAAGGAATCTTCCAGTAGGATCTCGTGGAAGGGCGCTGCATCCCCACGACAAACTTCGTCGGTTTCCCACTGCCAGGATTGACGGTATCGGCGATGACGCCTGCCATAACCGCACCCACAAAACCAACCCCCAGCACCACCACGATTTCTCGCCCCAAGAGACGCTGTTCTTGCACCCTCTGCTGGATACGCTCGAACTCCCGAGCATAATCTCCTTCTTGGGGTAAGGGATAAACCTCTCCGGCAGGACTGGTGGAAACGAGTGGCTCAGAAGATGGCCCAATGGAAACCTTATTCTTCACGCTTTTTTTCATGGAGTAACCTGTCCGTGTGGTTTATTTGGTTGATCGCGTTTATAGCGGCCATAGCGTTTATAGATTCTGTCGCGTCTATTTAATTGATCTGGTCTAGTGGGTCATTCCAGAGGACCCAGGGCTTGGTCAAATAACCGGTTCGATGCTGGAACTCTCGATCTCAACAGAAACAGATCTTTTCAAAAGGTCAATAGAGATAACCAATTTCTCTTTCTGCTCCTTAATTTTTACCAGAAAACCTTCGCAATCCTTGAAGGGCCCATCGGTCACCCGAATGAGCTGCCCTTCCTTTAAATAAGGGAAAGGAGATACTGCGGCCTTGCCATTTAAGATCTTCTTAATAGATTCGATCTGGGTTTCCGGGACAGGCATGGGACCAACTTCATTTCCCAAAATTTTAACCACCCCCGGGGTCTTCAAGATTTCCAGCCCATGGAGGGGATTCATAGTTTCATACACAAACAAATACCCCGAAAAGAGGGCTTTTTGAATCTTTTTGCGCCGATCCTTGCGCTTGCTCCAAACCTCCATTTTGGGAAGAAACGCCTGGATCTTCTTATCCGATAAGCGCTGATAAACTGCATCTTCATGCCGGCTGCGGGTATGAACGCAATACCAGAGTAAACGATCCGAATTCGGGTAATCCATGAGATGGTCTAGCTCCCTGGAGGAGTAAAGAAATAACAGATTATTCCAAAGTGTTTAAGGCTAAAGATGAATCCCTTGTTTAAAAGAATTGTATAGCATGAAAGACGAGGAAACGCAAGAAGTAATGCTCCAGACGAGGAGAGCTTGTACCGGGTCTAAGAGAGGTATTCCTTCAAAGCTTCTTCCCAAGGTCTCATCTTGCTTCCAGTGAGTTGCTCATACCTCTGGCAGTTCATCAGGGAATAGGCCGGACGCCTGGCCGGGCGGGCCAGCTCGGTCGAGGAGATGGGAATAATCTTCACCGCAGGATTGGCGGGGCTTTTCTCACGTAGAATCTGCCGGGCAAACTCACACCAGGTACAAGAACCGGAGTTGGTGACGTGCAGGATCCCTCTGGCATCGATTCCGATCAATCGGTCGATGGCCAGACTCAAGTCTTTCGTGAAAGTTGGCGCTCCCCGCTGATCATCGACAACCCGCAGCTCCTCCTGTTGGGCTGCTTTCCTGAGAATGGTATCGACGAAGTTTTTTCCATACCGCCCGTAGAGCCATTCTGAGCGGATGATCAGATAATTTTCCAGAATTTCCTGGACGTAGCCTTCCCCTCGAAGTTTGGAACTTCCGTACACATTCAGGGGATGGGGAAGATCTTCTTCACGATAAGGGGTTCTGGAGGATCCATCAAAGACATAATCGGTGCTCAGATGAATCATTTTTGCCCGAATTGCCGCACATCCCAGGGCTATGTTTCTGGTCCCCTCCGCGTTTACAGAAAAAGCCAGCTCTATCCGTGACTCGCATCCATCCACATCGGTATACGCAGCGGCGTTGACCACAACGTGGGGGCGAAGGGCTGCGAACTCTTTTTGCACCCTTTCTTGATCGGTAATGTCAAAATCATCGATGTCTCGACCCAGGACCTGGTTTTTCGCCGAAAGGATGGGATCGAGGTCTTTCCCAAGCATGCCTCGCGCCCCGAGAAGCAAAACCTTCATCACTCAAAACCGTAAGTCGTAAGTCGCAAGTCGTGAGTTGTTTTCACCTTACACCTTACACCATGCTTACAACTCCTGGTAATGTTTCTGGTAGAACTCCCGGTAGGCTCCGCTCTTGACCCCCCGCCACCATTCTTCATGTTTCATGTACCAGCGGACAGTCTGGCCAAGGCCTTCTATGAGGTGATAGGCGGGTGACCAACCCAAGTCGTGTTTCAGTTTGGAAAAATCGATTGCGTAACGTCTGTCGTGGCCTGGGCGGTCCGTGACATAGCGAATCAGTGATTTAGGTTTGGCGAGGAGGTTAAGGATCGCCTCGGTTATCTCCAGATTGGTCCTCTCCCCATCTCCCCCGATGTTATAGATTTCCCCTGCCCTGCCTTTTTCCAAGATGACCTGGAGAGCCCGGCAATGATCCTGCACATGAATCCAATCCCGGACGTTCAAGCCATCTCCATAAATGGGCAATGGCCTGTCTTCAATGGCGTTGGTAATTAAAAGCGGAATTAACTTTTCTGGAAATTGATACGGTCCGTAATTATTGGAGCAGCGGGTGATCATCGCTGGAAGATTATAGGTCTTACAATAAGACCGCACCAAAAGATCTGCCGCGGCTTTACTGGCCGAGTAAGGGCTGTTGGGGGCGAGTGGGGTATCTTCTCGAAATCCCGGTCCATCCGGAGGGAGTGAGCCGTAGACCTCGTCTGTTGAAACCTGGAGAAATTTTTTGATTTTATGGCGCATGGCAGCATGGAGAAGAACCTGGACTCCCACCACATTCGTTTGGACAAAAAGATCCGGCTCGTAGAGGCTCCGGTCAACATGCGATTCGGCGGCAAAGTTAACGATGGCTTCTACGCCACTTTCAAGAAGGGTCTCCACCAGCTTCTCATCGCCTATGTCACCCTGAACAAACCGGTAATTAGGAGATGAGGAGAGGTCCGCCAAGTTCTCCAAGTTTCCGGCGTAGGTTAATTTGTCAAGATTTAAGATTTGATAATCAGCTCTATTAGGGCTTTCCGGACCTAGTAAAAAATGAATGAAATTGGAGCCGATAAACCCCGCCCCGCCGGTAACTAACAGTTTCATAAAATCACATCCATCTGGTCCATTCGCTCTGTGGGGTCTGTTCGGTCCTTATCGAATCGCATGGAGCATAGCGCATAGCGTAAAAAGCGAGAAGGGCGATACCCGCCTCCCTTTTCTCGCCTTTCCTGCTTTTCTCGCTTGGGTTGGTACGCTCATCCATCCTTCCGCGACCAATCGTAAGGAATCTCCCCCCCATGAGGCTCGACCCGGTATTCATCGGGTTCCTGATAATGGTATACTTCTGTGGGGCAATTGATCACAATGGCTTCGCTCTCGCCGATGCATTTGAAACCATGGTAAACATATGCCGGGATCTGTAAAAGGATGGGGTTGTGTTCCCCCAGGAAGAATTCGTTGATTTCCTTGTAGCTGGAAGAACCCTCCCGACCGTCATAAAGGACAACCTTCATCATCCCCTTCACGACCACAAAGTTGTCCACTTGCTTCTTATGATAATGCCAAGCTTTCACGGCCCCAGGGTAGGCCGTGGTCATATAGACCTGACCGAACTTGATATAGAGGTCATCATCTGCGCGGAGCATTTCCATTAATCGTCCGCGCTCGTCGGGAACCACTCTTAGTTTTTTTATTTTTATGCCTTCAATCATTTGGGTACCCTAAGTTGGGAGTTGTGATAAGAAATTCTTTGGGCTGCAAATATCTAATACAAACGAATTAATTTTTTTTCCCCCCCACCCTCCCCTCCCCCTCGAGGGGGAGGGTAAGGAGGGGGTGATTTCTTTTGGTTGCGGCTCTACCGCGCCGGGAACTCTGCGTCCTCTGTGGCTTTAATTTATTTGCCCCCGTTTCCGCCACCCGGTTGCTGGCCCGCAGAAGGGATTCAAACGTTCCGGCATCCGTCCACCATCCTTCCAAGACTTCGTAGGTCAGGCTGCCCCGGCGGACGTATTCGTTATTCACGTCCGTGATCTCTAATTCCCCGCGGGCGGAGGGCTTCAAAGTTTTGATGATGTCGAAGACTGCGGAGTCGTACAAGTATATGCCGATCACGGCAAACTTAGATCGGGGGACCTTGGGTTTCTCTTCGATTTTGACGATTTTATCCCTTTTGATCTCGGGTACCCCAAAGCGCTGAGGATCGGGAACTTCCTTGAGCAAAATTTTGGCTCCGCTCTCCTGTTTTTCAAAAGCCCTAACTGCGCTGAGAATGTTCATCTCGATAATATTATCCCCCAGGATCACGCAGATCTTTTTCCGGTCGGCAAAATACTCGGCCAGGCGCAAGGCCGCCGCGATTCCCCCCTCCCCTTCCTGGTAGGTGTAATTGATATGCTGCAGGCCAAATTCTTTCCCGTTTCCCAAGAGCCGGAGGAAGTCCCCAGCATTGTTCCCTCCCGTAACGATCAAGATATCCCGAATCCCGGCATTGATCAACGTGGATATTGGATAATAGATCATCGGTTTATCGTGCACGGGCAAAAGGTGCTTGTTGGTAATCTTGGTCAGGGGAAAGAGTCGCGTCCCCAATCCACCCGCCAGAATTATTCCTTTCATCATGCCTCCTGGAATCGTCAGATTTTCCGGTAGATCCAGTTAGGTTCCCTGGTTTGTATTAGCCAATCTTTGCGATAGCTTCTGGCGAAAATAAGGGATCGTTTTGGTAATCCCTTCTTTTAACCCTACTTTGGGCTTCCAGTTTAGAATCTTTTGCGCCTTGGTGATGTCCGGCCGACGAACCCGCGGATCATCCACCGGCAGCGGTTGATGGATAACCCGGGATGGACTCCCGGCGATCTCCAAAACCTTTTTGGCAAAATCCGAAATGGAAAATTCATCCGGATTCCCCAGGTTGACCGGTTCGGTTTCCGGCGAAGAAAGCAGTCGGTAAATCCCGTCCACCAGGTCGTCAATATAGCAGAAGCTGCGCGTCTGGGAGCCATCTCCAAAAACTGTCAAATCTTCACCCTGTAAGGCTTGGAGGATAAAATTGGGAACGACCCGCCCATCGTTCAGTCGCATCCGCGGACCATAGGTGTTAAAAATTCTGGCGATCCGAGTATCCACCTTGTGGTACCGATGGTAAGCCATGGTCATGGCCTCAGCAAAGCGCTTGGCCTCATCATAAACCCCGCGAGGACCTATGGGGTTCACATTTCCCCAGTAATCCTCTTTTTGCGGGTGAGCGAGAGGGTCCCCGTAAACTTCGGAAGTAGAGGCGAGAAGGAAGCAGGCCTTTTTCTCTTTCGCCAGCCCCAAAGCTTTATGGGTCCCCAGCGACCCTACTTTCAACGTTTGAATGGGGAAATTGAGATAATCCATAGGGCTGGCCGGGGAAGCAAAATGGAGGATCGCATCTACCTTCCCGGCTACAAAGATATAATTGGTTACATCATGCTGGATGAAGGTGAACAAAGATTTCCCCGCTAAATGGGAAATATTATCGGTCGTCCCCGTGATCAGGTTATCCAGGCATAAAACTTCATGACCTTCGGAGATGAACCGATCGCAAAGGTGACTTCCAATAAAGCCAGCCCCACCGGTAATGAGAATTCTCATTCCTACTTTCCCATACCCATACCTACATATTCGAATCCCATCTTCATCAGCGCGGATCGTGGCAAAAAATTTCTTCCATCGAGGACAAAGGGTCGGGCCATGGCACGGCGCATTTTCATCCAATCCAGATCGAGAAATTCCGGCCATTCGGTGACCAGCACTAATGCCTCCGCCCCTTCGGCGACCTCGTATGGATTTTGAGCATAGAATATTGCCGGGATCTCTTTGGAGGCTTTTTCCATGGCCTGCGGGTCAAAGGCACGGATGCTGCAGCCTTCTTGGAGAAGTCGGCGAATCAATTCAATGGCTGGCGCAAATCGAATGTCATCTGTTTGGGGTTTGAAAGCGAGCCCCAAAAAGGCGATGGTCTTTTCCCGCAAAACCCAAAGATTCCTTTTGAGTTTCTCTATGGCCAGATCAATCCTGGACTTGTTGATCTTCTCCACCTCTTTCAAAAGAGCAAAATCATATCCCTTCTTTTCCGCGATACGCACGAAAGCCTGAAGGTCTTTGGGGAAGCAAAACCCTCCGAATCCCAATCCGGCTTGCAAAAATTCTTTGCCAATACGAGGATCCAAGCCCATCCCCTCCGCCACTTTTCCCACATCTGCGCCAACCCTTTCGCAAATTTCTGCGATGGCGTTGATGAAGGAGATTTTGGTCGCCAGAAAGGAATTGGAAGCATGTTTAATGAGTTCTGCGCTTTTTACATCGGTCACTAAGAAAAAGGGGTTAGGGGAAGGAGGGCAGCTGGAGTGTACCGGACAGTTAAAGGTGCGTTCCAGGATCGGTCGATAAATTTGCCGCAAAATTTCTTCGCTAGGGTGGTTTTCCACGCCGATCACGATTCGGTCTGGGTGGAAAAAATCCGAAACGGCCGATCCCTCGCGAAGGAATTCCGGGTTCGAAGCTACGTCAAATTGGCCCTTTTCCTCCCGGCAATAAATCTGCAGCGTGCGATAAATATAATCGCCCGTTTGGACAGGAACCGTGCTTTTTTCCACCACGAGCTTATGAGAATTAGCCACCGCAGCCACTTCCCGAGTGACTTTTTCCACCGGGGAGAGATCCGCCTCCCCATTTTCCAAGGGCGGGGTGCCCACACAGATGAAGATGACCTCGGAGTTCTTGGCTCCCTGGCCAAGATCTACCGAAAATGAAAGACTTCCGCGCTTTCGGTTTTGATGGACCAAATTCTCAAGATAAGGCTCGTAAATGGGCATCTTACCGGCATTGAGCGTTTGGATCTTCCCTTCATCATTATCCACGCAAATGACTCGATGGCCAATCTCAGCAAAGCAGGCCCCCGTCACCAACCCAACGTATCCGGTGCCAATCACGCAGATGTTCATTCAAGGCCCCTCACAAAAAGAAAATTGTAAAATGCAAATTGCAAAATTGGATGATCGCGTAAAAGGTTTTGATGAATTGCCAATTAGTATCCATCCGGAAACTCCCTCTCCCCGCGCGGGAGAGGGGCAGGGTGAGGGGGATAAAAATGAAATATCTCAATATCGCGGGGCGCTATCACCCCCCCTCTCCCTCCCCCATCGAGGGGGAGGGGAAGACGGGGTTTCCGGATGAAAACCAATTAATAAGTCGGAAGAATTTGGCACAGACTTAAGGCACCAGCGCGTTTTCAGCGTTTTCTTGCGCCGTGGTTTTATCCTCTCCTTAAGGAAACGGCTGCCCCCGACAGAAACCAAAAAAGCAGCGCCGAATCATCGATGAAAAAGTCATCCGAGAGGTTGCGGACAAGGAATGTGATGACCATCAGCAAAGTCGCCAGAAGAAAATATTTTGGTAAAAGAGAATTTTCAAAGTTCGCGCGTTGGTGGCAATACTTTATAAGTTTATAGATCAGGAAGCAAAAAATTGCAAGCCCCTGGAGCCCGGTTTGAAAAGCAATGTTCAAAAAGGTATTGTGGCCGTGCCAGAGGAGGGCCCCTTTATATCGGAGGTAGAAATCTTGGTATTTCTTCACAAAACTTCGACGACCGAAGCCGAGCATCTGGAAGGGACTCTCTTTGATCTTTTCCAGGGAAAATTTGATTAGCTCCCATCGGGCCTGGCCCGTTTCGATCGATGTCGGAGGAGCGCCGGAAGAGATAACACCGGCATGATGCTTGATAATGGTCTGCGGGGCCAGGAAAAAGAAAAGAACAGCAGCCGTGGCCGTCGAGACGATGAGGATTTTCTTCGGCAAGAATCTCCATCCCGCCAATAAGAGCAAGATCGTCGCAGCTATCCAGGAGCCGCGGGAGTGGGTCAGGTAGAGGGCAAAAAAATTGAGGAGAAGAAGACATAACAGAGTCAAGCGGTTCGAGATTCTTCTTACAATAAAAACAGGAATCAAAAGATACGGCAGAATTGTAATCAAATATGTGCCGAAGGTCCCGAACCCCGAGTGCAAAGAACCGGCTCTTACTTGGTAGGTAAAAAGCGAACCCCCGCGATGGAAAAAATCATATATTCCATAGCTGACCATCAGCAAGTTTCCGAGGAGAAGCGCCCCCAGCAGATATTTCAATTGCTCTTCTCGGAAATTGTTGACCACCAGGTAAAATAGCACAATCCCTGTAAGCCAGTCCCCCTGGAATTCATCGGCACTGTACCAGAAATCTACGGCGGTTATCAGGGAAACGGCGGCCACCAGGGTAAAAAGAAGAATCGGGATATCCAGGGGGGTCCTTTGGATTAACCATTTTCGTTGAATGATCATCTTGATGATCCAAAGACCGAGGGGGATTCCCATGCTGAAAGCACGGATGGTTTCTGTCTCCCGAATGGGCAAGAAAATGACCAGAACGCAAAAACAAAAAAGAGTGAAATGATCAATCCAACTTAACAATTTTTCACGATCCATTCTTCCATCAAACCTTTTTATCGCGGAACCAATTCCACGTGGCTAAGAGCCCCTCCGCCAGTCCTGCTTTGATTGCGTACCGCAGATAGGCTCGAGCCAAATCGATAGACGCCAGCGAATGTCGAACCTCACCGCTGCGCGGACTCTCATACCTCGGGAGGATCTTCTTCCCAGAGATATCTTGCAGCATGGAAAGGAGAACGTTGATTGAAGTTTGCTGGCCGCAAGCAATGTTAAACACTTGTCCGGCAACCCCCGGTCTTTCCATGGCTAAAAGATTGGCCTGTACGACATTCTCCACGTAGGTAAAATCCCGGGATTGATTTCCATCCCCGTAAATTACCGGTGGCTTGCTTTCGAGCAAAGCGCTGATAAACTTCGGAATCACAGCCGAATAGATTGAATGAGGATCTTGGCGGGGCCCAAAGACATTGAAATAACGCAAGGAAACGGCTTCCAACCCATAGAGCTCGGAAAAAACCCGGCAGTAGATTTCTCCCATCAGTTTGGTAGTGGCGTAGGGAGACTGGGGATGAGGATTGAGACTCTCTCGTTTGGGAATTGACTCTTCGGGATCGGAACTGATGTTTCCATAGACTGAAGAAGAGGAGGCATAAATCACCCGCCGCACCCTCGCTTCCCTGGCGGCCTGAAGAATATTCAAGGTTCCCGTCGCATTTGCTCGATGGGTGCTGAGAGGGTCTTCGACGGATCTCTGCACGGACCCCAGGGCCGCCTGATGAAAAACATAAGTAATACCTTCACAACCCCGGCGACAAATGTCCAAATCCGAGATGTCGCCGAAGAGAAATTCTACCTTCTCCCCTAAGGGGAAAAAGGCAGATTTCGTTGAATGGTCGGGAATGTTCGGCGCGGGAAACCCAGTCGCTTCCGCGAGGTTCTCTTTCTTTCCCGTAGACAAATTATCTAAAACTCTGACCTTTTGCCCCTGCTTTACAAGTGCTTCAACAAGGTGAGACCCAATAAATCCTGCTCCTCCGGTGACTAAAATCATGCAACCCCCATTTTTCTAATAGGACACGGATTTTCGCGGATTGACACGGAATTTATTTTCTAAAATCATCAAATACTTTGCGTTTAATCTCTGGCTTTGGGCCAAAATTCAGTAAGAGCCCAACCTCTATATCGGTCCCCTTTAGATAATTTAGCAACTGCGCTTCATTCTCGGGTCCCAAGCTCCTTGAGGCTTTAATCTCGATAATAACCTTGTTATCGATCAGTATATCAGCAAAATACTCCCCTATAATTTCATTCTCATAAAATACCTTGATTGCAGATTGGGAGACGGCGGGAATAGATTCCTTTTTAAATTCAATCATCATTGCATTCTCATAGACCTTTTCCAAAAAGCCGTACCCAAGTTTGGTATAAACCTTATAGAAGATTTTTATGATCTTCTCGGTCAGTTCTTTATATTTCATATCCTGAGAATCTGTGTTCATCTGTGTCCTAATAGAAATTAATCAATTCTTGATCCATTTTTTCAGGCTCCGGTAGACTTCATCCACCGAGATTAGATCTGCGTGATTTCCCTTTCGCAAAGCAATATGCCCATCCCCCCAGGGCCCCCACATTCGAGGATCTGTTTTTCCAAATAGCCCAACAGTCGGCGTCCCCACGGCTGTAGAAAAGTGCATGGGCCCACCGTCAGGACTAATAAAAACCCGGCAGCGCTCTTGGAGGGCTCCCAGAGTCTTGAAGTTCGGGGTGGGAAAAAGAAAAATTCCCTGCCCCACCTTGGTTCGCACTGCCTCTGCCAGTGCTTCATCTCCGGGCCCCCAGGTGAGAACGATAAATCGCTTATGCTCGCAAATGAGGCGTATTGCCAGGTTAGCAAAATTCTCTGCGCTCCAGCGATTGGCCGGCAGGCGGCTGCTCAGATGAAACCCGGTGAGCTTATTGGGGTCAATTTTATTATTCTTTAAGAAAGAATCTACCCGATGTCTCTCTTCTTCTGGAATGGCTACGCGGAGATTCATTTCCCCTGGCAACACCCCAATGGCATTCATTAGTCCCAGGGTTTTTTCCACTTCATGCCGCTCCAGAGGGGGAGGAGGCACCTTCAGATTGTAAAAAAAACCGAACTTTTGGTCTCTTTTCTTTGTTGGTTCATAACCCAGCCGGAAAGGGGCTCCAGTAAAGTAGACCAGCCAGGCTTCTGACCAGGAGAAAACTGAGCGCATTCCGACGACGAGGTCGAAGCGCATCTTTCTCAGTTTCAGCTCCACTTGAAGTTGCTTGTAGAGAGAGAGGAGCCGGCTTCGGTCCGGCCGATGTTTTGCCTTTTCATAGACGAAGACTTCATCGAGATCCGGGTTTCCTAGGATGGCGTCTTGGCTGTAGCGAACAACCAGGGCGGCGACATAGGCTTTGGGAAAAGCCTTCCGTAAAGCCCGGATTGCTGGGGTGCAACAGAGAACATCGCCGATATTGTCATTGCGGATAACTAAAATCCGTTGGACGTGAGAGGATGCATAAGGGGTCTCTGCCAGAGACCAGCGCTGATGAATTCAAAGATTAAATATCTTTTCCACTAAAAACCTTAGCATGGGTCCCCGGCTATCGTGTGCAGAAAATGCAGGAGCCGTTCTGCTCTCTTGTCCCAGGAGTATGAAAGAACATCTTCGTGGGCCTTTTGGGACAAACGATCGGCCATATCCCTATCGGATAAAACTTTTTGAATTCCTTCGGCCAGAGCCTGCGGATTGTCCGGCTGAACCAAAAGGGCGTTAACCCCATGGGTTAAGATCTCGCGAGTTGAAGGAAGATCCGAAGCGACAATGGGAACGCGAGCGGCCATATACTCAAAGAGTTTCAAAGGGGAGGTGAAAGAAGCTGAGATCAGATCCTGAGTCAGCGGAAGAACGGCCACCGATGCCGTCGCCAGATGTTTTCTCACCTCATGGGGAGGAACCTGACCATGGAAAAAAACCCGGCCCTCAATTCCCAAATGGATGGCCGTTTGCCTTAGTTTTTTAATTCGCTCCTCGCTCCCTCCGACCAGATGTAGTTCTCCGCGAGGTAGATATTTCATGGCTTCAACCAATGTTCCGGTTCCCTTCCATGGGTAAAGCTGGCCAATATACACGATTTTGTTGTTCGGGGGCCGTTGGGGGTTCCCGGAATAAAAACATAGATTGACTCCATCGGGGACCACTTCAATGGGAACCTTAAGGGTAAAAAACTCCCTTAATTTATCTGCCAATCCCCCGCTGATGGATACGATCCCATCCATACGGGGATAAATCTTGCACTCCTCACTCTTGATTCTGTCTACTTTCTTCTTTTTGTCCGTAGTCAGGAAGAAGATCTCGTGGGCTTCAAATACCAGAGGAAGACGAAAATAATTCTTAAACCCCAGAAGAAAAGCCGCCGGGTTTAGATGCCTGGTAAAAACAGCATCATAGGACCTCTGCCGGAGGAGCCCCCGGATTTTAATCCAACAGGACCAAAGGAAGATTCCATCCCAGGAAACTCGAAGGAGCCGACCTTCTTCTCTCCTTAACATAGGTACGGGGTGAACCCGCAAATTCTCATGGGGCCAAAGACCATAATAAGGAAGCGCCCCCAAAATAGCGTCGACTTGATTTTTGCCGATGATTAAATCGACCTCACAACCCTGACGGGCCAGGGCATGGGCAGTCTGAAAAATTTGCTGGAACCGAGCCCGCCGAAAATCAACGCCCTCGCTCACGGGATAAAGGATACGCAGGGGTTTTCCCCATCGCTGAAAGTACAGGGTCTCATTCTCCTTTTCTTTATCTCTCCGGTTCGTCGTCTTCTTGAATGAGGTGCCCACATCATGCCATACATAGGTATCCAGGAGGCGCAGACAGAGAAACCCTGCTTTCTGCGCCCGCCGGGAGTAATCATTATCCTCCCAGTACCCCTCCCCATAGGCCTCGTCGAGGGTTCCAATTTTCTGGACGACTTCCCGCTTGATGAGCAGGCATCCCCCGGTACAGTGATCCAGTTCCATCCACTGCCCTCTACCATGCACCTGGGAACGGGCATAGCCTTCCAGGTTCTGAGGGAGGGATCGACCCGGATCGTTATTCTGGAGGCAGTTTACCAGGCCCGCATCCGGATGGGACTCAGCGAACTCGATCATCCGCTCCAGCCATCCTTCAGTAACCACGATGTCGTTGTTCAACAAGCAGAGGTAAGGGGCGGTGGAAATAAGCAGGCCCTGGTTGATGGCTTTGATGTATCCCCGATTCTGCTCGTTCCGAATTAGAATTCCAGGCCATTCTGGGCGGCTGGCGAGAGATCCCAGAAACCTCTGAGTCTCCTCTTCGCTCCCATTATCTACCACGATCAGACGATAAGAGGTTCGGGTCTTCTCCCGAATGGCCTCCAGGCACCTGCGGGTCAGGGGCAATTCGTTCCAGACTGGAATGATGATTTCGCAAACGATTGTCCGACGTGAATCGATTTCCATTGATTAGAAAACATCTTTCAAATCCCGCCCGCCGTCTTTCTCATAAGAGGGGCGGCCGGGAAAATTTACGGATGCGAGTCAGACGCAGGAATCCCCTTGACGGCATCTTCTTTCTTTTCTGCGCTCAGGATAGCCTCGTAGGTTTTCCGCAGGCGTTCAGCCACCTTTTCCCAAGTAAAATGCTGCCGGACTCGCTCCAGAGCCCTCCCACCCAGGCGCGATCGTTGATGATCATCCATCAAGACCTGGGAGATTCTTTGAGCCAGGTCTTCCCAATTTTTCGGCTCGACCAATACCCCCGATTCGCCATCCGTAACCAGTTCGGGGAT
>Ga0187886_1002324_pt1 | contig 15435 bp, 18 predicted proteins | sample June2016WEW_20_1_FD_133001 | JGI IMG/M metagenome (GOLD analysis project Ga0187886, IMG submission 133001) | Peatland microbial communities from SPRUCE experiment site at the Marcell Experimental Forest, Minnesota, USA - June2016WEW_20_150 | ecosystem: Environmental > Terrestrial > Soil >... | reverse complement strand
TGTCATTGCGAGCCGTCTTCGGCGAAGCAATCTCTGTGCCGGCAGTGAGATTGCTCACCCCTCACCCCTCACCCCTTCGGGTGCGCTGAAGAGCGTCGGGTGCGCTGCCGAGCGTCGGGTGCACCGAGGGTGTCGCTTGCTAAGAAGCTCGTTCGCACATGTGTCCCCTTTGGGGAATGACAACCCATTATCCCACCGGTCCAGCAGACTTGTAATCCACTGTATTGCGGGCGGCTTTGATCGCCTTGACCGAGGCCACCTGCGGCGACAATTTGTAGGTCGATTGGTTGATCGCCAGGGCAATTAAAAAAAGCTTGACAATATCCACGAAGCCTACTTTGTCGCAGGTCATCAACACCCACAGGTTTGTGCAGCTTACCAGGATGATCAAACCCACTCCTACCAGCAGCGCCAATCCCATAATCCACGATTTTTTCACGTCATCCAGGGCGGCGAATTTTTCACGCAGCCCTGGAATGTAATTGAAGCACAAGGACAGCAGCCCACCTGCCACGCCGGCCACCACATCCACTGAAAGAACGGAATTATCCATAAGAAAATCCTTTCTATAATGACATCCTGGCTTAACTCGTTATCTCCTGAAGCCACTGCATTGAGCACCATTCCGGCTGGTCAGGCTTAATCCTTGCCCAACCATTCTGCATCTCATAGGCTATCACGACCGTGCCGTACTGCATCGTGTACAGGTAATTGTTAGATGCCACCACGGGCGTCGAGCGCACACGCAGGCCGATGGTTGCAATCACCCGGTATTGCTTGTAGACTGGGTCCGGCGGCGTGGGAGGAATGTAGGGAGGACTTCCCAGCCCACCGAATACTTTGATGTAGGTGGTGTCGTCTTTAACCAGGTCGATATCCAGGGCAGGCAGGTTGGGAAGCGGCAGGTGCGGGCTGATTTGCCAGATTTCCCAATGCGTACAACCATGCGGCAGCATGGGGCTGGACGGCTGCAGGTCGGCGATGAAGGCCTGGAACTCTGCAAAGGTCATGCTAGACTTGTTCCAGTTAAGGTAGCGGGCGTTCCAGTATGGGTAATTATTGAGCAGGCTCATCAACTGTGGGCAGAAACCGTTGATATACCAGGCCGCCGTGTAAGCCACAAAGGGTATTTTAAGCTTTCCAGCCAGGTAAGTGATATATGCCGAGCAGGTGTTGTAAATCTGGGCGGGTGAGATCACTGACAGATCAACATTCTGGCCGAGCGTGTACTTGTTGTACCAATCCTGCCAGCTCGGCCAGTACTGCTCGAAATCGCCTGCAGCAAACACCGGTTGGTATTTATTAATAAATGGCAGAAAGTAGTCCGCCTGGGCTTTAGCCGGCCGCGTCGGGTCCACCCATTGGTAAAGGCCGAAGGGCAGGTTGTAATATTTGGCGTTGCCGACGTGGACTGCCAACAGATTGTCCACGAAGGTGTCCGCTTGTGCGGCGCGGATAATCACCCCGCTCAAACCATTGCTGATCATAGAGGTCCACTGCTCTGGCTTAATATCATGCCACACATCCACGTCGATAACCCATTTTCGCATTATGGTTTCCTTTCTAAATGACCCACAACCCCACTTTCCACAGTAAACCCAATGAGCTTCGATGGTGAAAACAATAGACGGATTATAGCATTCTTGGAAGCAGTTTTTATTCGTCATTTTTCAGTCATCAGTGTAAAGATCATTATTCCAGGCCACACACCTCATCGTTTGATCTCTGGTTTACCGGTCGGCTGAAGACTGTTTAAAACGATATCTATCATCTTCTTAATCATCAATTAATGGTAGCCAAATCTAACTGTGCTATGATCGAAGTTGGTTTGGGAATTCTGCCAAAACCAGAAGGCGATAATTCAGAAGATGAGTTGATAAACAGAAAGCCATTAAAAAATGAAACACTATCTTGCATTTTCAATTGTTATGATGATCAGCCTGCTCATGGCGTGCTGCCTGACCAGCGCCATCCAGCGCATGGCCCCCAACCTGGCCAGCCAGGCCCAAACCGCCGTGGTCACCCAGGCGGAAGGCCTGGGCCAGAAAATGGCCGAAACCCTGCTACCCTCGATGAGCGTCTCTACGCTGGAGGCGCAGGCGCAAACGATGGTGGCGACTGCCGTGGCGGGCGCCGGCCAGCAGCTTGAAAATACCCCCCAGGCCCCTGGCGCCAATTCCGGCGGACAGGCGCCGGCCGGCGTGCCGACCGATTTTCCGGTCACCCAGGACGCCGCCAGCCTGAAAGTGCTGGCAACCGGCGACCAGGCGCAGATCAATTACCAGACCAAAATGAGCCTGATTGATGTAATGAGCTTCTGCACAGTCCAACTCACCTCAGCCGGCTGGCATTCGCGGCCCGAACTGTTGAGCATGACCTCCACCACCTTCAGCATTGTCTTCGCCAGCAGCTCGAAACCCACCGATATTGTCATCCAGGGGGTCACGGTCGGCGATCTGACCAACGTCAATGTGAGGTATGAGGCGGTGAAGTAGGAAGTAAGACTGGCGACCTCCTTACGACTGACGCAAAATCCTCCCTTTGATGGATACATTGGGAGGTTTATTTTTGTATAATAAAGGGGAGGATAAAATGTCAAAAGGAACAGCCTGGACCGCCCTTTCTTTTACTATCATCCTGGCCTTCGCAATGACCGGCGTTTTAGTGGCAGTTACCCCGGCAGCAGCCTCCGTGGCGCAGAACGCCCCCTTCACCTACGGCATGACCCCCGCCACCATCCTGCATACCAGCGGGGTGGAACCGGCGGTTATCACGCTGGTCTCCCCCTTCACCTCCCAGCCCTCGGCGGATGTCTGCCTGCTGTGCTATTCCCCCTTCCACGCCTTGCTGACCCGCCTGAGTGAGTGGATGGGCAAGTAAGGGATAAAATGAATCTAAGAAAACTGTTCGGCTTTCTTTTACTCGTCGCCGCTGTGGCTGGAATCATCTTCAGCATTTTCGGCGTGGTTGAAGTCTGGCGTTACAGACCCATCCTGACCCAAACCGTAGGTGATAACCTGGCAGTGCTAGACCAGACTCTAAGCACCACCGAGGACGGGCTCACTGTGGTCGGGCAAATGGTGCAGATCATCACGACTGATGTGGGTTCTCTTTACACCACTACCCAGGCGCTGGCCCAGGCCATCCATGCTACTAACCCGATGCTCGATTCCCTAACCCTCCTGGCAGGTAAAACCCTGCCGGATGCGATCAGCGCCACGCAGTCCTCGCTTGCATCAGCCCAGGGGAGTGCGCTGTTGATCGATAACGTGTTGAGCGTGTTGACCAGTATTCCTTTTTTACCGGTGGAGCAGTACAAACCTGAAGTTCCCCTACACACGGCCCTGGCCCAGGTTTCAACCAGCCTTGATGAGATCCCTGCCTCGCTGGCGACGATCAATACCAGCCTGATTTCCGGTAAGGCCAATCTTGGCCAGATGGAAGGAGAGCTGAACAATATCTCTGAAACCGTCAAGGGGATCAGTGATAACCTGGCCAGCGCTCAAAAAGTAGTCGACCAATACAAACAAATCACCATTCAGCTTAAAACGCACGTTGACGCGGCCCAACTGGCTGCTCCAGGTTGGATTACAGGCATCGCCTGGGGAGCGACTTTTGTTCTGGTCTGGTTATTGATCGCCCAACTGGGCCTGTGTATGCAAGGGTTGGATTTGCTGCGCGGCCGCAGGGCTTAATTAGGTCTCCGGTCGCCAACGCATGGGAGTAAAAAAGGTAGGGTCAGGCGTTTCCCAGACCCTACCAGTCGAGCGAATTGTAACCAGCCTTATATCAACAGGCGGTTGAAAAACGAGCGGTACCTCTGCAGGACCTGGCGCAGGTTTTCCGTGGAGACATCCCCTTCTTTCCACTGTCCCTCCAGTGTGCGACGTTCGTTGGCAAGCATCTGTGAGAATTGTGTCATCACCTCAGTCACCAGCGCATCCGCCTCGCGGACAGAAGAGCCCGGTTCGTCCACGAATTTTGCCTGGACCTCGTTCCAGCGGGCGCGAAAATGTTGTGTTTCCTCACTGCCAAACAGCATCTCTGGGGATGCAGTATTCACGATCACCTGGGCGGCTGGCACAGGAGTTGGGGTTGGGGTTGGAGTTGGAGTGAAAGTAGAAACAGGAGCAGAAGGTTGTTTCCAGGGTTCCGTTTTTCCTCCCGGGCTGCCAGCGTCCTGAACGGTTTCAGCGATGGCGACCGGGGTTTCAAGCGGTTTCTCATAAAAATGATCATTTTCCAATGGATTTACCTGTTCTGGCTGAGATTGATTATTTTCCAATGGATTTACCTGTTCTGGTTGAGATTGATTATTTTCCAATGTATTTACATGTTCTGGCCGAGATTGATTATTTTCCCATGTATTTACGTGTTCTTGCTGAGATTGATCGTTCATTGAGCTTTCTCCTATTCTACGGGTTCCTCTGTTACAACAAGTTCGTTGAACAGAGATTTATAATAAACCATCGCCTGCCTCAGTTCTTCAGTGTCGGCGGTTTTCTGCTCATTTTTCAGGGCGATCTCGTGGGCGGCGCGGTAATTACTTACCAATTCTGGATAACCGACAGAGATATCCGCTGCCCTCTCGTCAAAATCAGACACTGGATAGTCGCGCACCTGCATAACTTCAATGATCAGGCGGTCGGCCTCTTTAATCGCCCCGGCCGGATCGTCTACAAATTTGGCTTGCACCTCTTTCCATTCAGCCAGGTAACGGTCGTGCTCGGTAGTAGTAAGAGGGCGGATATTCAAACCCTCAACGTGCTTATTCCGCTGCTTGAGCTCTGCTTCCGCTGCCTTGCGGCTGCCTGTTTCCTTCACAATGCGATCATATTCAGGCCCGTACTGTTCTTGCATTTTCTTCGAACGCTTAGTACGGCCAGAATATACCAGGCCGATTACAACGCCGATGACCAACACAAAAACCACTGCAATGACAATCACATACGTAGAAATCATAAAACATCTCCTTATAACCAGCGAAAAAAACGGCTCAAATATTTTTGAGTCTGATTTAGAACCCAACCAGTGAATAAGTAACCTTCACCTTGTTTATACAAGTATAAAGAGGAGTGGCTATCATTGTCCCTAAAATAACCTATATAATTTCTATCAATGGCGTAAGGAGCCCAAATACCTCTATTCCCAACGCCCCGGGTAGTTGCACATTTGCTATTATCGATTAGAATCTACTCTGCTTATTCCGGCGAGATCTCGATAGAAGAAGGAAGGCGCCCACATGAAATATCTCTGGTCCCCCTGGCGGATGAAATACGTCCTCCACCACTCACCGGCGGCCAACTGCTTCTTTTGCGCTGCCCTTCAGCAGGAAGACGGCCCTGAAAACCTAGTGCTGCAGCGCGGGAAACTGGCCTTTGTATTGATGAACCGCTACCCTTACACCGGCGGTCACCTGATGGTCGTGCCCTTCCTGCACCAACCGTCTTTCGATGCTCTGGATGCCAGCATCAATACCGAGATCATGCAGTTGATCGCCCACTCCATACAGGTCATCCGCCGTGTCTACCAGCCGGATGGCTTCAACATCGGCGCCAACATCGGCACAGCGGCCGGGGCGGGCGTAGTCGACCACGTCCACTTCCACGTCGTGCCGCGCTGGTACGGTGACACCAATTTCATGTCCAGCGTGGGCGACACGCGCGTCCTGCCTGAAAAACTGTCCGATTCTTACCGGCGGTTGCACGCCGAGTGGGGAAAATAGAAACCATTCAGGCCTGGGTAAGGTTGATTCTTATCTGAAAGCCCCTCCGGCGACAGGATGTCAACTTACTCGTTTTTCCCGGCGAGTTCTCGCAGTTGTTCGAGCTGCCCGGTATGGTAATAGACATGACATAACATAAAGAACAGCGCTTCCATCAGAGATACGTTCCCGCGCCAGAGCTCTATTTCGCGTTCCAGTTCGACCGGAGTCAGGCTGGCCAGCGTAACCGGGATTTGCTTTGCCGCCAGGTCCAACCGCTTGAGCATGTCGACCAGATCGCACGCCCTGGCCGGGTCGGTGCACGGCTCCGAGCCATATCCATAGGTTCTGGCTTCCGCTTCGCTTCGGATCGCTGGCTGCCCCATCCATTCCAGGCAAGTGCTGTAGGTATCCAGGATATGCCCGACCACCCAGTTCAGGCAGTTCCCTTTGAACGGCAACTGCAGCATGCTTTCGGCCTGGGTGACGTCTTTCACTTGCGTTTGAATCATCTCATGGTTGTCTTCGAGCAGGTGATTGAACAAGGTGGTTTGAGTGGGAGTCATAGGTTTTCTCCTTTCAAGGTTGGTCCGTCTAGATCTCATTAAAAAGTCGAGGTTTTTCCGAAAAAACCCAACTTTTAGTTTCTTACGATAAAAGCTTCTCCAAAATCTGCCGTGCGATCTGCGGGTCCGCTTTGCCGCGCATCTTTTTCATCACCTGCCCGACGAACCAGCCCATCAAGGTCACCTTACCGGCCTTGTACGAGGCCGCCTCGTTGGGGCTCTCCGCCAGCACCTGTTCGCACACCGCTCGGATGGCGGCATCGTCGCTGACCTTCGCCAGCCCTTCGGCCTGTACGATCTCCGCCGGAGATTTGCCGCTGGCCTGCACCTTCTCCAGCAGCGTTTTACCGGTCGACACGTTGATCGTTCCGGCGTCCACCAGCTTGATCAGTTCGGCCAGGTAAAAAGGGGTCAACTTGAGCTGCCCGGCAGCCAAGCCGGCGTCGTTGAGCAGGCGCAGCACGTCGTTCATTAGCCAGTTGGAGACGCGCTTGGCGTCGCCGCCGTAAACCTTGACCGCCACCTCGAAATAGTCCGACAGGCCGCGCTCGCTGGTGAGGATCTCGGCGTCGTACTCGGGCAGACCGTATTGGCTGGCGAAACGCTGGCGGCGTTCGAGCGGCAGCTCCGGCAGGTCGCGCAGGATGGCCTGCTTCCACTCCCCCGTCACGCGCACCGGCAGCAGGTCCGGCTCGCGGAAATAGCGGTAATCGTCCTCGGTCTCTTTGGAGCGCATTTTGCGCAGCACACCGGCGTCCTCGTCCCATTCCAACGTCCAGGCCTGGATGCGCTTGCCGGCCGCCGTCTCACGAACCTGCCGCTCGATCTCCTTCTCGATGGCCTCGCGCACGGCGTCGATCGAGTTGACGTTCTTGATCTCGGTCTTCGGGTTGAGGTAAGTGGCGCCCGCCGGGCGGATGGACACGTTGGCGTCGCAGCGCAGGTGGCCCTTCTCCATATCCGCCTCGGAGATGCCCAGCCAGCGCAGGAGCTGGCGCAGGCGCATCAGGTATTGGGCGGCCTCGTCGGCCGTACGCAGATCCGGCCCGGTGACCATCTCGACCAGCGGCACCCCGCAGCGGTTGAAGTCGATCAGGCGCACCCCGCCGGCGTTCTTAGTCTTACCGGCATCCTCTTCCATGTGCAGCTTGGTGATCGAGATGTGGCGGGTGTAAGCCGGGCGGTCAGGCGCGGCCGGCACGGGCAGATCCAGGTAGCCGCCCACCCCGATGGGGCGGTCGTACTGCGAAATCTGATAACCCTTGGGCAGGTCGGGGTAGAAATAATTCTTGCGGTCAAAATACGAGACCGGTTGGATGTCGGAGTGCATGGCCGCCGCCAGCAGCACGGCCTTCTCGACCACCGCCTCGTTCAGCACCGGCAGCACACCCGGCATACCGGTACACACCGGGCAAACGTTTGTGTTGGGCGGGTCGTACCACGAATCCGCCTTGCACGAGCAAAAGATCTTGGAGGTCGTGTTAAGCTGGATGTGGGTTTCGAGACCGATAACCGCTTCGTAGTCAGGCATACGTGCTCCGCTGATAGAGAATTATGCTCTATTTTATCCCATCTTGTCAGCACGTCGTAAAGGATTAAATAAATGTCATTCCTTTTTCAGGTATAGTATTAATCGTAGGGTTCCACCTAACTCCATTTCTTTGAGAAAGGTTGTCCCACCCATGGAAAAACAATATTGTGTTTATATCATGACTAACCAAAACCAAAACGTACTTTACACTGGGGTCACCAACACCCTCAAACGAAGAGTCCTTGAACACAAGGAGAACCGGGGAAGTGAATTTACGAAGAAATATAAAGTGCATAAACTGGTGTATCTTGAGGTCACAAATGATGTCAATGCTGCGATTTTTCGTGAAAAGCAGATTAAAGCGGGATCCAGGCAAAAGAAGCTTGATCTTATCAATGGGTCGAATAAAGAATGGCGCGATCTGTTTGAAGATTTATAACAATGGAAAATGGTTGTCATTGCGAGCGAGCGTTCTTACGCGAACGACACCATTGGTGCACCCGCAGGGGTGAGCAATCTCTCTGTCGGGTCAGAGATTGCTTCGGCTAAGAAGGTTCGCAATGACAGCAGGTTAGGTTCTAATAAAAATCCGCAAAGGTCTTGCCGTCCAGGTAATCCGGAAAAGTGTGGATGCCGTTGAGCTGCAAAAAGCAGCGGTCGGGGAACTTCTTCCAACCGCGTGACAACCCAATCCGCAAATAGACGTTTTTGCCTTGAAGCATTTTGGCCATTTGACCGGCTAACGCATCCGGGCCTGAAAACTGGACGCGCTGGCTGTTACAGTAGTAATGCCAGGTCAGATCGGTAATTTTCAGGCGGTAACTTACGCCCGAGCTGTCCTTAAATTCGATGCGGTAATCCCACGTACCATCCGGGCCGCTTTCATAAATGATATTTTGGATAGTCTTCGGCCGGATGGTGCCCACCGAGCGCGCACCCTGGCAGTCCATCACGCTGAAGCCAACGTCGGTCAGCACCGGCTGCTCGAAGAGCTCCTCGGCCGTCTCGAATACCGACCAGTCCAGCACCTTCTGGGGATTGGCCACGCGTTGGATAAAGACCGGCGAGCTAGAGAGGTAGAAATTATCCTCGGTATGCGGCGCTTCCGGCCGGGGAGACAAAAAATCAAACTCAACCAGCGCAAACGGGAAAATCACCGGTTTGCCTTGCTTGACAAGTGATTTTTCGGGAATCCCGTGCAGCAAGATCGGGCGGATGCAGGCATGCTCTTTATCGTAACCACAAAAACAGACATTCCCATGCTGCATGCGGGTCAGGTCGGTTATGACAATGCGCTTTTTCATAAGTGGAGTATCTCCACGTCCGTCCATACGGCTGCCATACGTTCCGCCACCAGGCGGCGGTGGCATTTCTCCGGCGCAGGCTCGCTGCACAGCAGACAGGTAACCTGGCGTTCGAATTCCTCCCTATCCAGGCAGGCTGGCAAACCGCGTTGGTCCATGAGGGTCTCGAACCGGGCCACGTAACCCGGCCAGTCGTGATCGCCATGGTAGCCGTCCAGGATCTCTTTGGTGGGGGCCAACTGCGGCAGGTGCACATACCGGCAGCCATCCGCCAGGTGAATTAAGAAATACGGCAAGTCGGCTTTTTTAGCGAACCCGACCAACTGGCCATCCGGGCGCAGGCGGATGTCGGCCAGGCGCTGGACCCGGTTGGCCTTTAGCAAATTGAAGAATTCCTCAGCGGTTTTTTGGGTGAAGCCAATTGTATAGAGCCGCATAAGCCCCCTTTCAGAACAAACTGAGCTGCTCCCCTGCAGGGGGATTGACGGAAGTGTGGATCGAGGCAGCGTTGTTAAGATTGCCGTCTCCACGGATGTGCTGGACCTCCCATTCGGAGACCTCGGCCAGGATATATTTGGCGATCAGGTGATGCCGGTGGCATTGAGCCGGGTCTTCCTCGCTGCACATCACAGCCGTCGCCTCTTTTTCGGCCAGCTCTAACAAATGCCCCAGGCTCTTCTGGAACCAGGGCCGCTGCATGACCGCCGCATAGTCCACCTCGTGCAGGAAATCTGTCTCAGGGTTGGGGAGATTGCCGCCCTTGTAACAGGTCGGGTCGGCCGGTCGGCCGCCCAGGTGCTTGCCGCCGTAAATATAGACGATCTTGTGGATCGACAGGGCGTGCTCCAGGCTTTCCTTGTTGAACTGAATATTGTATTTGCTGTAAGGGGCCGAACGCACATCCACCAGGTGGGTGATGTGGTTGTCTTCCAGCAGGCCGATAAATTTCTCGATGGGATGGTTGGAGTGCCCGATGGTAAAGAGTTTCACGCTGCTCACAATTTAATGGAATGGATTGCCTGGTTTGCCGGGCGGCATTGTCTGTAAATTGATTGTACACGATCTGGCGATTTTACGGGCCTATCGACATTTCCCGGCCTGCGTACCCACCTGCGTGGGGGCGATGCGCCGGGGAGGGTCTGAACCGCAAATGGCGCCATTCAGCCAGAAAACAGACCCTTCCCTACATCTGGCAGCAGCAGATTCTTGCTGGCGCGGCCCTATCATCGCCCCTTCCTCGCCCTCAGGAATTTTGCCGGCCATTCTCCTCAATCCTCAATCAGCAATCCGCAATCCACAATCCTCAATCCCCAATCCCTACAAATATTAGACATAATATCTCCAGTTTATCTTATTATTTGATATAATAACTATAAATATCATGCATACTTTTAGCGACCCTGGATAACCTATGGCACTCGACCGCTTCGGACGTAACGTCCACTACCTGCGCATCAGCCTGACCGACAAGTGCAACCTGCGCTGCACCTACTGCATGCCGGAAAATATGATCTTCCGCCCCACCGCCGAGCTGATGCAGGATGACGAGCTGCTGACCCTTGTGCAGCTCTTCACCCGCCTGGGCTTCGATAAATTCCGCCTGACCGGCGGCGAGCCGACCGTGCGCCTGGGGGTGGTCAACCTGGTGCGCCGGATCGCCGCCGTCCCCGGCGTGAGCTCCCTCTCGATGACCACCAACGGCGTGCTGCTCAAAAAGCTGGCCCAACCCTTTAAAGCCGCCGGGCTGCAGCGGGTCAATGTCAGCCTGGATACACTGGACGCCGGGCGCTTCAACAAAATCACTCGTCGCGCCCGTTTCGACGACGTGTGGGAAGGCATCCTGGCAGCCGAAAAGGCCGGCCTGACCCCCATCAAGCTCAACGCCGTGGTGGCGCGCGGCTTCAACGACTGCGACGTGGTCGACCTGGCCTGCCTGACCTACGCTCACCCCTGGCAAATGCGCTTCATCGAGATGATGCCTTTCGCCGGAGCGACCGACTTCCAGCAAGCGCAGGTGGTCAAAGCCGAAGAGATGCAGGAGCAGATTGTAGCCAACCTCGGCCCGCTGGAGCTGCTCAACGACGGCGCGCTGGATGGCGAGGCGCGCCTTTACCACCTGCCGGGCGCCCAGGGCGAGCTGGGTTTTATCTCCTCGGTCAGCCTGCCCTTCTGCGCCACCTGCGGACGGGCGCGCCTGACCGCTGACGGCAAGCTGCGCCTGTGCCTGCTGCGTGAAAACGAGGTCGACCTGCTCACCCCGCTGCGCCAGGGCGCCTCGCTGGAAGACCTGCGCCAGGTCATCGTCAACGGCCTCTGGAATAAACCCTGGGGTCACGGCCTGGCGGACGGCGAGGTGCCTCTCAACCGGGTGATGAGCGAAATCGGGGGATAAGCGTGTGCGGTGTGCCCTCTTCTTCCTTTATGATTACGGTAGACTGATCAAGGAGAAGATAAATTAGCGCTCAATCTTCGCCTCTGTCATTGCGAACGAGCTTCTTAGCGAGTGCACCAAGGGCGTCGCCGAAGACGGCTAATGACAACCCCGCTCCAAGGGTCTATAATCAACCCCATGCCAAAATACGTTGCTTTTTTACGCGCCATCAACCTGGCCGGTCACACACTTAAAATGGAGCCTCTGCGCCGCCTGTTTGAGGAGATGGGTTTCTCCGGCGTCGAGACGTTCATTGCCAGCGGCAACGTCATCTTTGAGGCGGACTCGACCGGCTCACAGACGCTTGAACGCCAGGTAGAAGAAGCCCTGCAAGCTGCCCTGGGATACGACGTGGCGACTTTTATCCGCACGGCGGATGAGCTGGCGGAAATTATCCGCTGCCAACCCTTCCAGGACGCCGGGCTGAAAAGCGGCAGCAGCACGTTGTACATCGCCTTCCTGGCCAAACCGCCCGGCGACCAGGCGGTCCAGAAACTGCTGGCGCTGGCCTCAGGCGCCAACCAGTTCCGCGCCCACGCCTGCGAAATCTACTGGCTGTGCCGGACGAAGTTCAGCGACTCCGGGTTTTCCTTAGCCCAGCTAGAAAAGGCTCTCGGCCTGCCGGCTACCATCCGAAACGCATCCACAATCCATAAGATTGTGGAAAAATACAACTGATAAAGGATTGTGCCGGGCGGCCGGCTAGGGATTAGGCTTGGGTTGAATGACGATTTTGATGCCCAGGGGAACGTCCCCGTTGGGACCGACGCCAAAAATGACCCCGGCTGGCCCTTGCAGTTTCCAATAGCTTTCGTAGGTCCCCTGCGGAGTAGGAGCGCTAAAATTCAGCGTAATATCCTCGGTCTCCCCGGGAGCGGCAGGCTTTGCCAGGTTGATGGATTTAACCCCTAAGAAGTTGTAGCCGTGGTCAAAAATGAGATTATAAGCGGTTGTCCAGGTGCAGCTTCCTGCATTCATCAACCGCCAGGTCTTCACCACCGCATCCCCGGAGTGAAAAACCGTCCCGGCCGGCACGCTGACGTCGCTGACGAAAACCGCTTTATCACACGGGAGAGCCGTGGCGGTTATCGTTGGGACAGATAAGACCTGAGTGGGCAATATCTTACTGGGCGCCGGCGAGCTCGTAGGCGCCTTCGTCGCCTTCGGGGTAGGTTGGGTGGGCTGCACCAGCGTAGCTTGAAGCGCTGAGGTGGCAGGAGGGTTCCAGGCTAAAACCGGCGCAGGTTGCAGGACCGCTAGCAGGTTGCAACTGACCAAGACGAGGACAGTGAGAGAAATGATGGTTAATAGGACTGGCTTATTTTTCATAACCAAACTTTATTTTTTAGTAAACAGACTATATTTATGGCCTTCGCACAACACCTATGATTGTAAGTTGTTCGGGTAAGCAGTTGATTAAAACAGATTAAGCATTCAGGAAAGTACAGATCGGGTCAATAAATAAACACACCCAGACGATCAATGCCTGGGTGTGTTTCCTGCATTCCTATTTCTTTGCATCAGGTTTTACGATCGATGCAATAGGAGTAATGCCTTTTCTCTCGATCTCTTTTCTCTTGATCTCTTTCTTCTTTCTTTTTTCCTTATTCTTTGGACTTTTATCTCCCATCGTTTCCTCCTCTTCTCATCCTAAACTGAACAGAAAACAATTGGCGGGGTGGTTGAATTCACCATCTCATGGCTCCTCAATATCTTCGAGGAGTTAAGCTGATTAACATTAACATAAAAGCCTTGGGAAAACAAGGTGTAACTTTTCTATTTCCGGGGTCTGGTGCGGGCCAGCCGAAGAGAGCCTCACGGGTTAGTAGGGGAGAGTCTGGACCTTAGCTTATTGACGTCCTCCATTATCCAGACCCTCCCCGGCGCTTTGCCCCCACGCAGGTGGAGACCTGGGCAATGGATGCAAACCCTGACGGTTTTGAAAACCGTCAGGGTTTGCACCTACCCGAACCTCAATGATGATCGGCTAAACTTGTCAATCGCCTTATTAATAAGGCGCAGTCGCAAGTGTACCGCAGGTATTAAGTGCACTGTAGGTCGCCGCTCCCGATGTGGGTGAAATGATCAGTAGCGGGAACCACCAATGGTTAGTCACACACAACAGTATTCCTTTGTCGACCCGGTATTTGATCACCCCATCTTTCCAGACCAGGGCCGACACATAGTCATTGTCCAGGTAATTCATGCCTGAAGTAAACCCATCCGTTATCCCCACCTGGTAAGTGCCTGGGTACCAGGGCGCGGCGCTGTCGCTGGTACGGTTGTGGATGACGATCGATTCATAAGTTGTATCGTAATTCATCCAGCGCGCATACGGATGCTCGTTCAATGAGCCGTATGGTGTTACATCCACGTCTCCTAACCACGCATGATAATAAGTCGGGCTGACGATGTATGGATATGCGATTGGCAGCCAGAGCGCCAGGTGGGGTCTAAAATAACCCATGACAGCCGTGACTGTGAAGTTCGCCATTTTGGGCGGCACTAAGGCATACCCACCCATTGAAAACCACCCTGAGAGCAGCCAGACGTTGCCGTTCGCGCTGGACCAAGACGTATTCCCCACAAAAGCTGCCTGCGCCGAGGCGGTGTAATTCTTAGCGCTGACCTTGGGGGTATACGGAGTCCAGGCTGTGTAGGAGGCAGGCAGGTTGAGCACGTCCGCCCAATCAGTGTACGCTATATTCACCATGCCGGTGGTCGAGTCGATAGGCGAGGTGGTGGTGATCACCGAAGAGCCTTTCAAGGTCGAGCCGGAATATACCGACGCGGTGGCGCCCACGATCGGCATTTCCGTGATGGCATCCCTGATAGAGAAACTGGCGGCCCCGCGATCCAATGCCCTGGCTATATTGACTTCCTTGTCCCCGGACATGCTGCTAGGCCAGCAGGTGCCGTCAGCATTGATGCCAAATCCGGTATCTTTCAAGCGCTGCACAACCTGGGCAGCGCTCAACCCGGGCTGATAGCCCCAGGCACGCGCCGCCACCGCCGATACAAATGGGGTGGCCATGGAGGTGCCGCTCAGATAATCGTAGCGCTCTTTATAGCCGTTCGAGTTATGCAATCTAAACGGTTTATCATAGGGCATGGTTGAATAAATCGACGTCCCTGGCGCCACCAGCGTGACCCAGGCGCCGTTGTTCGAATAAGCGGCCCGGCAGTCGTAATCGACGCTGGAGCCGCTTACATAGCCGCTGGCGGCCACCGCCACCACCCCATAGGAGAATGCATACCCGGTCGAAAATCCGGCAGGATAATCCGGAGTCGTGCTACTGGAATTGCCGGCAGCCGCTACCACCAGCTTGCCCTTGCCGACCGCATAACCGACTGCTGTTGCTTCGGAAAAGGAATATGGCCCGGTCAGGCTCAGGTTCAGGATATTCACATCTGAGCGGTTGGCGCAGTAATCGATTCCCAGGGCAATGTCATAAGCCGTCCCGACGCCGTTGGTATCCAGCACTTTCACCGCCACCACCTTGCCGGTGGATACCCCGGCGATGCCCAGTCCGTTATTGCGGATGGCGGCAATGATCCCCGCCACGTGCGTGCCATGCCCAAAATCATCCATCGGGTCGGTATCATCATTGACAAAGTCATAGCCCTTGACTATGTTGGCCTTCAGGTCGGGGTGCGAGTAATCGACCCCCGTGTCCAGCTCACACACGTTCTTGCTGGCAGTGGTGTTGTTCCACACAATGTCGGCTCCCACCTTATGCCACCCGGCATTCCACCACAGTTGTGGATCGTTGGGATAGGTCGACACACTGGCACCCTTAACTATCGATTTCATCGCCTGCAGGCCTGCTACCGGATAGGCCACCTTGATCGTCTCGGACGAATTCCGCCCTTGCGTTTCCCGGATGATGTAATCCGTG
>Ga0187886_1002323_pt1 | contig 15441 bp, 13 predicted proteins | sample June2016WEW_20_1_FD_133001 | JGI IMG/M metagenome (GOLD analysis project Ga0187886, IMG submission 133001) | Peatland microbial communities from SPRUCE experiment site at the Marcell Experimental Forest, Minnesota, USA - June2016WEW_20_150 | ecosystem: Environmental > Terrestrial > Soil >... | reverse complement strand
GACTGCAGACGCACGGTCTGTTCGAGAAGGAAGGTCGACCACGCGGAGCATCACCACAAGAGGTGGCAACGCAGCCACGTTACTCCTTTTCGGCCGACAGCACAAATGTTGAGCGTGGTGGTGTGCGTGCGCCTGCGTGCGGCGTGCGCAGCCGGCCGCCGCGCCGCGCGCCGATGTCGCCGCCGGCCTGGGCGACTTGACCGATTGGGGCCACGGCCCCATGGTGGTAGCAGCCGAAGGCGCCGAGCATGATTCAGCCCCTCGTAGCGCCCGGCAGATTGGATGGCCCGTCGTGGCCCGCAGACCTTTCCGCACCGCCGACGCCCTCATAGTGGTGAGCTCCGACGGCTACTTCGATGTCTTCCCGCCGGCCGATCGCCGGGAGAACGACAAGCCCGCTTACCGCGGGGTCGTTGCCGAGCTGGGGCCAACCCTGCGCGGCTACGACGACAAGCTGTCCGTCCGACCCGATTCGGTGGCTCTCGACGCCGCCGTGTCGGTCTGGTCCAGGAGCCACGGCGCAGCCGCGGTGCGCGGCGAGCTCGGTCTGGGCCGCAACGGCAGCGCCGGCTAAGGCTGGGCGAGAGGCTTCCAAACACGTTTCGCGCGGGGTGAGTTCGCGACCCACTTCGCGCCCAGGCAGATCGCACCTGAAAGGACCGCCACATGACGGACAACATCGAGCCCACGCCGCCGCGCCAGGAAGCCGACCGCAGCAAGTCCTCCTACCGTTCGACTCCCGTTTCCACCGTCGACAGCCGTCTGACCGGGGGATCTGGAGTCCAGCGCAGCCATCTCCGCGATCGCAAGACATGGCTCAAGGGACGAACCCGCGCCGGACAGACTTGGGCCCAGCGCAAGACCGCCAGCGTCACCTACTGTCCGGCCAAGACCCGGTAGGGCAGGAGGTCTCGATGACCACTCGCGGCGGGGCGGCCGGAGCCGCCTCTGACGCTCCTGGCTCTCCTGCCACCCGCGCGGCGGCCAGGCCGCTCGGGCCCGACGACGAGCGATTGAACGACGAGATCAACGCCCTGTTGCGCGACGCGGCCGAGCAGCTCGAGCTTCGAACCCGGGCCGAGGCCGCCGAAGACACCGCCGCGGCAAGACGGCAGTTCGACGCAGTCGTAGCGCTCGCTCGCGCCCGGGCCCGCAAGCCCGCGGCTGACCTGACGCAACGGGCAGCTCGGCGGACGGGACGTTAGCGACCGCACTTGCCTGGCCGGGGCGTTCCGGCCACTATCCGCTCAGGTAGGCTCGCGCTCGCAGAGCGAAGGGCTTCAGCCTAGAGCGAGGATCCGATGCCCCTTCTCCGCCACACCCTGCTCAAAGCGGTTTCCGTCCTGATCCTGACTCTCACCGTGGCTGCCTGCACGGCAGCCGGTGCCACCACTCCGGTTGGAGGCACGCCCGGAGGTCCGACGCCGACCGCTGCCGCGGCAACGGCGGCCCAGAGCGCGACTGTATCCCAGGTCGCCACGGTGGCCGCGACCGCCGACGGGACCGCGCCGGCGACCGGGGGCACGACCGGAGACACCCCCAATTGCGCGGGAGGCCAGACCGGGCGCCAGGCGTTCACCTTGTCCGGCTTCCAAGCCCAGCATTTCTGCGGGCCGGCGAACGCGCGGGTGACCGCGGCCGGGACGACCGCCCAAATCACGAGCGGTTGGTGCGAGACCAACTCCGCGGGCTTCGCCGTCAGTATCGGTACGCAGCTGTTCGGTAGTCCCTCCGCCTCTCTGGAGCCGGACATGCTGATCATCCTGGTCGATCCCATCACAGGGGCCGGATCGATCAGCGGCGTCGTCGGTCATCACCACTTTCTGCTCACCGCCAGTCCGGTGTCGTTCGGAGCCGGCAAGCTGAGCGGGACCTTCTCGGGCACGGGTGTCGTTGGAGGCGCCGTCTCGGGCAGCTACACCTGCACCGGCTAGGGCGAACAGTCCTCGAGTTCTCCCGACACCCGCGAGCGGCGGCCGTGGACCGCAAACGGCCACGTCCGGTGGTCAGCAGGGCTCAGGGGGGGCACTCGCGAAGCCACGTCCACGCGGCGCCCATCAATAGCACCCGGAAGGCCAGGGAGAGCCACACCAGGGCGGCGAACACGGCCGCGAAGCCGCCAAACAACGACAGCGCGCCGACCAGACGGGGCGCAAGGAATACGAAGGTCTCGGTCAGGCCGGTCAAGGCGAGTCCGGCCACAAGGGCCGGCAGGCCGAGAGCGGACCACGAGACGTCCGTGTTCGGTACGACGCGATAGACCACGGCCACCGCAACTACCACCACCGCTGCCGTGGCGAGCGGGAATCCCACGGCCGATAGCACCCGGCCGGCGGTCCCTTCGGACCCCGCGGGGATCGCGGCGGTCACCGCAGCCTGGATCGTCGAGAAGGCAACCCCCGAGAGGAGCCCGCCGACGAGAAGCAGAACCGAAACGATGCCGCGGAGGATCCGATCGAGCGCCCCGCGGGCAGTACCGCAGGCGAAGATCCGCCCGATTGCGGTGTCCAGCGAGCCGTAGAACTGGCTCGCGCCCCAGCCCATGCCCACGAGGCCGATGAGCGAGAACGCGCCGGCGTGGGCGGCGAGGTTCGCGAGGGCGTCACTCGCGACTGGTGCGAGAGGGGCCAGCTGCCCGGTGAACCCGTCGACGAGACGCTCCCGATCGGCCGCGCGCGGCACCAGGTAACCGAGGACGCCGACACCGAAGAGCAGCCCGGTCAACGTGGCGAACAGGGCGCCGTATGCGAGGCCCCCCGCCAGCAGGCTGCCGCCTGCGGCGTCGTAGATGCCATAGATCTCCCGGAAACGGCGGACCGGCGGCAGGGCCAGGACGGAGCCGACCAGCCTGCGAATCGGTGCCAGCCGAGCCTGGCGCTCGTCCACGCCCTCGGCGCTCGTAGTCTCCGGATCGGCTCGCACGGCTTGGCGCTGCCTGGTGCGGACCGCGCCAGGTTCACCGAGCTTGTCATCCGCCATGTCGCGGACTCTCGCAGTCGGCGGCGCAGCCCGTCAAGACAAAAGCGAACGCGGGCGGCGTAGATAGACTGGCTGCGTGCACTGGTATCGGCTGAGGCAAGTTGGGGCGCCATGGGGCGACTTCGGCCGCATGCTCGTCTCCGGGATGTCGAAACGTGCCGACGACGGCATCGTGCTCGAGGTGGAGCGAGCCGGACCTTTCGTGCCGCCGATCGATCCTTTGTGGCTCGGCGACATCCCCGTGGTGACGGACTCGTTTCGCCGGTCCATCGAGGAGTCCGGTCTTCGGGGCGCCTGCTTCCGCGAGGTCCGGAAGGTCAGGATCGTCCGGATCGATTGGCGCGGCTGGGACCACAACGCCGAGCGCCCCGAACAACTGCCGCCGGACGGGAAGCCCGAGAACTACATCCTCCGCCGCGAGCACGACCCGGCGCTGGCCGATGAGATCGGGCCGCTGTGGGAGATCTACGCGGAACAGGGGCCGGGAGAGACGGACGCCGATTTCGCCCGAGCGCCCGGATACCACCGCCTCGACGGGTCGGGGGTAGTCGTGTCCGATCGCGCCCGGAAGTGGCTCGCCGCCAACGCAGCCGAATGGGTCTGCACGGAGCGTCTCGACGTCAGACCGGGCCTTCACCGGCGACTGGTGTCCCGGTTGCTCAGCTCCGATCCAGGCCGGGGCCGCCGAACGGGTTAGGGGCCTCCTACGAGCGGTAGCTGAACGAGTCGAAGTCCGCGTGCGGCCGGGCCCCGGAGAGGTCCTGGCAGGCGAGGCCCACGAAGGCGCCGGTGAACCGCCCGGGTGGGCGGCATCGGTGCCGTCACTTGCCTCTGGAGAGACTGTCAGGACGAGTGCGCTTCGCGCAGTCGCCGGGCGACGTCCCCCATCGTTCCCTGGAACGGTCCGGGCGTCTCCATCTTGATCGAGACGAGCGCCGCCGCGAACCTCAACGATTCGAGCGGGTCGTGCTCCAGCCGGTAGGAGAGGTAGGCGGCGAACGTGGTGTCGCCCCGTCCGGTCCGGCCAACCATGCTCTTGTTGGAAAACTTCTCGTAGAGGGTCTTGCCGTTCACCCGCGCCAGCACGCCGGGCGAGTGAGTGATCACAATCTCCGGGCAGCCCCAGCTCTCGACGATGATGGCCGCCTTCTCCAGGTCGTCGGTCCCGGTGAGGATGCGGGCCTCGATGACGTCGAGCTTCACCTTGTCCATCATCGCCACGATTTCGCGCTTGTTGGCGACGTCGCTGAACTCGATCTCGCGGCTGGGCGTCACGTGCCGGACGAAGCTCTGCATGTCGACCGAGAGGCTGTAGCCCCTGGACTTGAGGCCCTGAATCAGCGGCATGTCGAACTCGGTGTCCGAGATTCCCGCCAGGTGGGCGCACCGGGTCTGGAGGGGCGGGACATCGGTGATGTCGATCAAACCCGCCGACTTGACCAGGATCAGCCGGCGCTCGTCCACGTTCTCCGACTCGTGGACTACCCGGGAGTAGGTCGTCTCGTCGCTCGGGATGAGATACGTGTCGACGCCGACGTCCTTCATCGGCTGGAGGATGTGCTCGTCCTGCCGGGCCATCTTGACCACGGCCGCGACTCGTTTCCCCACTCTCGCGGCGACCATGGCGCCGCACAAAACGGCGCTTCCCGGAGCTATGCGAGCCTCCCCGCCGAAGGGGATGATCTCGTCGTAGCACATGTGGCCGACGAACGTGATGTCGTACGTCTTGGGCATCTCAGTCGATTTCCCGGCCAGATCCGTGCGGGAGCCTCCGCGGCGCTGAGTCGCAGCTGCGGTTCAGTGTCGTTTCCCCGGTCCTTTCAGCAGCTCGGAGAAGAACGGCATCAGGTCGGACGGCTCGACGGTCTTGGTTCCGCTCCTCGTCTGCAGATCCTTGATGTGGTTCATGACCAGATGCGTCCAGACTGCGCCGGGTCGGGGATAAGCGGCGACGATGTAGTGAGCTCCAGGAGCGGACTCCCCCGCTTCCTGTTCCAGCTCGGCCCGGAGGTTGTCCGGGGTGATCATCGAGTTGGCGTAGTCGAAGACGACCCGGTCCATGTGCTTGTAGACTTCCTTGCTCTCCCTGGCCATGCCGTAGTAGTCCAGGAGCTGGGCGAACACGTAGTTGGACGTCGTGTAGACGTCCTTGCCCTGGTCCGACTCCACCGGGCTACCGTCTTTGGTCTTGCACATAGCCCAGCCCATGAAGCAGCGGTTGTTCCGGTAGATCGTCTTGAGGATCTTCCGGGCCCGGTCGTCCGGGATGAAGGGCTCTTCGCCGATGGAGATCAGATACCACAGGGCATCGAGCTGGTTGGTCCAGACATCGGTATTGGCGTTGCCGGTCTCGGGGTCGTAGCAGGTGATGTAGCACTGGAGCCTCTGGCCCTCCCCGTTCTTCCCGTCCCGCCACAGCCACTCGAGACTGTTCCAGCCCTTGTCGAAGACCTTCTTGATCTGCGCCTCGCCCTCCACATCCTCGAGCATCCGGGCCATCTTGATCATGGCCTGGCAGCCGCCGAGAAACTGCGTGGCGTCGTATGCGTCGGCGCCGAAGAGGACCAGGTTGTCGAAGGTGTTCTTGACCTCGTCGGGATAACCCTCGGGCAGGCCGTCGTCATCGAAGTCGAGCTTGAGCAGGGACTCCAATCCGAACTTGAGGGTCTCCCAGTTCCGCCTCAGGAAATCGAGATCGCCCGTGAACTTGACGTTGCGCAGGACCCGCATCGCCAGCTTGGGAAACAGGTCCACCCAGTAGTTGTTGTTGTACCAGGCGTAGTCGTTCACGTTGCGCAAGGGATGGCCCTTGGGCAACGCGCCGAGATCGTGCGCCACACTGCCCTTCGTCTTGGAGGCGTCCCGGATCTGGGTCATCGACTCGCCTTCGTACTCCTCCGGGTGCTCCTGGAAGTGCCTCCTCGCTTCGACGAACGAAGCGTGGTAGTGGTACCAGCGCGGGGTCGGATCCTCGGCCTGGATCGAATCTATGAAACCCTGACACAGATCCATTTCCACACGAGGGAAGAGCATCAGAAGCAGCATCGAATACCAATCCACGTCTGAGGGATCGATGTAGGCGTAGTCGAAGCACTCCAGGAAGCGCGCCCTTTCGCGGCCCTGTTCGTCCTCGACCCAGACGATGGCGTTGGAGAGCGGGAAATGGAGCTCGTTCAGGATCAGGCGGGTCAGGCGGAGGGCGCCGGCTCGGTCGCCCTCGTAGGAAGCGCTGGATGCGATCGAGTCGAAGACCCGCTCCTGGATCGCGACGGTCCGGTCCCACCACAGCGGATAGCTGTCCAAAGCGAGCTTGGCCATGTCAACCGGCCGCGCCGCGTCATCATCGAAGCTCTTGATGTACTTGCGCTGGAACTTCGTGCCGTCGATGTACACCTGCTCCGGGAAATCGAGCACCACGGCCACCGGGATCTTCCGGGACGCTTTCGGCTCTACGGTGAAGGTCAGGCTGATGGCAGCTCCGTAGTCGCTTCGAAGGACCGGCCCCCGCTTCTCGTAGAAGCTCCCGTCCGCGCTCAGGAGGAGGTCTTCCTTGTAGCGGTTCAAGCAGAAGTACGGCTGGATGTCGACGGCCACGCCGGGCAATTCGGGGACGGCGAGCGCCATGCGGTTCGGGGTCTCAGTGCTCCCCATGATCACGCCCCGGAGGCCCGCTGACCGGAACTCCTCGTGCTTGTGGCCGTGGACCGCCGCGGTGCTGACATAGACGCTGTCCTGGTCAGTCGGCTTGAGCTCCTTCTCCTGAAGGTTGACAAGGGATGGCCGAGGCACCACGAGCGTGATCTGCCGTGCCTCGTCCGAGGTGTTCTCTACCTCGAACTCCTCGACCCCGAGGGGCATCAGCGTCTGCTCGTTGCCCGAAAGCAGCGGCGAAATGAGCCTGCGGGTGACCTTCACCTTACCGAGCCTGAAGGCCATTTCGAGCGAAGGCGTGGCTATGGTGAGGGAAACGCTCCTCTGGCCGATCGGGGGATGGTAGTACCTGCTGAGCGCGGGGATGTCGTCGGGTAGTTCAGACTCTTCCGGCTGCTTCTGAGTCAGCAGCGTGCACCTGTCCCCGATGCGGATGAAGGGCGCGGAGGCGAACTGCACCGCCTTCTGGTTCAGCATGATGAGCCGGCCCGCGTCGTTCAGGCGGTTGTACAGACCGTAGGGGGAGATGCCGATCGAGCACGTGGGCGCTCCCTGCAAGGCCACCGTTGGCGGGAACTGGAGCGTCTTGGACATGCCCTGGAAGTGGACCGTCATCCTGTCTTGTTCGTAGATGGCGGCGATCCTGGGTCCGGCGATGGTGTAGATCTCGCGCACGTCCAACCCGGCGGATTTCGGCATCTTTCCTTCGCTCATCGGTCGCTTGTCGTTGCCCTGCGGGGCGGGACCCGCAGGCCCGTCGTGATTGTCAGGAGTGGTTCCCGGGCATAGGGAGGCACTGGCGCGCGTCCAGGCCGAGCGGCAGCTCGGCCCTACCTGGTGGAAAGGCGCGTCGCCTTAGCACTTGCCTCCCCACGGGTTGCCGGCCTTGCCGGCCGGCCTCTTCGCGGGCTTCTTCGGGGCAGCCATGGGCGCCTCGTCGGGGAGGTTCGCTTCCGCGCTCAGGTCGACGGGCATCTTCGTCGTCGGGTACGGCTGGATCGTCCCGAACAGGAGATCTGCCGCGCCGCGGATCGAGTCCGGCGAGCCCGAGAAGTTGCACACGACAGCGTCTGCTTCCCTGGTCGTGCCTCGCAGGTAGGGGAAGTTGGTCACGACGACGACCTTGTGCCCCGCGGCCTTCAAGGCCCTGACCAGGTGCTGGTTGTTGCCGCGCTTCTCGATGCGGGCGTAGTAGTTGGTCATCACGACCAGGTCGGCCTGCTTGGCCAGCTCCAGCGCCTCTTCCACATCCTCGTCACTGGCATAGAAGGCCGTGTCGTCCAGGATGAGGTTGATCGAATGCCTGGCCATCTGCTCACAGAACATATGCGGATGGCTGTAGAGGTCCTTGCCCAGGAAGGAGTAGGGGATGCACTGCTCGATGACGAGGATCTTCTTGTCCTTGCTCAGCGGCAGCAGCTTCTTGTCGTCGCGCACGACGAGCAGGGCCTTGTGCGCCACTTCCCGCGAGAAGCCCTGGACTTCCGTGCTCCAGACGTTGGCCCGGGTCCTGGCCGGATCGTTCTTCCCGGCCTTCTCGAACAGACCCTGGTCGTACTTCATGCGCAGCAGCCGTCGGCACGCGTCCGTGAGCCGCTCCTCGGAGAGTTCGCCGCGCTCGACGGCGCTCTTGATCCCGAAGAAGCACTGGGCGCGTGACTCGTCGTCCGCCTTGAGGAGGATGGTGTCGACGCCCGCCTTGATGGCCATGGCGCAAGCCTGCGGGAGCGGCCACTTCTTGAGGATGGCGGCCATGCCGATGGCGTCCGAAACGATGACGCCCTGGAAGCCCATCTCGCCTCTCAGCAGATCCATGAGGATCTTGGACGACAGGGTGGCCGGGTACTCCGTGTCGAAGGCGGGGAAGATCGTGTGCGCCGTCATGAGGGCCTTGGCGCCCGCGTCGATCCCAGCCTGGAACGTGACCAGCTCGACCCGGCGCATCCGCGCCAGGTCGCCGCGACAGACGTCGAGCACGTCGTGCGCGTCGGTCGCCGAGTCGCCGCGGCCGGCGAAGTGCTTGACGGTGGCGACGATGCCCGCGTCCTGGTAGCCGCGGACCGTCGCTGCGACGTACTTCGCGCAGACCTGCGGATCGTCGCCGAAGGAGCGGACGCCGATCTCAGGGTTGAGCGGGTTGATGTTGACGTCGCAGACGGGGTGGTAGAACTGAGTGACCCCGATATCGGCCATCTGCTGGCCGAGCGTGTAGGCCACCTTGTAGGCGAGATCCACGTCCCCGATGGCGGTCATGGCCATGGGGGGCGGGAACTGGACGACGTGGCCGGAGGTGTAGTCGTTCTTGAAATCGCCCTCCATGTCGATGGTGACGTGGAGCGGAATGCCCGACGGCCGCGCCATCGCGATTTCTTGCAGCCGGTTGAGTGCGACGGTGAGCTCTTCCGGCGCCACGCTCACGCCGAAGCTTTGATCGTCGAAGTAGGTGTGGGCGATGTCGAAGTAGTCTTTCGGCTTCTTGAATGTGGGATCGACCTGCGAGCGGCCCCAGTACTTGTTCTTGCAGGTCTCGAGCGCGTAGGGCTCCAGGCACAGGCCGCCGGCGTTCAGACGGGTGATCTGCTCGATCCCCGAGGGCGTGAGGTAGGCCCCGCGCCAGGTGAAGGTGAGGACCTGGCCGCACTTCTCCGCCAGGCTCATCTTCGCCAACTTCGCCTCTACGAACCTGTCTCCTTCTTGGGCCATCGCTGATCTCCTAAAGGGCTGCGTGCAAAGGACTGAGTATGGTGAAAGCCGGGGAGGACTGGATTCTCGCTGGTCGCCGTCACGGTGAGCTTCAACGGGCAATACAACGCGAATGTAGCCGATTTCGCGCGTGCCGGGAGCCCTGACCATCGTCGGCAGCGGTGCCGCCCACCCGGTCTCGCCAACCCCGGCCGGACCCGCTCGAAACCGGATCGCAGAATTGAGGGAGTTCGGCGAGCACGCGACTGGCTAGGATGACCCGGCACGGACGACCTGCCGGTATTCGCGCGGCCGGTGTCCGGCTGTCCGAAAGACGACACCGCGACCGGTAGGCCGTGACGCATACTCCGTCTGTGTGGCACCTTCGTCGGCGATCGTTGCGCTCCGTCGTCGCGGTCGTCAGGGTCCACTTCCTGTCTTGAGGGCGGGGTAGGGAACCGAGCAGGAGGAGCGGTTCGAGATGAAACCTGGCGAGCAAGGTGGGGCGGAGCTAGAACAGCGGCTGGCCGAGTTGACGCGCAAGATCGCACAGCTCGAAGGTCGGATCAGCGAGCTGGAGGGGCAGAGGGCGGCCGCACCGCAACAGGGTCCGGCGCCGCAACAGGGTCCCCCTCCGCAGCCTCCGCTGGCGCCGTGGCCGGCGCCTCCGCCCGTGCAGCCGTGGGGTCCGGCCGGGCGCCCGTCGCAGCCCGGGACGGGTTGGGGTCCGGCATGGGCGCAGAAGCCCCAGCAGCCACAGCCCCAGCAGCCGCCACAGCCCCAGCAGCCGCTTCAGCAGCCGCCCCAACAGCCTCCGTATCCCCGCTATGCGTCGGGCGAATTGGGCCGGAGCGCACCGCCCCGCGTGGGGCAGGATCCGCGCTCCGCGCCGCCGACCAATGCGACGGGCGCCCCCGTCGCCGCTGGCTGGACGGCTGCCACGAGGCCGCCCGTCCGCGCCCCGCGGAACGCGGCAGCTTTGGGGGAGCTCGGCTTTTCGCTCGGATCGCTGCGCGACATGGAGTCGCAGCTGACCGGCCGGCTGCTCGCCTGGGTCGGGGCCGCCGCGGTAGTGCTGGGAGCCATCTTCTTCCTGAGCCTCGCCTTCAGCCGCGGCTGGATCGGCCCGGAAGCGCGCGTCGCCATTGGGCTCGCCGGCGGCGCAATCGCCGTCGGCTTGGGCGCCTGGATGTTCGGGCGACGCCAGGAGCAACTCGGCCACGTCCTGATCGCCGTCGGCCTGGGCATCGTGTCGCTGGCGTTGTTCGCGGGGACTAGGCTCTACGGACTATTCCCGCCCGAGATAGCCCTCGTTGGCTCGTTCGTCGCCGCGGTGACGGTCGCGGCGATCGCCGTCCGGTTGAACTCGGAGGCAGTGGCTATCTACGGCCTCATCGCGGTGGTCGCGGCTCCGCCGGTCCTGGGCGCGCCGGCGAATCTCACGACCGTGGCCTTCCTCGGAGTCACGCTGATCGGGACCACGGCCATCGCCCTCGTCAGGTCGTGGCGCTGGCTGCCGCCGGTTGCTTTCACCCTTACCGCTCCTCAGGTGGTGGCCTGGCTGATTGCCAAGCCCGACCCCGCCACTGCCGTCGCCGCGCTCGGCGCGTACTGGCTGCTCCATGCCGTGGCGGCCTCGGCCGATGAGCTAAGAGCCCCCCAGGCGGAGGCGGAGGCCCGGGCCGAGTCACTCTTCATGGCCAACTCGATGGTCGCCGTCTTCGGCGGGCTGTATGTACTCTGGTCCAATCTCGCGGCCTGGGAGGGCGCCTTCGTCACCGTTGCCGCGCTGGCGCATTTCGCCTTCGGCGCCTACTTCGTATGGCGTCGCGGCGACAAGTACCCGTTCGGCCTGCTCATCAACGGGATCGGCATCGCGCTGGTCGCGTTCGCCATCGAGCGTCAATTCGACGGCCCTGCCGTGGCAATTGGATGGGCCGCGGAGGCCACCGTGCTGGCCGCGATCTACGGGTACCGCCGGCACCTCCCCGCCGGCGGTGCGGCTCTGGTCGTTGCCGGCCTTTCCCTTCTCCACCTGACGGTGTACGAGTACCCCGTGGTCCAGTGGTCGTTCAAAGGTTCGACTGGTTCCGGGCCGTTCCCGTTCGCCGACCAGGCCGGGCTCGTGCTCGTATGCCTTGTGCTTGCCGGCTTGCTCGCCGGCTGGCTGTCGCGCAGCCGCCAGGTCCTCGAGGCGATTTCGATCGCGGGTCTCGTGGTCGTCGCCTTCACTCTGCCGTTCGAGCTTTCGGGCAGCGCACTCGTAGCCGGCTGGGCGGCCGAGGCCGTCGCACTGGTGGCGATCGGCGGATGGCGACGCTACCCGTATGCCAGCGTCGCCGTGGTGCTGCTATCTCTGCTTCCCGCTTTGCATCTGGTCTCCTTCGAATACCCGGGCCTGCTGTGGACACTGAAAGGCACCTCGGGTCCGGGGCCGTACCCGTTCGTCGACTCGGCCGGCCTGACGCTAGGCTGTCTCCTCGTCGCGGGATTCGCCGCCGGCTGGTTGTCCAGAGACCACGACGTCCGCTGCGGCCTCACGACCGCCGGCCTGCTGGCCGTGGCCTACACGCTGCCCTTCGAGCTTACGGGCATCGCGCTGGTCGCCGCCTGGGCCTTCCTCGTGCCTGCCTCGGTAGCCGCTGAAGCTCTGCTCGATCGACTGCCCGGCGTGCCGGCCTTGCGGTCAGAGCTGCGCAGCAAGCCGGTCATCGAGATGATTGATGTTGACTGGCCGGACGCGCCGCTTGTGGCAACGGCCGCGTCGGTACTCCTGGTGCTTGGCCACCTGCTCGTATACGACCTGCCGCTCGATGCCGCGACTGCGATCGTGGTCCCGGCGACGCCGTTCGCCGACCTCATGACCGCCTCGGCGGCCATCGGCGCGGCCGCCTTCCTGACTGCGGCCATCCTCACCGCCCGCCCGGATCTGCGGGCAGGCATGATCCTGCTGTCCGCCGGTCTCGCCGCGTACCTGATGGTCTTCGAGCTCGCCACTCCGTTCGCGGTTGTGGCGTGGTGCGTGCTGGCGGTTGCGCTCGGGGCGTGGTCATTCACCGACACCTACGGTCGCTGGGCCTACATCGCCGGGGCGGCAACGCTCCTCGGAGCCTCCATCATTGCCATCCTCTCGCAGGTCGTTCCGGTCGAGCGCCTGGCGGTGCATGAGACCGTGGCGTCCACCGGAACGTGGTTCGCTCTGCACTCGGTCGTTGCGATTTCCGCCACGGCCGCGGCTCTCACGATCGGGGCGCGCTTCTTGCCTCTCGATCGAACCGTTCGAACGAGCATGATCTTCCTCGCCGCGACCGGCATGGTCTACCTGGCCTCGGCCCTTTTGGTCGATTTCTTCCAGGGCCGGGTCGGCGGGGCGACGGCCCTCGAGGAACTCCAGAAGCAGGCCCAGGTGTCGGTGTCCATCCTGTGGGGCGTCATTGGGATGGCGGTCTTCCTGATCGGCGTCCTCGGCTGGCGGCAGATCATTCGCGAGGCCGGCCTTTCGCTCCTTGCCCTGGCGACGGCCAAGGTCTTCATCTTCGACCTGAGCTACCTCGACGTCGCCTATCGCGTGATCTCGCTGATGGGCCTGGGACTTCTGCTGCTGGCGGGCGCGTACGTCTATCAGTCGCGGCGGCCGCGACGGCCCGAAACCGGCGACGACGGCGCTCCGGCGAGCGAATGAAGGGGACCCGTGGCAGTGCGCTCGTGATCGCGCTCATCTGTGCCGCGGTCGCCGCATCGGCCTGCACCAGCGCGCTGGCGAGCCCGAGCGGCAGCGGGCGCTCGCCGGCCTCCCCGTCCGTCGCGAGCCCCGAGGCGACGGCGACACCGACGTTCGGCGACTGCTGCGCACCCCCGACGAGCCGCCCGTATGCGCTCGTGACGGCGAGGCCGAACAGGGATACGCAACCCGGGCCCTCCGCCTCGACCAGGCCAACGGCGTCGCCGACCGCGGCTGACGCGTCATCCCAGGACGGCGCCGGCTACTTCGATCAAACGGTTCCGGCCGGAGGGTCCAGCTCCATCCCGATCGATTTCGAGGGATCGACATGGGGATCGCTGACGGGCTACGCCAAACCCGCTGGGCTGACTGTCACCCTCCGAGGCAAGTCGCTGAAGGTGGACAAGGTGCCAGGGGCGACGGGTGACGTGTGGGGGTTCGGGGATTCCGGAGACAACCCCGTGAACGGGGATCTGGTCGTCAAGAACACAACGGCATCCCCGGTCGAAGTCGCCGGCTTCGTGATGATCCTCACCCGGCGGCACCTGATCGTCGAGCCGTCGATTCGATACCCGCGCAAGGGCCAGGAGATCACGTTCGACGTAAGCCTGACTCAGGCCACTGACGCCGACGATCTGACGGCTTCGATCGTTGGTTCGGACGGGCAGGCCACTCCGGTCGGCGTGACGAAGGTTGGGACGGGTCACTGGACCGGTCGCGCCACCTTCTCAGAAGTGGGCGAAAAGAACATCCGGGTCATCACGACGGGTACCCACATCCGAGTGGGGATGGGGTACGTCATCGTGGCGGCCGGAGACGTGACGGTCAGCTCCAGCTTCACGGAGGACGTGGAAGATACCGATCACGATGGGCTCATCGACGAGCTCGTCCTGACGCCCACGATCACCGTGCCGGAAGCCGGCAAGTACATGGCGAACGCGACGCTCGTCGACCAGTCGGGGGCGCAGGTCACAACGGACCTGGATGGCGAGATTGATCTGGTCTCGGGTGCCCAGCCGCTCAAGTTGAGGTTCGGCGGCCAGTACATCTACGAGTCCGGGCGATGGGGGCCTTACACGCTCCACGTGACCATCGTGCATAACCCCACCACCGCAATGGCGATCGAACTCGACGACGCGGTGCTGGGCCAGACCGCGGCCTACGACTACATGCAGTTTCAGCACGACCGGATCGCCGTGGATCCCAAGTCCCTGAAGAGCACGGCGGTCGACACCAACGGCGACGGCCTCTACGACGAGCTCGACATTACCGGCACCGTCACGGTGGAGAGCGCCGGCCTGTACGCCATCAACTCGAGCTTGTACGCGGACAACCCGTGGGGCGACGTGGCCGGGGCGTACGCGACGGTGCCGCTGGCCGCCGGCCCGAACTCTTTCAAGCTGGTCTACAAAGGCTCGGACATCGCGAAGGCCGGCCGAGACGGGCCGTACCAGGTGCCCTCACTCGTCGTCTACCTGCAGTCCGTCGACCCGATGGGTTACCAGCCAAGCGAGTCTGTCGACTACAGCACCGCGGCCTACAAGGCGAGCCAGTTCGGCCGGTAAGGGTCGCAGGCTCGGGGAACCTGTGGCCGAAATCGCGGGCATGCCCGACACTGGAGTCAAAAGGGGTGGTCCGGTGCTTCGATGGTTCGTCGTCTTCCTTCTTGCCGCGGCCATGGTCGCGGTCGGCTGCTCTGAGGCGGAGGATGCCTTCGAGTATGTGATCGTCAGCCGGGACGGCGGCTCGGTCGTCCTGACCAGTTCGGCCCAGGGGCGCGCTGACGTGCAGACCCAGTTCATACCCACGGGCACGCCGCCGGCCGTTCACTTCTCGTCGTTCGAGTGGCCTGCGCAAGATGTTTCGGACCTGTATGCGTACGGGCTCACCCCGACCGGTGCCGCGAGCGTCGAGACCGTTCCGGCCGGCACGGCCAAGATCCAGGGGGACGGCACGTTCCTGGCGGTAATTCCGAACCAGGCGCATGCGTCCCAGCAGAGCATCCACTGGCGGTTCCTGGCAAGCGACGGCACCCTGCTCGCGGAAGGCGACGGCCCGAAGAACTAGGGCGCGAGGGAACTCCGAGGTCCGAGCCGCGACGCGGCGGCCCGGGCCTGCCGTCCTGACGACGGCCGAACTCCGGCCTTAGCGGTCGCCGCTCTCCGAAGGGTCGGCAGCTGAGGTGGTCCCGGTCGTGGGTGAATCCGAGCCGTTGTCCTCGGCCAGGAGCCGGTAGAGCGACCGGCGCGCCTCGACCAGCACGGCTCGCGCCCGCTCGATCGTCTCAGGGTTGCCGACGTGCGCAACCTGCGACGCCGCCGCGGCGAGCGGGTGCATCAAGCCCATCAGGTTGACGGCATCGGATGCGCCGGGCATATCCCACGGGGCCGGATTCGTCGACCGTGCGG
>Ga0187886_1002322_pt1 | contig 15441 bp, 14 predicted proteins | sample June2016WEW_20_1_FD_133001 | JGI IMG/M metagenome (GOLD analysis project Ga0187886, IMG submission 133001) | Peatland microbial communities from SPRUCE experiment site at the Marcell Experimental Forest, Minnesota, USA - June2016WEW_20_150 | ecosystem: Environmental > Terrestrial > Soil >... | reverse complement strand
GCAATGCCCCTATACGAGTACCGTTGCTCGGCCTGCGGCGAGACCTTCGAGCAGCTCCGGCGGACGCAAGACGCCGACTACGGCCTGGTCTGCCCGGCGTGCCAGTCGGGGGAGGTCCAGCGCCTCATCTCGGTGTTCGCCAGCCGTGTCGCCGGGGCGGGCGCCAGACCGCCCTGCGGAGCGCCGTCGGCGTCAGCCTGCGGCAAGGGCGGCTTCACTTGAGCCTGAATGCGGGCGGCGGTCGGCCGCCTCTTCTCGCGCGAGCCCGCGCCGCGTGGCCTCTTCCGTGACAGAATAGTGCGCAGAGCGCCTTGAACCATATCGCAGTAGTGCGCCCGGCTAGTGCCAGGAGTGGCTAGATGCAACTTCGCGTGCTCGTGTTCGTGCTCGCCGGCGGCAAGGGGACCCGGCTCTACCCGCTCACCAGGGAACGCGCCAAACCCGCGGTGCCCTTTGGGGGCAAGTACCGGATCGTGGACTTCGTTCTGAGCAATCTGATCAACTCGGGCCTGTACTCGATCTACGTCCTGCTCCAGTTCAAGAGCCAGTCCCTGCTCCAGCACCTGCGCGACGGCTGGCAGTTCGCCGGCCTGTTGAAGAGCCAGTTCGTCATCCCCGTTCCGGCCCAGATGCGCTTGCCGGCCGCGACTTGGTACCAGGGCACGGCCGACGCCATCTACCAGAACATCAACCTGATTGAGCAAGCCGACCCGCACATCGTGGCGATCTTCGGAGCGGACCACGTCTACCGGATGAACATCCGCACGATGATCGAGTTCCACGAGCAGAAGCGAGCGGCGGTCACCGTGGCGGCCATCCCGGTCCACAAGCGGCAGGCGGGGGAGTTCGGTGTCATCGAGGCCGGGGCGGACGGCCGGATCATTGGCTTCCACGAGAAGAACCCGGACGCGCCCACGCTGCCCGGCGACGCCGGGCGCGTCTACGCCTCGATGGGGAACTACGTGTTCTCGACCCGCGTGCTGCTCCAGGAGCTGCACGCCGACGCTGCCAGCGAGGAAAGCAGTCACGACTTCGGGCGGGACATCCTGCCGGGCCTGATCGGGCGCGCGCCCGTCTACGCCTACGACTTCCAGACCAACCCGATTCCGGGCGAGGCTCCGGGTAAGCCGGCCTACTGGCGGGACGTCGGCACCATCGACGCCTACTATGAGGCCAACATGGACATCCGCTCGGTGGAGCCGGAGCTGAACCTGTACAACCGCCAGTGGCCGCTGATCACCGCTGGCTACTCCGATCCGCCGGCGAAGTTCGTGTTCGACGAGGAAGGCCGCCGCGGCCAGGCCATCGACTCGGTCGTCTCTGGCGGCACCATCCTCTCGGGCGGGGTGGTGCGTGATTCCGTGCTGGGCCGCTACGTCCGGGTGCACTCGGGCGCGCTGGTGGAGGACTCGATCGTTTTCGACAACTGCGACATCGGCCGGCGCGCCCGTATCCGGCGCGCCATCCTGGACAAGAACGTCACAGTGCCCGAGGACGCCGTCATCGGTTACGATGCGGAGCTCGACCGCCGGCGCCACTACGTCACCGAGAGCGGCATCGTGGTGGTGGAAGGCCTGCGCTCGCGGGTGGAGCTCTCGACGCTAACGGTGTAGGCCGTCAGCCGGGAACGGCCTCGCCATGCTCCAGACGGTCGGCAAGCAGACGACGCCCGGTATCTACTCCGTCGCCGCCTGTCGCTGGAGCATCGACCCGAGCAGCCCCACGCCCACCGACACCAGACAGCCGACGGCGTTGTACCAGAGGAAGGAAACCTCCGTCCACTGGTGCACCGACAATATGGCTGCCTCGCCCGCCAGCACTCCCACGAACGCCGCCGTGCCGCGCACGCGCGGGAAGGCGAAGGCCAGCACGAAAACGCCCAGCATGGCGCCATAGAACAGAGAGCCGACCTTGTTGACGGCCACGACCAGCGAGCCGAGGTTCTTGCCGTATTGCGCGAAGGCGACCGCGTAACATCCCCAGAAGGCGGTGAAGGCTCGCGAGGCCCAGAGATAGTGCCGGTCGGAGCCCGTCCTGACGACGTGGCGCTTGTAAATGTCGATCACCGATACGGTGGCAAGCGAGTTGATCTCGGCCGAGGTGGAGGACATGGCCGCAGCCAGAATCGCCGCGAGCACCAGCCCCACAATGCCGGCGGGCATGTAGCGCGTGACGAAACTCAGGAAAATGTAGTTGGTGTCGTTGACGCCGCCGGCCAGCTCGGCCGCCCGCGCCCGCGCCCCATCCAGGTCTTGTTGGGCCGCGCGATAGCCGGCGACGCTGCGGCCGGCGGCCTCCTCGTCGGAGGCCCGGCGCGCCCGGAGATAGTCCGTCACGGCCTGCTTCCGCCGCTCGAATGCCTGTTGGTGGGACTCCTGGACGGAAGCCAGCGCGGGGACGTTCTGGATGCGTTTCAGGTCCGTCTGAACAAACAGCAGCGGCGGCTGCACGTAAATATAGAACACGAAGACCATCGCGCCGGTGAAGAGAATGACGAACTGCATCGGGATCTTCGCCACGGCGTTGAACAACAGGCTGAGGCGGCTCTGGGCAATCGAGCGGCCCGTCAGATAGCGCTGAACCTGCGACTGGTCCGTGCCGAAGTAGGACAGGAACAGGAAAGTCCCGCCCAGCAGGCCGCTCCAGAGGGTGTAGGGGTCCTTCAAGTCGAAGCTGAGGTCGATGGCATTGAGGCGGCCGGCCGCGCCGGCGACGCGCACGGCGTCGAGGAACGAAAGCTCGGGGGGCAGCAGCCAGATAGCGGTGCCGAGAGCGGTGAGCAGGCCGACGAAGATGATGAGCATCTGCTGGACATCGGTCCAGGTGATCGCCTTGACGCCGCCAACCACGGTGTAAACGATGACAATGCCGCCCATCGCGAAGATGGTCAGACGGTCCGGCCAGCCCAGAATCGCGGTCAGCACAATCGCCGGTGCGGCCAGCGCAAAACCGACGCCCAGGCCGCGCTGGATGAGGAAGATGCCGCTGACCAGGGCGCGCGTCTTGGCATCGAAGCGCTGTTCCAGGTACTCGTAAGCGGTGTAGACGTTGGCGCGGTGAAAGATCGGGACCGTCGTGGCGGCCAGGATCACCATGGCAATCGGCAGGCCGAGGTAGAACTGGACGAAGCGCATGCCGTCCACGTAGGCCTGGCCGGTCGTGGAGATGAAGGTGATGGCGCTGGCCTGCGTCGCCATGATCGAGAGCGCCATGGCGTACCAGGGCATGGTCTTGCCAGCCAGAAGATACTTGTTGACGGTGTTGCTTCCGCGGCTCTTCGCGAGACCGTAGCCGATGATGAAGATCAGCGTCGCTGCCAGGACGATCCAGTCGAGCGGCCTCATGCCCGGAAAGCCCGCGTGAACAGGTAGAAGAGCGCGATCAGCGCGGCCAGGTAGGCGAGAATGGCCGCATAGACCCGCCGCCAAGCGCCCAGGAACGGCGGGGGCTCATCGGGAAGGTTCTTCATGGAGCACCTTTCCCGCGCTCAGCAGGTTGGCGAAGATGCGGAACGCACCCGGCACGCCGGCGGGCAACTGCCGGAACCAGGAGTACGCCGTGAAGACGTATGCGCCACGGCCGTAGCGGGTGTAGAGGGTGCCGCCGGTGTGCGGCGGCTCACCGGGGTCGTGCGATTCGAAGAGCGTCTGGTAGCGCGCATCCCACTCGCTGGCGAGATACAGGGCGCGCTCCTGGACCCAGCCGTCGAAGTCGGACGCGATGATGCGGTTCGGAGTGCTAAGCAGCGGGCTCGACGCGGCCGTGAAGGCGACCGGCGCCTCTTCCACCGAAACGCGGTCGCGCGACACGCTGACAGAATACGGGCCGATGCCCGAAAGCGCGCCGGCCGAAGCGCCGAATTCGAGCGTGTTGTACTGGACTACGAGCGTTCCGCCCTTTTGCACATAGTCCAGGAGGCGCGCCTGGCTGGCGCGCAGATCGGCGCGCACGTTGTAGGCCCGCACGCCGGTGACGATGGCGTCGAAAGCGCCCAAATTGCCGCTCGCGAGGTCTTCGGCCGACAGGAGACGGACTTCGCAGCCGAGCTGCCGCAACGCGTCGGGAACCTCGTCGCCGGCGCCCATCACGTATCCGACACGCCGGGCCAGCACCCGGATGTCGGAGCGCACGGTGGCGGCCTCGGCGGGCGGAAAGACGACCTGGGGCGGAAAGTACGGGTAGGAGATGACGTCCATTCCCGAGGTGATCTGCCGCTGGTTGACCGTGGCGACGGCGCGCACGCGGCCACGCGCGGGCTCGGTCGCCGGGGTAACTTCGAAGGCCAGCGTGAGCTCCTCGCCCGGCGCCATGCGAAACTCGCGCGACGGCGGCGCCACGCGCCAGCCCGCCGGAGCCTCGAGGCGCAGTTGGCCAGTTGCGCCCGCATTCGCCTTCAGCACTACCTCGACCCGCTTGGGCCGCTGGTCCGGGAACACCAGCACCGCGGCCGGCGCCTGCACCGCCACGCAGGGCACGACCACCACCGGGCGCACCAGCTCTCCGCGCAAGCGGTCAGTGTAGCGGTATCGGACAGGCTGGTAGAAGTCGATGTCGTCCGCGCCGAACCGCAGCCGGAAGTGCACCTGCCAGAGCGGAGGGTTCTCGGCCTCGCCGATAAGGAGTTGATTCCGGATCGTGTACGTGTCGCCCTGCTTTGGCTCGGCCAGCCAGAACGGCTGAGAGTACGGGCTCGCGTCCGGCACGCGGAGCGTCAGGGAGTCCGTGAACGGCTGGTTGTAAGCCAGCTCGACGTTCCGGGCCGCGGGCGCGCCGCCCTCGCCTAGGTCGAGTCCCACGAGCTTGATGGGGAGGGGAGAGCGGTTGATCACGCTGGGGCGAATGGCGATGGTTTCGCCCGGCGCGGCGCTCCAGCGGTCGGCCGGCGCGTCCAGCCATAGCCCGGCGCAGGCGGCGATTACGCCGTCGATCTCCGCCAGCTTGCGTTCCGCCCAGGGGTGCCGCAAAGCGGCGATGCGCCGCCGCGCTTCGAGCAACTGCGGGACGATGCGCTCGGGACGGCTGGGATCGAAGGCCTCCCAGACGCCCTGGAGCGCTGCTGCTACGGCGGCTCCCCCCGGAACCCGCTCCCAGCTTGTGTCGATGCCGTCGAAGAGGTCCGTCGAGGCGGGCGGACCGGCAACCGGCACGAACTCGCTTGAGACCGGGCCGCGGCGCGCCGGGTTGCCCATCCCCTGGCTGCGGTGCATGCTGCGGCTGAGAGAGGCGATCTCGGCATAGGAGCGGCCCAGCAGCGGGTTGTAGTCGCCCGTGTTGATTCGCAGGTTCGCGCCCTCGGCGCGGCCGTACACGTTCCAGACCAGGCGCTTGGCCTGCCAAGGCTCGACCCACTGCAACTGCTCGGGGAAGCGCGCCCGGTCCGCGGCGGCGGCGAAGGCCTCTTGGCCCAGGATGCCCGCGGCCTGGTGGTGCCCGTGGCCGTCGCGCGGGGTGCCCGAGAAGCACAGGACGATCACGTCGGGCCGGAAGCGGCGGATCACCCAGACGACGTCGGAGAGGATGCGCTCGCGGCCCCACTTGGCCAGCGTCTCGTCGGCCGATTTCGAGAAGCCGAAATCGATGGCGCGCGTGAAGTATTGCTCGGCCCCGTCGATGCGGCGCGCGGCCAGCAGCTCTTGCGTGCGGATGAGGCCCAGCAGGTCGCCCTGTTCCGGCCCGAGCAGGTTCTGCCCACCCTCGCCGCGCGTGACCGACAGGTACGCCGTGCGCATCAGGCGGCCGCGCGCGAAGTAGGCCAGCGTGTCGGTGCGCTCGTCGTCGGGATGGGCGCCAATCATGAGCACGCTGCCCAGTACTCTCAACCGATCCAGTGCCAGCCGGGTCTCGACGGCTTCCGGCGGGCGCTCCTGCGCCCCCAGGATCGCAGCCGCGGCCAACACCGAAACAATCAGAGATCTGAATCCGAGGCGAGGCATCAAGAACCATGGTAGACGATTCCCCGCAGATTTCCCCCGGCGGGCCGCTGAACGTGAGCGTGGCACGGCGGTTGCGCGGCGTGCTATAAAGGTGAGGTTCACGCCGTGGGCGCGTAGCTCAACTGGCAGAGCAACTGACTCTTAATCAGTAGGTTGCAGGTTCGATTCCTGCCGCGCTCACCACACCCTCACAGCGTCTCGTAAGCCACCAGCTCCTCGAGCTTCTTCTTGGGCTTCGGCTCGGGCCAGCCATCCGGCACGCCAATCGGCGTGATGCAGACGCGCTTGTAGCGGCTGGGGATGGCGAGAACCTCGCGCGTGACCAGGTCCGGGATGCCGTCGGTGAGGTAGGCGGTGCCGTAACCGAGGGCACGAGCGGCGAGCATCAAGTAGGCGGCGGCCATGGGGCCGTCGTGCATGTTGTAGCCCGCGCATGGGCACTCGGAGTCCGTCAGCACCACCACGTACAGCGGCGCGGTGAAGTAGCCCTCGGTCAGGCCGACCATGTACGCCTTGCGCGCTTCCCGCTCCGCCGGCGTAGCCGCCGTCTCCGCGTACTTCAGAGCCAGCTCCATGGTGCGCGCGCGCATGCGCTCGATCTTGGCCTTGTCCCTCACCACCAGGAACTTCCAGGGCTGTTGGTTCATGCAGGTGGGAGGGCGGCGCGCCGCGTCCAGGATCAGGCGCAGGTGCTCATCCGGAACCGGATCCATCTTGTAGCGCCGGACCGTCTGCCGCTTCGCAAACAGGGCCAGAAGACCGGCCGGATCACCGCCCGGCGCAGCCTTCGGCGCGTGCGCGGCCAGGGCGCCGCCGCCGACGGCCAGACCGCCGCCCGTGAGCGCGGCGGAACGAAGTAACTTCCTGCGAGTCGTGCTCATGATTGCTCCTCCGTGCGGATCGTGTAATCCTAACGACCCGCCACGTTCTGCGTGAACGCCGCCGCCGGCACCGCGGCAGCAGGTCTAACAGGATAGCCGTTTCCTACTCGAACCGAGACGCGTCGCCGGCTGTTCTGGTTTCGGTTTCCGCCGGGCCGCGCGCGCGGAATGGAAGCCAGAGCAGCATGAAGAGAGCCAGCGTGAGCACTTCGCCGGCAAGCAGATAGACGGGCCAAGGCCCCAGGTAATCCAGAAGGGACCTGCTGGCCGGCTTCAGGCAGAGGTACATGTAGTTGGTCTCAAACACCCAGTTGAAGATTCCCACGGCGGCGGCGTAAGCGTTCAGGAGCGCAAAAGCCCTGCGGACCGCGCCCGGCCGCGGCCTCTCCAGCTTGGCCCAAGCGAGGAACAAGACGGTGACCAAGATGCCTCCGTGCGCCAGAAAGTGGTAAATCGACGGGTAGGACGGCAGCGGCGCCCAGAGATCCGGAGTCAGAACCGCCGCGCCGCTCCCCGCCAGGCCCCAGAAGTAGACCAGCTCGAAGCTCCAGGCCCTGCTCCACAGCGCCGCAATCACGGCCAGCCAGACCGTCGCGTCGCACAGTTGCAGCGGAAGGCCGTCGGGAAAGCGCAGCCCCTCGTGTCCGTAGCGGTAGGCGTACCAGACCAGCTCGTTCAGGAGCAGAAACACACCCAGACAGACGCGAATCCGGGGCGCGGAGCGCGGGCGTCTCCGTGCCCACCAGCCGAGCAATCCCGCAGCGGCCAGGATCGCGCCCAGAATCCCCAGGTGAGCGGCGCCGAAGAGATGCATGTTCGCGGTCATCCAGCGGGACGACGGTGTCCCTGCGTTCGATTATCGCCGGTTCGGCTGGGGCGGCTCGGGCTGCTGGATGCTCGCCGGGCTTGCGGGGGCGGCGGCCGCCTGGAGTTGGACGGCCCGCTGGATAGTCTGCTCCGGCGCCTGCCCGGGCCGGAACTCAGTAGAAGTACAGGACGTCGGGCCGGATGTAGGTCTCCACGTCGGCGCACGGCCCGCACTGCATCGTGTAACCGGGCCAGGCCTGCCGCACCAGCTCGGGCAGCTCCCGGGGGTCGCCGGGACGGTGATAGGAGGAGAGCGCCAGGCGCGGGCGCCACCTTCCGAGCGTCTGGCGTGCACCGCGGAGCGCGTTCGACTCGGCGCCCTCGATGTCCATCTTGATGAAATCCACGCGCTCCAGCCGCAAATCCGCTACCAGCTTGTCGATGGTGGTGAGCGGAACGCGCGGCCCCGTCTGGGAGTGCTGGGGATGGATCACAACGCTGTCCGCCGCGGAGTTCTGCGGAACGACGTTCAGGGTGAGCCACTCGTCCCGGTCCCAGACGCCTTTCGGGTACACGATGACGCGCCCGGCGCGGATCTCGTCCGGGAAGTTGCGCCGCAGGCACTCGAGGTTGTCGGGAGCGAGCTCGATGGCGACCACCGTCCGGGCGCCTGCCCGGAGCGCCTTGCGCGTGAAGACTCCGACGTTGGCGCCGCAATCCAGGACGACGTCGCCGGCGCGGACTGCGCGTGCCCCGGCGCCGTAAATGTTTCTCTCCTGCTCGGCCAGGTCCCACGCGAGTGACCACTGGCTGCCCGTGACCAGCCAGTAGGGCCCGTCCGGCGTATTCCAGCGCTCGAAGCCGGCGGGGTCCTTTTCCATGAGGCGCATGGCCGCGGCGATGCGGTCCTTGTTTGCGTTCTGAATCCGGGAGTTGTGCGCGGCCCGCACGGCGTCCCAGAAGGGGCAGACGGAAGCCCGGCCCGCCAGCGCCAGCCGCGCCAGGCGGATCTCAGCCCGCTGCCAGTACGCCGCCGCTCCCAGGACCAGGAGCACGGCCAGGATTACTGCGGTGCGTTTCATCGGGGAGATCTCGAATATAGCACGCAGCGCGCGGCTGCCCGGCTCCGGGCATCGGCGCCCGCGGATTGAACTGGGCCACGCTGAGCCGCGCGGCAAGCAGGGCAGGCCTGCGACCTGCCCCACGGGAGGCTACTCGTACATCTTGGCTTGCTTCTTGCGATTGCGCTTGCGGGCGAGGGCCTGCTTGGTGCGCTTCTTCTCGCCAGGCTTCAGGTAGTAGGAGTGACGCTTGATCTCCTTGATGATGTCCTCCTGCTGGACCTTGCGCTTGAAGCGGCGGAGCGCGCTCTCGACGGTCTCACCGCCCTGTATGGTTACTTCCGCCAAACTCGATTCACCTCCTCACTTCCGAAGCTCCACCCCGGGACACGGGCGTGGATGCGCTCTTCATCATAGCATCAGCGCTCCACCGCCAATCCGCCCGCAATCCGCACGGAACGTTTCCGTGATCCGCCCGGAAGCCAGCGCGGGGGTTGTCGTAGCGCACGCTCTTGAGCGTGCCGCGTCGGCACTCGTGCCGACGCACGGCGCAACGCTTCCCGGGCCTGTCCACGCACTCGCCCTGCGTCGCCAGGAGTGGCGACGCGGCAGGCAGGAGTGCCCGCGCTACGGCGAGCGCCGGCTGCACCCGGGCCCGGATGTTTCACCAGCAATTTGAGCAATCGAGGTTCAGCGACTATTCTCCGATGTAGAATACAAGCAAGGAGGCCACAGACGTGGCGGATGCTAGGGTTGACCGGGTAGGTCTGGCAGACACTGACATTCTGACCGCCATTTTCAAGAGCCTCGCCGTGGGGGTGGTGGTTTGTGACATCGACGGGAGGTTCATCTTCTTCAACCCGGAGGCCGAGCGGATACTGGGCAGCGGCGCGAGGCACGCGGAAATCGCGGAGTGGTCGGCCCTCTACGGTTGTTACCTGCCCGACATGGTGACGCCCTATCCACCAGAGGAACTGCCGCTCGCCCGGGCCATGCGAGGGGAGGATGCGCTCCACGAGTTGATCTTCATTATGAACCCGCGACAGCCCGCGGGTCTCTGGATAGATGCCAGCGGAACGCCGCTGCGGGACAGTTCGGGCACGTTACGCGGTGGCGTTGTCGTTTTTTCCGATGTCAGCGTACTTGAGGATTTGCGGCGCAGCAAAGCGACCGTTCCGGCATCCTTGACCCCAGCACCTGAGCCACACGATCCGGTTGAGAACCGCCGTGACGTGGTTTCCGAACGCTTCCACCTGTTCCGCACGACGTACGAGCAGCTAGTGATGGCGGTCGAGCAGACGGCTGACAGCATCATGATCACTGACACCCGGGGGATCATCGAATACGTGAACCCCGCCTTCGAGGCCATAACCGGCTACTCCGCTGCCGAGGTGCTGGGGCGGAAGCCGAGTGTGCTGAAATCGGGAAAGCACGACCCCGAGTTTTACCGTGACCTCTGGGGCAAGCTCGCCTCCGGCGAACGGTTCCGGGGAACGATCATCAACCGCAAGGAGTCGGGCGAACTGTATTGGAGCGATCAGACCATCAACCCGATCAGGAATGCCGCTGGGACCACGACCCACTTTGTCTGCGTGCTGAAGGACATGACCGCGCTGAGGAAGAAACAGGAACAGGAGTTTCATATGCAATTGGCGCGGGAGATCCAACAGCGGTACTACAATGCGACAGCTTCGCTGCCCGGCTTCGACATTGCTGCCGCGGCCTATCCTGCGGATGAGACGGGGGGGGACTACTTCGATTTCCTTCCGCAGCCGGACGGCTCGCTCTACATCATCCTCGCCGATATCGCGGGTCACGGGTTCGGGTCCGCTTTTCTGATGGCGGAAACGCGAGCGACTCTGCGGGCGCACGCGACAATGGTGCCGGACATATGTTCTCTCCTCAACTGTCTCAATCGCTCCCTCGCTGCCGATTTCGCTGGGAATCGGTACGTCACAATGTTCCTCGGCCGCCTCGACCCACAGAAACGGTCGCTGGAGTATGCCAGTGCTGGGCATGAACCGGGTTACCTGCTGAGCTATTCCGGCGACATCGGAGCCGTGCTTGGCAGCACCGTACCGCCCTTGGGACTTTTTCCTGATCAGCAGTTCTGTCCCGGTCAGGTTGTTCCGCTCGAGCACGGAGACATGATTGTGCTGCTGACGGACGGGATCACGGAGTCGATGAATGCTGACGGGGGTCTATTTGGTTCCGATGGCGCACTGGATTTCCTCAGAGCCCGGCGGCAGAGTACCGCGGCCGAGCTTGTGCGGGGGCTTTACCTGGCTGCCCGCACGTTTGCCGACGGCGCGTCGCAGGTCGACGACATCACGTCGGTTATCTGTAAGGTCGAGTAGCGCCGCCTGCCATCCACGCATGACTCGCAGAATGCGTCTGAGCCGCGGCGAAAGATAGATCATCACGCCGCAGCGTTGAGTGAAGATCCACAACTCCCGGTTCGTCGTCCACCCGAAAACAATGATAGGGGCCCGGCCCTCGATAGTCTGCGGCCGCTCCGTGTCCCGGTCCCGGCGCGCGTGAAAAACAACCCGCCGGCGGAAACCCGGTGGCTGGCCGAAAACGGACGTCTGTGACGGCGCCGGTCGCGTATCGGGAGAGATTTCGGAGGAGGGTCGGTTTCGATGTGGCTCCTCAGGTAGGACTAGAATCTGCGACCCTCCGGTTGACAACCAAGGCACGGGTCCTTTCCGGGCGAGAGTTCCCGCAAGCGTCTCTACACTGGCCCTTGTGCAGGCGGTCGGGCGTACAACCGAGGGGGAGCCATCACGGAAATCCATGACGGAAATCCTCTTGACATCATCAGCGGGGATGTGGTATGTAGCTGCCGGAGGTCATGGGCGCATGCGAACTCGATTCTGGCTTGCTTCCGTGTCCTGGTTGGCCGCTTGTTGTCCATTGAATGCCGGTCTGGTCCAATGGCCCGGCAACGGCCATTGGTACGAAGTAGTTCCAGCAGATCCAGTTGTGGGAATAACGTGGGCTGACGCTGAGGCCGCCGCGGTGGCTCAAGGCGGGTATCTGGCTACCATCACCTCCGCGGAGGAGAACGCCTTTGTCTACGGATTGGCCAGCGCGAATCCCTCCTTCTGGCGGCTGATGCTGTGGGGGGGGGATTATGCCTTGGGGCCGTGGCTGGGGGGGGTCCAACCACCCGGCTCAACCGAGCCTGCTGGCGGTTGGCAGTGGGTGACCGGCGAAGCGTGGAGCTACACAGACTGGCAGCCGGCGACCGGGGAGCCAAACAACCAGGGCGACGAAGACCGCCTGCACCTGTACAGGATTAATGGGGTGATCGGGTGGAATGACGTGTCCGGCAGTTATTCTGCTGCGCCGCCGGCATACATTCTGGAGGTTGGGCCGGTTCCGGAGCCCTCCTCGTTGTTTCTCGTTCTCGTTGGCGCACTTCTGTTTGGCGCACGGCTGTCGCGGCGCAGAGCCTAGCGCTCTCACCGCTCGCTCGCGCTCGCGGCCCGGCAAACCCCTGTGCCGAGGTAGCCTGAGGTGACTGGAAGCTGTGAGACATTGAGTTAAGAAGCCTCCGGAGAAGGCGGCGAAGAAGAAGTAGCGCTCGGACAACGTATTGGTTTCTGGTTCAGGAGCCCCCCCTGGCTAATAAGGGGAGGAAGTTGACGCGCCTCGGCGGAGGGGCCGCCGAAACGGAGTCAGTATTTGCGTTCTCCTCGGCGCGCAGCGTCTGCCCAAACCGCTCTCCCGGCTTCCCCCCGTAATGCTTCCGCACCAGCCCCAGCACCCGGTTTCGAAACTGCGCCCCTTGGCCGTGATGTGAGGGCTTGCCGGCGTTGCCATGCACCAGCCCACGCGCCCCCTGTTGCCGGTACCGCCGGTACAGCCGCTTGACTTGCCGGTGGCTCAGCCCCAGCCGCTCCGCCGCTTCCACCTGGCTCAGTTCACCGGCGGCCACTCCCCCCAACACCCCGGCTCGCCGTACCTCTTCCTCGCTCATCCATGTCCTTCCCAACCGGATCCCTCCTGGATCCAGTTTCAAAGAGGGACATCCTTATCGAGGCCACAAGGGGACATTATCACGGAGGTACAACACGGGTCGAACGCCCATCCAGACGGACTAATTCACCTTCGCCGCCAGCCTCGCGCCGACGGCCACGGCGTCTGCCCCATCGTTCAGACCGGTGAAGCCGCCGATGTAGTGGCCCTTGCGGAAGACGCAGAGGCGGCCGAGGTACTTGTCGTTGGCCTCGAAGCCCTCGTCGGCGATCCGGGCCGGCTGGTTCGGAGCGAAGCGGGCGCGCAGCTTCGCCATGACGGCCGCCGCCGATTCGGGCGTGTCCTCGGGTACCAGAAACGCCTTGCCGTAATCGTACTGCGCCACGTAGCCGCGTCTGAGAACGCGCAGCCCGAGGACGCTCTCCGGAACCATGCGGATGGACTCGGCCTGAAGCCGCTCGGCGGGGAACCAGGCCAGGGCGTCGGGCGGGTCGCCGCGGCCGGGTACGCGCTGGGCGAAGGCCAACGCGAACTGGCGCAGGAGCTCGGGCTGGTCCCGGTCGCTCGAGATCTGGACGAAGTACTTGTCCTTGACGAAGATCGTCTGGCGGGGGACCACCTGGCCGGCGACTCCGATCTTCTCGGCCGCCACGCGGCGATCGCGGTTGGCGGCGTAGACGCCGTAGGCCCACTCGGGATCGGCCATCTCGAAAACGTCGAAGACCAGCGTGCCGGCGGGCGACTCGCAGTTCACGCCGTCCATCTTCGCCATGCGGTAGAGGATGTAACCTTCGGCGTTGCCGTCCATGTATTCGAAGAGGTTCTCGGCGGTGTAAGTGCGAGCCTCGCCCTGCTGTTTCCAGCCGGGCACGAGGCCGCAGTCCGGCGCTTGGGCGGCTCCGGCACCGGCGAACAGCAAGACTAAGCCGCAAAGGCGCGGAGCAGGCGCGGAGCCACGCGCGCATCGAGCTCTCCGCCACCTCTGCGTCTCCGCGGTGCGTTGAACCGCAGCGGTCACGCAAACAGCTCCTGGGCGCGGAGCATGCGCCGCGCCACCTCCACTCCGTGGGGGCACTTCACCTGGCAGCCCGGGCAATCCGAGCAGCGCGCAGCCAGCTCCAGGCTGGCGTAGTGCTCGCGGCCGAGCCCGAACTGGCCGTAGCCTTCGGCATACATGAGCGAGCGCAACACCTCGGCCACGGGCAGGCCCTGCGGGCAGGCGCCGTCGCACTCGCCGCACATACTGCAGTAGAGCGGACGAATTCGCTCGAGGTGGGCCGCGAGCGTCTTTTCGTCGGCGGCGCTGAAGGGAGCCGACATGGATCGGAAGTTGTCCTCAAGCTGCTCCATATCGCCGATGCTCGGGATCGTCGTTCCGATCTTGGGGTTCTTGAGCACCCAGCGGAGCGCCGCGCCCATGGCGCCCGGGCGGGCGATGATGGCGCGAATGGGGCTGCCTTCCGCGTTCCTCCGAAAGCCGCCGGCCATCACCTTCATGGCCACCAGGCCGACACCGGCCGCGTGGGCCTGGTCGATGAGAGCGTCGAGGGACGAACCCATGGTGAAGTTGTAGGAGATCAGGAGGACGTCGATCTGGCCGGACTGGATGGCGGCGGGGATGACGGAGGCGTGGCCGCTGTGGATGGACACGCCGGCGAAGCGGATCTTGCCGGCCTTCTTGGCGATCTGCTGGGCTTCGAGCAGGTCGGGGGTGAGTTCCTCGGCGCTGCTCTTGCCGTGGAGGTGCCAGACGTCGACGTAGTCCGTGCCCAGCTCCGACAAGCTCTGGTCGAGATGCTCGAGCGCGCCCTGCTTGTCGTGCGCCCCGGTCTTCGTGGAGAGGTAGAGCTGCTTGCGCCTCGACTTCAGCGCGGTCCCGACCATGCGCTCGTTGTTGCCGCCCTGGTAGACGCGCGCGGTGTCGAAGTAGTTGATGCCCAGGTCGGCCGCGCGCTCGAGCACGCTGGGATCGGAGCTGAGCATGCATCCGCAGGCGACGCTGATCACCTGCATGCCCGTCTTGCCGAGCGTGCGGAATACGGGTTTCCCGGCGGGCCCGGGCGCGGGCGCCTCGGGCACGGGTGCCTCGGGTGCCGAGCGCGTCGGAATGGCCAGGCCGGCCGCGGGCAACGCCAGGCCAGCGGCGAGAAAACTGCGTCGTGAAGACCTCATGAGCACACCTCCTAATGGCGCGGTTACGCGGGCCGCCAAGACCGGGCAGAATCCCGCAACCCGGCCGCGGGTGGCAACGCCCCTTCGCTATAATCGAACACAAGACGTCATTCTGCAAACTCGGAGGTACCCCCGCATGCCCGGAGATTTCTCGCGCCGCCACTTTGTGAACCTGGCCGCCGGCGCTGCCGCACTGGGCGGCCCGCTCGGGCGCGTGCTCGGCCCCATCGCGTTCGCGCAGGAGCTGGCGGCTCCCAGGGGGCTGCCTGAACCGGTGGTGCCGGTCGAGACGCGCTCGGTGGTGAGCCTGGTGAAGGGCGAGGACCGCCGCAAGAACATCACCGAAGCGCTAGTGAGGATTGACGATCAGATCCGGCCGCTGCTCGGGCGTAAGAAGTACGTCGTCATCAAGCCGAACAACGTCGCCACCAACCGGCAGCTCGCGGCAACGCACGTCCATGCGCTGAGCGGCATCCTGGACTACTTGGAGCCGCGTTTCAAGGGCCCGGTGGTGATCGCGGAGTCCTCGGCTGGCGACACCCTGCACGCCTACGAGCAGTTCAAGTACACGCGCCTGCCTTCCGAGCGCCGCTCGCAGAGGGT
>Ga0187886_1002320_pt1 | contig 15447 bp, 16 predicted proteins | sample June2016WEW_20_1_FD_133001 | JGI IMG/M metagenome (GOLD analysis project Ga0187886, IMG submission 133001) | Peatland microbial communities from SPRUCE experiment site at the Marcell Experimental Forest, Minnesota, USA - June2016WEW_20_150 | ecosystem: Environmental > Terrestrial > Soil >... | reverse complement strand
TCTGGAACTCTATCGGTATCGTATTAAATAGCTGGCTTTTATTCGCTAAGTTAAAATACGGACGGTTAAAAAGCGTATAATAGTAACGTATTTCCGTCTTTTTTCCTTATCAGCCTAAAAATCATAATAATTTCTTAAAAATTAGTCGTTTAACCATTGACCAAACGGGATAAATGGTTTACACTGTGGGTATGTCTCATGCATCGGAAGCTAAATTGGGAAAAAATTTGTACCTGGCCGTGACCTCGCGGTGCGGGTGGTCGCCCAATGCCTTTAGCTGTACGATGATGTTTTTATACTAGTCAATCATCTTTCTTCGCTTTCCTTTTTATGTTTGCATATAACAACATACATATTTGATAGGGTTGGTTGATAGTCCAGAAAACCTTTCCCGATGATGGTAAGGAAGCGGACGGAGGCACATATGGCTGAACAATTTAAAAAACAACATGAACAACTGGAAATAGAATATAAACGCCTTAACGAGGAGCTAACGCAGCTACAAAACAATGCGTCCACCGCTGAAGAACGGCGTGAGGGTAGTCCCTTCGGTAAGCGTGAAGAAGAAGCCACGGAAACCCTCGAACTGGAGAAACGCCTCGCCCTCGAGAACCGTATCCGCCAGGAAATGGCTAAAGTCGAGCACGCCCTGGATAAGATAAAAAAGGGCACCTATGGGTTTTGCGATAGCTGCGGTCAGCCCATCGACCCTGAACGTCTGGAGGCGCTGCCACAGGCAAACCTATGTTTGAAATGTAAAGCGTTGTTGGCCAAGAATGCAAAAGCTACTCCGCCCTCAAGATAAATGGCGGGATATCGTCTTCGGTAGTGTCGCCGTTTTCATCGTCATTGCCGACCAGCTCACCAAGGCACTAATCAGGGCTTATCTCGCCCCGGGACAAGTGCTTTTTGATGTCGGCTTTTTCCGTATTTTACACCTTCAGAATACCGGCGCGGCTTTCGGCTTCTTCAGAGGCAATTCCCTGACGATTATCATCACGGCTGCCATCGGCGTTGTTGTCATTCTACTCATGATTTTCCTGCTACGCAGTCGGTGGTCTTTCCTTAATAGTATGTGGGTGAGGGTGGCGATGGGCCTGGTAATGGGAGGCACGATTGGCAATAATCTCATCGACCGCATTCGCCAGGGGTATGTCACCGACTTTCTCGATTTTAAAATCTGGCCTGCCTTTAATCTGGCTGATATGTCGATAACCGTTGGCGTTATTATTATTGCCTATCGTCTCATCTTCTATTCCGGCGTGACTAAAAGTAAAAAATGACCAGGGATTATTCCTTTGTCGCTGATGTAGCGGGACTCCGCCTCGATAAATTCGTCGGGGAAAGGTGTCCGGAGCTTTCACGCACTCATGCGCAGCAGCTTATCCACGATGGCTTTATCACGGTTAATGGTAAATCCGCCAAACCCAGCCTCAAGCTAAATATCGGCGATAAAATTGATATCGTTATCCCTCCCGAACCTCAATCCCATCTGGAGCCGGAAAATATACCCCTGAACATCGTTTACGAGGATGCTGACCTTCTTGTTATAGATAAACCGGCCGGCTTGCCGGTGCACCCCGCCCCCGGCCACCCTTCCCATACGCTAGTCAATGCCATTTTAAACTACCTGCCTACGCTGGCGGCAGATACCGATTCGCTGCGTCCCGGCATCGTCCATCGTCTGGATAAAGACACCTCCGGCTTACTTCTGGTGGCGAAGAACCGCTTGGCGCAGGCGAATCTCTCGCAGCAGTTTAAGAATCGAATAGTTAAAAAGACTTATCTAACACTGGTTCAGGGGAAACTCACGCCAGAGAAGGGCACTATCGAGGCTGCCATCGGTCGCGACCCATCTCACCGTCAGCGTATGGCTATCGTCGCTAAAGGACGGGAGGCGCGCACGGAATACCGCGTTATCAAGTATTTCGGGAATTATACGCTGCTGGAAATAAAGCCGGAGACTGGCCGCACCCATCAGATAAGGGTGCACCTGGCAGCTATCGGCTTCCCTGTCGTCGGCGATGCCACCTACGGGTTAAAGTCGCCCCGCTCTCCCCGCCAGTTCCTCCATGCCAGCAAGATAGGTTTCCGTTTACCCTCCACTGGCGCCTTCGTTGAGTTCGAGTCACCGCTGCCAACGGATTTAGAGAAGGTTTTAAGAGAAATCAGCTAATTCGTTCTCCACCCCATTTGCATCTCTTCTTTAAAAATGTTTTAATACATCTTAGAACTATCTCGATATATCGCGTTATAGTACCAACTAACAACTAGTAACTAAAAAGGAGCATCCCATGCAATACCGCAAATTCGGCAAACTTGATTGGCAGGTATCCGCCCTCGGCTTCGGCGCCATGCGCCTGCCTACGCTCGGAACCGACCAGTCGAAAATCAATGAGCCGGAAGCTATTAAAATGATTCGTTACGCCGCGGATAACGGCGTCAACTATATCGACTCCGCTTACATGTACCACATGGGCCAGAGCGAGGTGCTGGTGGGCAAGGCGCTTAAGGATGGCTATCGTAAAAAGATGAAGGTCGCCACCAAACTGCCCGCCCGCATGGTGGAAAAAGCCGAGGACTTCGACCGTATTTTAGGCGAGCAGCTTAAGAAACTTGATATCGATAAGATAGATTTCTATCTCCTGCATGGACTTGATAAAGTGGGCTGGACAAAGGTGAGGGATTTCGGCATTCTTAAATGGGCAGAGAAGCAGATGGCTCAAGGGAAAATCGGACGCCTCGGTTTTTCTTTTCATGATACCTTCGACGTCTTTAAAGAAATCGTCGATGCCTACGATAACTGGGTACTCGCCCAGATACAATACAACTATATGGATGAACATGAGCAGGCGGGCCGCAAGGGCGTGGAATACGCCGCGTCTAAAGGGATGGCCTTGGTCGTGATGGAGCCCTTACGCGGCGGCAAGCTGGCAAAAGACCCCCCGCCCGACCCCGTCGCCAAGGTTTTGCAAGCGGCTAAACGCCAGATGAGAGGCGTGGAATGGGCGTTCAACTGGCTCTGGAACCAGCCGGAAATATCCGTCACTTTGAGCGGTATGAGTACCATGGAGCAGGTGGTGGAAAACGTTAAAATCGCCAGTCGTTTCAGCGGTCCTGGCACGCTCAAGGCGAACGACCTCACCGTGATTAAGAAGATAAAAGAAGCTTATAAGAGCTTGAGTCCCATCCCCTGCACCGCCTGCCGCTATTGCCAGCCCTGCCCCAACAAGGTGGAAATCCCGCGCGTGTTCCAGATTTATAACGACGCCGTGATGTACGACGATATGATGGGCGGTAAGTTCATGTATAATGGATTCTTCGGCATACCGCAGGACCAGCGTGCCGATAAATGCGTTGCCTGCGAAGAATGCGTGGCGAAATGCCCCCAGAAAATTGATATACCGGACTGGATGAAAAAAGTCCACGAAGCTCTCTATTCCGCCGTGCCGTTAGGACCGCCCGGACCACCACCGCCTAAAAAAGTAGAGTAGTGGATTTAGTGTAACCTATCCCCCTACCCCCTTCCTTTAAGGGAGAGGGGGTGGGGTAAAACTGTCAACTAATAACTGTCAACTGTTAACTTACCTTTCCTACCTATATAGCCACTTCCTGAAAACGTACCGGCTCAATACCGGCATCACCACCCATGTCAAAATCCCCACCAGCAGCCCCGCCACCAGGATACTTTCCACGTAAAAATTGAGTTTTAGTAATCCCAATATTTGCACGATTATTATGGATAGCACATATACCGCCAGAAAGGTAACGATAGCCATCTTCCATGGCGGCGGTGCCTCTAGTTCCGGACACTCCGGTATCGAGAACCATGTTTCCAGACCAGTCTGCTCTTGCCGTGTCTTCCGGGAAAAAGCATCCGCCTCGTGCGATAGTTTTTGGCGTATATATGAAGTCTCCCATTGATGCATCGATTTTTCGTCCTTGAAATACATCACTACATGATGCAGTCCCGTCTGCCCTTTCGATGGAATGAGGATAGTCACCCCCGTATTGCCTGGCGACTCCTTGGCAGCATCCGCCAGCTTCTTTACCCAATCTTCGTATTCCTTCTCGTGACCCGGAAATACCATACGGCTCACTACTATGGTTACTGGCTTTCCGCTCGTTATCGCTGTGTCTTTCTTCTTGTTTTTAGGCATAAATTAGCCTCTTTCTTTCAGTATCCCAAATATCATCTAATTTATTATACTCCCACAAGGCAAACACAAAGTGATACTTTTATCACAACCTAGCCATAGAAATCTGCCTAGATAGGATGGTAGAATGGTTACGTACGTATTGTATGAGAAAGGTTAGCTATGACTGCTCCTGTTAGAGTACGTTTCGCCCCCAGCCCCACCGGCCGACCCCATGTGGGAAGTATGCGTACCGCCATGTTCGATTGGCTGCTGGCGCGGCACACCGGCGGCACTTTTATCCTGCGTATCGAGGATACGGATGTCGTCCGCAAGGTTGAAGGCTCGGTAGAGGCACATATGGAAGCCCTCAAGTGGCTGGGACTCGACTGGGATGAAGGACCGGATGTCGGCGGCGACTACGGTCCCTATCTACAGTCGCAGCGCCTACAGCTTTACCGTGAAGCCGCCGAACTTATGATTAAACAGGGCAACGCCTACAGGTGCTATTGCTCCGAGGAGCGACTGGAAGCAATGCGTAAAGAGCAGGAAGCACGCAAGCAGTCGTCCGGCTATGACCGACTTTGCCGTGAGCTAAGCTTGGAAGAGAGGGCGGCTAAGGAAACTGCCGGCATCAAGCCGGTGGTGCGATTCAAAGTCCCAATGGCAGGGCAAACCCGCTTTCACGACCTCATCTACGGCGATGTTGTTTTCGAGAACGCTAGTATCGACGACTTTGTCATGCTGAAGTCTGATGGTTATCCAACCTACCATCTCGCCAATGTCGTTGACGACCATGCCATGAAAATCAGCCATGTTATCCGGGGGGAGGAGTGGATATCCAGCACGCCCAGGCATCTGCTTATGTATGAGGCGCTAGGCTACCAGCCCCCGCAATATGTACACCACCCGTTATTGGTAGGGAAAGACCGCGCCAAGCTAAGCAAACGGCACGGCTCGGTATCACTCCTGGAGTTCCGCGACCAGGGATATCTACCGGAGGCGATGTTCAATTTCCTGGCTTTAATCGGCTGGTCGCTGGATGATAAAACCGAAATTATAACCCGCCAGCAGATAGTGGAGAACTTTTCACTGGAGAGGATTGGCAAGACCGGCGCTTTCTTTAATATGGAAAAACTGGACTGGATGAACGGGGTATATATCCGCAGCCTGCCCGTTGAAGATTTAACGAACAGGGTATTTCCATTCATGAAAAAGGATTTACCACATGATGTCAAGCGACCTTTAGATATTAACTACGTAAGGCAAATCGTGCCACTAATACGGGAGAGGATAAATACTCTAAAAGATGCGGCTACCTACGCCGACTTCTTCTTTATTGATAAGCTGGAATATGAAGCCACGATGCTTGTAGGCAAGAAGATGACCGCAGAAACCGCATTAACGGCTTTAAAAGGCTCTGAAGAAAAACTATCCTCGATGGGGGGCTTTAACCGTGATTTATTGGAAAATACTCTCAGGCATCTCGCTGATGATTTGAGTCTCAAGGCGGGACAGCTTTTTAATGTGCTGCGGGTAGCTACCACCGCCCGTGATGCTGCGCCGCCGCTCTTTGAAACGATGGAAGTGTTGGGTAAAGAAAGATGTTTGAAGAGAATTAAGGTTGCGATATCCAAGCTAAGTAATAGCTGAAACTCGTAAGATAGTAGAATGTAAGATAACGAGAGGACAATATGGACACGACCAACTCAAAGAAACAAGATGATTTTATCCGGGATATTGTCCGCCAGGACCTCAAGACAAACAAGTTCGATGGGCGGGTGCATACCAGATTCCCGCCGGAGCCCAACGGCTATCTGCACATCGGGCACGCCAAAGCCATCTGGATTAGCTTCGGTATCGCCGAGGAGTTCGGCGATCTTTACAACCTGAGATTCGATGACACCAACCCCACCACGGAAGAGCAGCAGTATGTCGACTCGATTATTAACGATATTCACTGGCTCGGATGGGATTGGGGAGACCGCCTGTATTTTGCCTCGGACTACTTTGAGAAAATGTATGAATATGCCGTGCAGCTTATCGAGAAAGGCAAGGCATACGTTGATGATTTATCTCCCGATGAAATCAGGGAATATCGCGGTACCTTAACCGAACCGGGTAAACCGAGCCCTTACCGGGAACGGCCGATCGACGAAAACCTCGATTTATTTAAACGCATGCGGGCCGGGGAATTCCCTGACGGCTCACGAGTTCTACGGGCAAAGATTGATATGGCTTCCCCCAACCTGAACATGCGTGACCCGGTCATGTATCGTATCCTGCATGCCACGCACCCGCATACGGGTGATAAATGGTGTATTTACCCGATGTATGACTGGGCCCATGGTCTGGAAGACTCCATCGAAGGGATTACCTATTCCCTCTGTTCGCTGGAATTCGAGGACCACCGTCCCCTGTATGACTGGTTTCTGGATGAATTAGGAATTTATCATCCTCAGCAAATTGAGTTTGGTAGATATAGTTTAACCTACACCGTAATGAGTAAACGTGTACTAAGGCCACTCGTGGAAACGGGAATCGTTAGTGGCTGGGATGATCCGCGCATGCCGACCCTTTCAGGCATACGCCGGCGCGGCTATACGCCGGAAGCCATCAGGATTTATTGCGATAGTAGCGGTGTTTCCAGAGCCAATACTACCATAGACATCGCCTTCCTGGAGCATTGCCTCCGTGAGGATTTAAACAAACGGTCGCCGCGGGTTATGGTCGTGCTGCGTCCGCTGCGCCTGGTTATTGACAACTACCCGGAAAACAAGGTGGAAGAATTCGACGCGGTGAACAACCCCGAAGACCCCACCGCAGGAACGCGCAAAGTGCCGTTTTCCAAGGTCCTCTATATTGAACAGGAAGATTTCCGCGAAGTGCCGCCGCCGAAGTACTACCGCCTGGCGCCGGGCCGCGAGGTAAGATTGCGGTACGCCTATCTTGTTACCTGTGTGGGTGTAAAAAAAGATGATAAGACCGGAGAAATAATCGAGGTCCATTGTACTTATGACCCGGCTACGCGCGGCGGTGATGCACCGGATGGGCGCAGGGTCCAATCCACTATGCACTGGGTCTCGGCCGCGCATGCGCTCGAAGCTGAAGCGCGTTTATATGACCATCTGTTCACCAAGGAAAATCCTCTGGATGTGGAAGAAGGCGCTGATTACAGAGATTATCTTAATCCGAATTCGCTCGAGGTGTTGAAATCGTGCCGCGTTGAGCCTTCTCTCGCCAATGCTCCATCCGGCAGTCTTTACCAGTTCGAAAGGCTGGGCTATTTCTGTGTTGACCCAGATACTAAACCGAAAAAACTGGTATTCAACCGGACGGTGTCCTTACGGGATACCTGGGCAAACATACAAAAACGTCAGAAGTAAGGCCTTTCGTTAACAGGCTTTTAAAATGTATGAGAAGCCAGAAGATACTATCCTCGCCGGTTACAGTGTTCTTGACCTGACCGATGCCAAGGGGTCGTTATGCGTCAGGTTGCTGGCCTGCATGGGGGCGGAAGTCGTCCGTATCAATCCGGAAAATGAACCTGGGTATTTCCGCAACCTGATAAAAAACGCCGATATTCTAATTGAAACCTTTCGGCCGGGATATCTGGTATCGCTGGGTCTCGGCTACGCTGCTTTAAGTAAACTGAATCCGCGCTTAATCATGGCTTCCATCACCCACTTCGGTCAGAGCGGTCCATATAAAGACTTTAAGTCCTCCGAGCTTATCGACCAGGCGTTGGGCGGCTGGCTTTCCGTCACCGGTGGGGCCGAAGCACCGCTGAAACTCTTTGGTAATCAGTCCTATAACACGGCTTCGCTTTTTGCGGTTAATGGAATCCTGCTGGCGCTAAGGCAAAGGCATGCTACCGGAAAGGGACAATATCTGGATATTTCAATAATGGAGTGCGTGGTAGCCACCCTCGACTATGTTCTTCCACGTTATTTTTACGAGGGCATCGTCTCCCGGCGACGCGGTAGTTTACACTGGAACAACGCCTTCCGTGTTTTCCCCTGTAAAGACGGCTATATTCTGCTTTCGATTCACCACCAATGGGAGACTTTAGTAGAGCTAATGGCATCCGAGGGCATGGCGGGAGATTTAATAAATGAAAAATGGCGGGATAGGGAGGAACGTGACCGCAATATCGAGCATGTTATAACAATAATAAAGAAATGGACTTTAAGTCATCAGGCGGGGGAATTGGAAGAAAAGGGGCAACTGATGCATTTCCCCTGGGCGGCGGTCAAGGCGGCGAAAAATGGATAAAAAAGGTGAAATGTCCGTACTGAAAGCCTGGCTGATAATCGCGGCGTCGCTTATCGATGATGCGGTGATACTGGCGCTCATCTTTATCGGTTTATGGCTCCTCCACGTAGAGATAACCTGGCCGCTGATTTTAATAATAGTCGTGATAATGGTCGCCTTTATTTTTATCATGCACCGGGCGGTCATCCCAGTTATTAGACGCCGTATCGTTAGCGGCGCCGAGGGGATGATAGGGATGACAGGTAAAGTAACGGAATCGCTCAATCCGGTGGGCACCGTCAAAATAAAAGGCGAGTACTGGAAGGCGAAGGCGATAAAAGGCAATATCGAGATAGGGGAGGATGTGGAGGTGGTGGGGATAGATGGACTGAATCTGGAGGTGAGGAAGAAAAAAGCATGAGCTATGAACCTGGGTACATTGCCCTTTATAAATCCGGCGAGTTAGAACGCCGTAAACGAGCGCTTGAAGAACGTTTGACAGCGTGTGATATATGCCCGCGGGAATGCGGCGCCAACCGGCTCAACGGTAAACTGGGACATTGTAATTCCGGCTTTTTACCGATAGTGTCTTCCTACTGTGCTCATCACGGTGAGGAGCCAGTGCTTTCCGGCAGTCGGGGGTCGGGGACTATTTTCTTCGGCAACTGTAATATGCGGTGCGTCTACTGTCAGAACTACCAGATTAGCCAGTCGCCGGAAATCCAGAAAACCAATGAGATATCAGTTAAATTGCTGGCGAAACATATGCTCTATCTCCAGAACGAGCTGAACTGTCACAATATCAACCTGGTAACACCGTCCCATTTCGTACCGCAAATCGTTAGCGCCGTATTAGAGGCAGTACAGCAGGGACTTCACCTGCCATTGGTCTATAACACCAGCAGCTATGATTCGCTAAAGACTTTGAAAGAGCTGGATGGCATTATTAATATCTATTTAGCCGATATCAGGTACGCTTCTAACGAGTTGGGTAGGAAATACTCGCGGGCAAGGAACTACGTTGACCATGCCCGGGCGGCGATTATCGAAATGCAGCGGCAGGTGGGCGACCTCGTCGTGGATGAAGAGAGCATTGCCCAAAAAGGACTGATTATACGTCATCTGATATTCCCTAATGATATCGCCGGCAGCGCTGACTCTTTAAAATGGCTGGTAAAAAAGGTCTCGCCGCGGGTGTCGGTCAGTATCATGTCGCAGTACTACCCCACCCACCGCGTCCGCAAATATAAAGAGCTAAATAGGAAAATAACGCCGGAGGAGTATCAGGAAGTAGTTAACCTGGTGGAAAAGTTGGGTATTGAAAACGGCTGGCTGCAGGGTATGGCGTCCACCGAGAGCTACCGTCCGGACTTTGCGGATAAAGAGCCATTTAATGAAGGAAAACAGAAACGAAAAAGAAGGAGGGAAAAGTAAGGCTGACTACTTTCTCTTACGCTTGGTGAAACCAAAGGTTATTTTTAAGCCGTTCAGCTTGTCTTTTTTATTGATATTCTCGATGAAGGTCTTGAGGTCTTTAGTGGGTTTAGCAGCCTTAGCCTGTTTGGCGGTCATGTTGATATCCTTAAACGTATTTCAAGAGTTAATTATAGCATAGATAGGGGTTTAAAGCCAGAGAGAATAGGGGATAGGTAATTCGTGATGAGGACGACAAAACAGTATTACGTTTACATAATGACAAACTACGCGCATACGCTATATACTGGCGTTACGAGCGATCTAGAGCGTCGGGTGTATGAACATAAGAAAAAACTTGTACCCGGTTTCACAGCCAGATATGGCTTGACTACTCTCGTTTATTATGAGTTTGGTGGCGATATTAGTGCTGCGATAATCCGCGAGAAGCAAATAAAAGGCTGGTTGAGACGTAAAAAGGTAGCGCTTATAGAATCGGTGAACCCCGAATGGAGGGATTTAAGTGAGGATTGGGTGGATTGTCATTCTGAAGGAGCGGAGCGACTGAAGAATCCGTCTTTTAACGGGGAGGGTACGGATCCTTCCCCTTCACTACGTTCAGGGTCAGGATGACAGGGAGACTGCACATTGGATGATAAAATGGGAAGTGGAATGACCAACCAATCAATTCTCCATAACATACGTATCCTGGATTTTACCTGAGCGCTGGCGGGGCCTTACGCCACGCGGCTTTTGGCAGATTTCGGGGCGGAAGTCATTAAGGTGCAGTCGCCTTTGATGGAGAATGTCGCCGATGCCTTTGCGCGCGGCTATTATAACACCTGGAATCGTAACAAGCTGGGGATTACTTTGAACCTGAATAAGCCGGAGGGAGTGGCGCTGGCAAAGCGTTTGTTGGGAATCTGCGACGCGGTGGTGGAGAACTTTACGCCACGGGTGATGTTTAACTGGGGTCTGGATTACGCTAATCTGAAAAAGGTGAAGCCGCGCATCATCATGGTGAGCATGTCTATCATGGGACAAAAAAGTAATTACAGTGGCTACGGTCCTACGGTTCATGCGTTATCCGGCATGACGCGGCTGACCTCTTTCCCCAACCAGCCGCCGCTAGGACCAGGGTTCTCTTACGCCGACCATGTGGCGGGGCTATACGCTTCTATCAGACTGTTGGCAGCGCTAGAAGAGCGAGCGAAGACGGGCAGCGGGCAGCACATAGACATCTCTGAAGTTGACATAATGAACTGTATAGTGCAAGATACCGAGGAACTAAAACCAATGGGCAACAGCTCGTCGCTGGCGGCGCCGCATAACGTCTACCGCTGTAAAGACAACCGCTGGTACGCGGTGGCGGTGTTTACGGAGGAGGAGTGGCGGGGACTAAAGAAAGCGATGGGTAATCCATCATGGGCAGATGATGGAAAATTCGATAGTATATCCAGCAGATTAGAAAATAGGGATGAGCTGGATAAACTAATAACTGTCTGGACTCAAGCACATACCGCGGAAGAGGTGATGTCTTTGCTCCAGAAAAACGGGGTGGCGGCAGGTGTTGTGCAGGATGCGGCAGACCTGGCTAAGAACCCGCATTTGCGGGCGCGAAGGTTTTTTGTCGAGGATGTCAATACCCCCTTGATAGACGCGTCACCAATCAGAATGTCAGGGGCGCAGGTGGAGTATCGGCGGGGAGCACCCGCGCCGGGACAGGATAACGACTATGTGTACGGGAAGTTGCTGGGCATCAGCAATGAGGAAATAGCGGAGCTTATGGGGAAGGGAGTGATTTAAGGGGAAAGGGAAAAGCTCAAAGGTTAAAAACAAAATTTAAAGATTAAATTTGGGGGATGGTTGACTCTAATATCATAGGCGGGTAGAATAGCAGGAGCGAATAACAGGAGAAAGTAAATGAAATATATCTGGGCGCCGTGGCGTATCGAGTACATCCGTGCGGCAAAGCCAGCGGGGTGTATTTTATGTGATAAGCCCAAGGAGGATAAGGATAAAGAAAACTATATTCTTTACCGGGGTAAAAAGAATTTTATCATGCTCAACAGCTACCCTTATAATCCCGGTCACCTCTTAATTGCGCCTTACCGGCATGTCGGCAACCTGGAGGAGCTTACCGAGGCGGAGCGGAATGAGCATTATGAACTGGTGAGCCGGAGTATCGTGGTGCTAAAAAGGGTGTTTAGGCCGGCTGGTTTTAATATCGGGGCGAACCTGGGGAAGGTGGCTGGCGCCGGCATCGAAGACCATTTTCATAGCCATATCGTGCCGCGGTGGCAGGGGGACAATAATTTCATGCCTGTTCTGGGAGAAACCAAGGTAATCCCGCAGGCCTTGGCAGATACCTATAAGACACTGATGGGCAAGTTTTAACGCTGCGGCAGCTATCTAGTTGCGAATTTCAGCTTTATTGCTTTCGAGCGCGTGGGTGAAGGGCAAGGCGAAGTAGCAGCTGGTGCCAATGCCCTCTTTGCTTTCAACCCAGATTCTACCGCCGTGGGCTTCAACGAGTCCTTTGCAGATGGATAAACCGAGACCGGCGCCGACGATGCCGGTTTTTTGTGCCTGCGCCCCATGGAACATGCGTTGAAACAGGCGCGGCATATCTTTTTCAGGGATGCCGATACCGTGGTCAGCGACGGAAAAAAGCATTTCTTTGCCGTTTTCCCGTACGGAGAGTGTTATTTCTGTGCCGGCATCAGAGTATTTTACGGCATTATCAAGGACATTATCCAACACCTGACGGATACGCTTATCATCGATGTTTATTAGCGGCAGTTGCGGCGGCAGGTCTAATTTGAAAATATGGTCGGGCGCCCTGACGCGCGCTTCAGTGATAACGGTCTGGCAGAGGTTAATAACATTGGCAGGCGACTTTTTAATGGAGAGCATGCCGCTGCCCAGGCGGGACATCTCCAGCAGTTGCTCGATCAACTCCACAAGACGGTCGGTGTTTTTATCGATAGTCTCGAGATACTCGTGTTTTTCCTGCGGATTCAGTCTCTTATCGTAGTCCATGAGCATGGTAGCGAAGCCTTTAATACTGGCGAGCGGGGTACGGAGCTCGTGGGAGACATTAGCGAGCAGCTCCGTGCGGAGTCTATCAAGCTCTCGCAGACTGGCTACCTCTAGAGCCTGCGCTTCTATGCGTTTATATTCGGTAATATCATTAGTGACCGCCAGCACGCAGGGTTCGCCGTCAAACTCTATTTGCTCGGCGGAGAAGAGGAGGGTGCGAATATCGCCCGACTTGGTGCGGTGACGATACTCTGCGTTGCTGACACGACCTTGTTTTTTTAGCTGGCGAATCATATTTACCCGGTCAGTGGGGTTGACCCATATGTTTAGCTCTAATGATTTGTGTCCGATTACCTCCTCGCGAGTGAATCCAAAAACGCGGGTGAAGCTGTCATTAATTTCCAGGAAGGTACTGTCAGAGACCTTGCTGATAGTTAAAACGCCCGGGCTGGCGTTGAAAGCCTTATTAAATTTCTCTTCAGATTGGCGGAGGTTTCGTTCTATTTTCTTGAGATAGGTGATATCGTTGATGGAGGCAACAATGCATTTTTTACCGCCTATTTCTGCAATTTCGGCAGACATCAACATCATATGTGGTTCTCCGGACTTGGTATGCCACTCTACCTCCTCGTTATCAACCCGCCCTTTTTCCCATAACTGTTTAGCCATCCTCGCTTGGAAGTCCGGATTATCCCAGATTTTCAGCTCGTCCACCGTATGGCCGATTATCTCTTCGCGGGTATATCCGGTCAGGCGGGTGACGTTATCGTTGACTTCGATGAATTTACCGTCACCCATGGTGGCGATAACAAGCGCATGAGGACTAGAGCGGAACGCAACTGTCAGTTTGTTTTCGGACTCTCTTAAAGCCTGTTCCATGTTTTTAAGCTCGGTGATATCGGTGATAATGAGAACCATGTATTTTTTATCACCCAATTCGATAGTTTGGGCGGAGAACAGGCCGGTGAGAATTTTACCCGATTTCATGCGGGATTGAATCTCTACATTGACAAGGCGGCTAGTTTCCTTAAGGCTTTTAGACATTTTCATTAAGTCTGCCGGATTGACCCAGAGGTTGAGGTCCAAATGGGTACGGCCGATTAGTTCTTCTCTGGTATAGCCAGTAAAGCGGACGAAGCTGTCATTAACTTCAATGAACCTGGAATCATTGATGTCGGCGAGGCACATAGGATTGGGGTTGGAGTTGAAGGTTTTATAAAATAATTCTTCCCACTGTTTTAAAGTCTGGCTAGCCGTTTTTTGTCCAGCTTCGGAAAATGTTTCCAGCTGCCGTCGCGCCTCGTTAAGTTCGCTGATAAGCTGTTTTTTTGTTTTTTGAGAGTCCCTCATAGAGCTTCTCTTGTATTATATTACGGAGAGTGTTAAATATTCATAAAAATTTGTCTCTTCCAATATGTTTTAAAATTATAACCTGCAGTGTATAAATTTTCAAGCGTAACAAGGAGAAAATTGGCAACCCATTAATGGGCAATCATCAAGAGGTCAGCGGCATTACGGAAGAGTATTTTCTCCTTTTCATCATTGGGAATAGTCATGCGTTGGACGGACTCCAGCGTCTCGCCGGTGAGGCCGAATTTGGGGCCCAAAGGGAAATCCGTACCGTAGAGAATATGGTCGGGACCATAGAAATCGTACCCGCACATGAGAGATGGGACATTGCCGTAAACGGCGGTATCCGTATAGAACTTACGGAAGTGTTCCTCCGGATGCTTGATGTTAGGGTAGAGGCCAGGGACGAGTGAGAGCACCCATTTTATGCGTTTTTGGAAGAAGGGCACCATGGCGCCGCAATGATGGACGATAAACTTAAGGTCGGGGTGGTCGTTGAAGACGCCGGAGGTGACGAGGCGGAACATGGCGGAGCTGGTTTCAAAAGGCCAGCTGAAAACGCCGATATCGTTATCCAGTTTATCATAGGTGGCGGGGTGAATCCAGATAGGCAGGTCATACTTCGCCATTTTCTCCCAGAGGGGTTTGAATTTAGGATTATCCAGCGGCTCACTGTTGATGCGACTGTATATCTGTACGCCTTTAAGTCCCAGCTTGGTGATGGCTCTAGCTGCTTCAGCCAGGGCGGCATCCACATCGTTCATGGGGAGGCAGGCTACCCCGGCGACGAATTTATCCGGATATTTATCTACCAGCTCGGCAAGCTCCTCGTTGGCGATTTTAGCCAACTCGATAGCGTCGGCTTTTTTAGCGAAGGTCTCCAGCGGAATATTGGCGATGGTCAAGACCTGCAGGACATCGGGATAGCGGTTCATCAGGCGGAGTCGCACCTCGAGGTCAGTTACGGCGATGCTGCGGAACTCGACGCGCTGTTGGATGGCTTTGTTTTTCTTGGCATATAGCTCGGTATATCTCTTGGGCATGATGTGGGAGTAGATATCTATTTTCATGTTACCTCCTTGCTTTTTACCAGCAGAGACTGCACCCATTCACGTTGAATCCAAAGCGTACAGCCGCCCTGGGTTTCGGTGAAGTCTTGGTGCTTTTCGCGGATGGCTTTCAGAAATTCAGATTGCAGTGCGTCTTTGAGGGACGTTCGCATCAGGCTGGTATCGGAATACGGCGCGAAGGG
>Ga0187886_1002319_pt1 | contig 15450 bp, 19 predicted proteins | sample June2016WEW_20_1_FD_133001 | JGI IMG/M metagenome (GOLD analysis project Ga0187886, IMG submission 133001) | Peatland microbial communities from SPRUCE experiment site at the Marcell Experimental Forest, Minnesota, USA - June2016WEW_20_150 | ecosystem: Environmental > Terrestrial > Soil >... | reverse complement strand
TCAGTGAACTTGCAACACGGAAGATCAATCTCACGAGAATCGAGTCTAGACCCATCAAAGGCAAGCCATGGGAGTATCATTTCTTTGTTGACTTTGAGGGACACCGCACAGATCCAAAATGTGATGAAGCCTTAGAGGTTCTAAGGAGATCGACAACATTCCTCAAGATTTTGGGTTCGTACCCCCGAGCTATGTAGACCTATTGCGGGAATCATATTTCGAGGACCGAGTTACATGTAATCTGGCTACATTACCTGGTGTTGCGGCTGGTTTTGTCGTGCCCACGCCTTATGGGCGAGGAATTGTTTGATGAATAGGTTCGTCCATTCTGGGGACTGGAAGACTCGGCAGGAGTTACCTTGGAACCAAGCCGATAGGCTGAAGTTCGTCGAGCCTTCCCAGCAGTCGTAGTCCTCCGCGTCTTGGCCTAGTGCTACGAAGCCTTTCCAATGCCATATCTGGTCGGGTTTCGCGCTGTTCACGCCCGCCGTGGTTATCGTTATCGTGCTGCGCCCATTCTTTTCAAAGCTCTTGGCGAGCGCATTGATTTTGGGTTTTTCTGCGCGGCCGTTCGATTGGCTGTGGTCTAACAGTAGGTCGATTGTTGCCCCAGCATTATCTGCGTTTGCGAGTTCATCGAACATGGGTTGTAACGTAAATCCGAATCCTGAAAGGTACACTTGTCGCGGTTGCTTAAGTAACTCTAAGAATCGTTGCTGCGCTACGTCGCCGTCTTCTGGTAAAAAATAATCAGTTTCCGTGACCGTGATAGTGATCATAGTTCATCCGCCGAACATCCAGCATATACGCCGCCCTCATATATGGGAAACACGTTGCGACGGCCAGAGATGGAACAGGGGATTTCAATCCCAATTTACTGGTACGTATAGACGGGTTACGAGTGAGGCGGTGGTATGCATACGCGACCAGTGTCGAATGGTGTCAGATTAACGGTGCACGTGAAGCCGCTGAGAAACGAGACCAAATTACTCTGCGAGCCGGATGGAACACTTACAATCCATGTCGCTGCGCCCCCAGTGAAAGGTAAAGCCAATCGCGAGATCGTAAGATGGCTGTCCAAGAGGCTCCGAACATCATCCTCGAATGTGCAGCTGGTTGCTGGCTTCCATTCGAACGTAAAAGTCATCGAAATCACAGGAATGACCGAGGCTGAAATCGCCGCGGTATTAGGCATTAAGTGCAAATCGGATGCGAGGAGATGAAATCAGCTGCAAGTACGTTCCTTGTCTATCAGGATCCATCCTGACCCCAATCTGCCAGTACACATCAGCTGGAGAACCGATAAAGCACTGATCTTCGTATAGCCGATGGCGTTGCTTAGCCATGATGTCTAGGTTCGAGAAGGAAGGACAACGATTTGTGTGTGATAAGTGTGGTTTCGAAACGAACAGTTCAGAAATCTTCCTCTTACACAAGAAGAATTGTCCCAGAGTATAGCTTCCTGAGCCCGCACCATTAGGCCCAAACGATGAGGACTTGAACTCAACGAGGGGCGGACTCGGAGGGATTTGAACCGAAAAGGGTTCGGGTCCACTGTATCAATTGCTATTGTCCTTGAGTGGACTTGTGTGTTTGAGTTTAATGGTGCGGGGGAGGGGATTCGAACCCCTGAACCCCTGCGGGACAGGAGCCTCTGGACACACTCGGCGTTTAGGAGTGTTCAGTCCTGCGCCTTTGACCTGGCTTGGCTTTGGGGAGATTCATGCTGAACCTTACCCCCGCCTCCAGGCCAAACAAGTTGACCCGTAAGGGCCGCGGCGACAGCGCGTGTGGCAAGTCTTAAAGATTATCTAGTTAACCTTCACTGACAGCAGCCCCGGTAAGACAGGGCGGACTAGTGGCCTAATTGAAGTTCGTTTACGGAAAGAAACAGAAGGTTGACAGCGTCGAGCTAGATCAGCTCTTCACCGAGCTTCAAGCGGCCCTGCAGAAGCACCCATTGGTCCCCGCGGCAAACATTGAAGCCCTTGTCTCCGAGTGGATTAACGACATACTCTTCGTCGCGGGTAAAATAACCGAGGAAGAGCTTCAAGAAGCCATGAAATCTTTCGAGAAGGTTGAAACTTCAGGGAAAGAGACCCCGGCGGAAGGCGGGGGTGGGGAAGACTCAGACGAGGACGAAGACGAGGACGACGAATAGTAGGTAGGTAAAGAGCCGCAATCAGATAATTCATTTCTTCTAGCCAGGAAGAGTTTCGCTAGACCGATAGCGCCACAACCCGCGCTATGGCAGGGGCCTTTTCGATTGATCACATCTCCTGCGCAAGTTCGACAAAGTTCAATGCTGGAGCCCCGCATATTCCGCAATATTTCCTGAGCCGGCTTGTCTTGTTGCCGCATATGCCGCAGATAATTCGCGGAGACCTGCGTCTCCTGAAGTAGCCATGCGCATACCCGTACCCGACGGCAGCGAGTATAGCGCCGAGAGTCACAAAGAACAGCGTCAAGATGACGAACAAGGAACCGGAGAGGTCTGTCATCGGGCTCAAGACAAATTGTCGTCGAAAACTCGAACTTAAACTTCTACCAGACGAGACCGCCTAGACCTGTTTTGGTGCTGCAGGTCCGATACGGTAAAATAGAGCTTGAATGTTTCTGCCCAGAAGCCAACCCTAACTAGTGGTCTAATTGGGTCATAGGAAAGTTCACGCCCCCAAACGAGGCTCACTGGCCTACCTGCCTAGGGGACGCGCTCCACGCTGGGTTGGCAGAATCAGGTATTGGCCCGAAGTGGACGAGGGACCTCGTCTCCTTGCTTTTGCCGGATTCAAAGCGGGCATGAACTACGCCATAGCCGTAGACAACAGGCAAGGGTCACTGACCTTTGGAAAGGAGATCGTCATTCCGTTGACAACCATGGAGGCACCACCAATGTTGGCCTCTGCCCTACGTGCCTACACTAAGACCTACGAAGGGCTGCGTACGTTTGGTGAGGCTTGGATGGAGACAGTGCCAAAGGATTTCGGGCGCGTCATTACGGTTCCGGAGAAGTTTGCCAAGGAAGACGGGCTTAAGAAGATTGAAACCAACCTGGACAAGATCAGCGATTTACGTATGCTTATGGCTACCCAGCCGAGACTTGCGAAGCACGGCAAGAAAGCCCCGGAATTAATAGAGGTGAAGATCGGCGGGGGCACCATCAAGGACCGGTTTGAGTATGCGAAGAAGATACTTGGGCAGGAAGTGAAGGCCGCCGACTTCATCAAAGAGGGGCAGGCGGTCGACACGATTGGCATTACAAAGGGCAAGGGGATACAGGGGCCGGTTAAGCGGTGGGGAATCCGAAGGAAGACTCACAAAGCCCGAAAGACCGTTCGCCAAGTCGGCTCGATTGGTGGCTGGACACCGCACTTCGTCATGTATTCCGTCCCGAGGGCTGGCCAAATGGGCTTCCACCAAAGAACCGAATACAACAAAATAGTCATGAAGGTTGGCAATAACGGCAGTGAGATTACGCCGAAAGGCGGATTCCTGCGTTATGGAGTAGTTAACTCGGACTACATTACCGTCAAAGGTAGTGTGCCGGGAACGAGAAATAGGATTATTCTGATGCGCATAGCAGCCCGTCCCCCGCCAGAAGTAGAAGCGGGCCCACAGAAGCTTGAGTACTTGAGCCTGGCATCGCCCCAAGGCGACTAATCGCCATAAGAGACTGAGCACACCCTGTGAATGGGTGGACTCACCTTAGATTGCGAACTCTTGTCGCAGATTGCGAAGCTGTCACACGCCACGTCCTTTCAGTGCCACCTACCCCAAGCTTCGCGCACAAACTCTAAGCTTCCTTTCGGCAGAGAATAGACGGCGGTAGCTACCGCCAAAATACTTGGCGCTCCGACCACTAAGTTCTCCTTCAAGATATTCTTCCATGGTTCGAGATCACTTTCCATGGATTTCACCAAGCTTTGCGCGTCGGGCTTAGTGCGTAGAAACGCTTCTCGTTTGTTCGGGTCCACCACAATGTCAGCGGTCTCTTCATCGAGACCTACGGTCTTCGTCAACCAGTTCCTTAACTCGGCTAGGCCTTTGACAACTTTCTGCGTAGACATGACGATTCCGAGCCTCACTCTTAGCGGCAATAGCTTCCACGCGTAGGCCGTCTGGTAGCCGACATCGTAATTGAAGCCAGTCTCAAGAACGCCTTCCGAAAAAATAAGCGGGGGCGGAGGCAGTGGCTCCATGTTCCCTTCGGACAGTTTCACCTTCAATCTATGGTGTGCGCATTTCGTTCCGCAATCCGTTTCTGGAACGAGGCCCCTGAAACCAAGCTCCTTCGCTTTCCAGATTTCCCTAACGGTTTTACTATCAGGAACATACTTCTCCGTCACGATGGCGTACTTCGCGAGCCTCGGGTAAATCAGCACAGTCTCAGCATTTCCTTGCACTGTACGCGGAGAAAAAATGCGACTCTCGCCCTCAAGCCTCTCCTCAATGAGATAGAGGCCATACCTTTCAGCTATCCCGTTGTATAGCGCTGCTTGAAAATTATCCGGGGAGCTCATTCTTATCGTGTCTTTGGTTTCGACGATGATCGGGTTTGAGCTTTGGTCTCGGAAGGCGACAAAATCGGGCCGCACCTTTCCGGCTAGGTCGGGGTGGCGGCCTTCACCCTTCCCGATTATTGTGATATCTCCATACTCCTCAGCAAGTTTTCCTCGAACTTCTTCGACGCCCTTCAGCGACTGGGAAGCAATTTCCTCGAGATATTCATTGAATTTGACCTGCGGAATATCTTGGGCAATTTGCTGCATTGCTACGGCTCTGGGGACGCCCTGAAATCCGAGCTGAACCGCTGCTTCACCGATCATGCCAATTGTTGCAGGCTCCAGTTTGCGGGGTTGGGTCGGCGAGAGGGCTGATTTTTCTGGGGATGACTTATCGCGAAGTGCTTTGATTGCCCTGTACCCCTTTATGGCAACGATTTTCGGGCACCTGCGGTAGTCGTAGAGATCTTCCCGAGAAATTGTGTATATGGAAGTCAGTGAAACCAGGGCCCTTCATTCAATAGGGCGATTGCTTCGCGGGCGTTAAGTGTTGAAGGGTCAGGTGTGGACCATTCGGCTCTCGATTGCTCTTGGCAAGCCCAACCTGAGGCAACCTACTCGGGTGGGTAAACTCTTTTTCCGGTCTTTCTGTCGACTATTGTAATCGCCTGCGTCGGGCATGACTGTGCGGCGATTAGGAGATTTTCGTAGTCCTTGCCGCCAGCCTCATCCAAGACATCCAGCTTGGCTCGGCTACGGAATACTCCCTGCCCGGGGCGCTCGTCGAGTCGGAAAACGTCGGGTGAGACAATGACGCAGCTGCCAAACCCGAGGCACTTGTCCGCGTCGAGTTCGACCTTTACCCCGCCCTCCCGCTCTTCGGCCGGCGCTTGCCGTTCAGATGGCAACTTTACCCCAAGGCCATCGAAGATTCTGGTTAGGGCGTTCTTTACGCTAATTGTAGCTACTTCCCCATCCTTAGTATAACCAACAGTCACATCCTCATCCAACGCCTTCGGCGTAACGTCTTTGTCATCGCGAATGAGAAGTTGCAACTGGTCGGTTCTCTTATCATACCTCATGCGCATGAGAATCATTCCTACTTAGGCTAAGCATTCGAAGATAGGCTTTCCTTTTCAGCTTTGTAAGCTCTTGCATCACATACGGAGAATTAATAGTCCAAACCTCGGTGAGACTCGGGCCAACATGAGTGGGCTACAGCTTGAATGCAAGAGGCAAACAGCATTGGGACGTGCTCGTAATTGGTGCGGGCGTAATCGGCCTATCCGCCGCCTATCATATCAAGCAAAACAACCCGCACATGTCGGTGTTGGTGGTGGACCGCAACGTTGCCGCAGGCCAAGGCGACACCGCCAAGAGCACGGCGGCATTACGCGACACTTTCACCTCAGAGGTTAACCGTCTCCTTTCCGCGAGCACAATCGAATTCTACAAGCATGTGCAATCTGAACTAGATTTCAATCTCAACCTAGACTTGGTTGGCTATCTTTGGCTGCTGAGCGAGAAACGGTTCTCTGCTTATGAGAGAATTGTCAACCAGATGCAGGCTGAAGGAATCCGGCTGAAAGTAGTTGAACGCGACGAACTCTCCGCCCTCATCCCTGATCTTGTTCTTGACCCCACCTCCGAGCAGAGTAAGATGCTCGAGTTAGAGAGGGTCCACAAAGCACTATACGGTCTGAACTGCGGGATAGTGTCGCCCGAACTAATCGTGAAATTCTACGAGGATAAATTCAGGGAGCTTGGCGGCGAATTTCAATTCGGTGCACAGGTCAAGTCCCTGCGCTTGGGCGCGCAGAAACCCTTGGGGCTTCCAGACGAGCCGTTCGCGTGGCAGGACAAGGCCTTCAAAGAGGCTGAAACGACCGAGGGAACAATTCAGGCTGACACAATTGTGCTAGCCGCCGGAGTCAGAACCCCAATGCTCCTAGACCCATTGGGAATTGATTGCCCAATCAAACCCCAGAAGAACCGGGTTTACCAAGTTCGCGGAGACAACATTAAGAGGTTACTGAGAACCCAGGGGTTCAATGAGCAGGGCACGGTTCCTTTCACCATCCTTCCCAAAGGCGGAGTTCACTTCAGGCCTAATCCGGGGGAACGGAGCTTCTGGTTGGCGTCACCACCCGGAATAGGCCAACCCTTCAGGCTTGAGGAGGAACCCGTTGCAGAGGAGGCAAACTACACCTACAACATTTACCCAATCTTAAGCGAGTATTTCCCTTGCTTCCGTAACTTGCGACCAATCAACTCCTGGGCGGGCTTCTACGACGTCAACTCTCTTGACTCCACGCCCATAGTCGCGAGAATCAGCAATTGTGTTCTTGTGGCCGGTATGAGTGGGAGTGGAATTATGAAAGCAGACGCTGTGGGACGAATGGCAGCTGCCATCGTCGAAGGCAAGGAAGAAGCCAAGCTCTTCGGTGACCGGACAATTAGCACAATGCGACTTGGACTTACGAATCGGGCAATTCCCAAAGAAGAATTTATCATTTAGTTAATGAAAATTATTACAGCCGGACATTACCTCATAGGTTTCAGTGAAGAATGAATACACTTTAAGATTCGAGGCTCTCAGGCTAGGGATACATGCCTCGGTGGCTCAGCCTGGTAGATACCCTTCCACGGTACCGGAAAGCGGCCGCCTCGTAAACTTTTCAGGAAAGCGGCAGGTCGCGGGTTCAAACCCCGCCCGAGGCTCCACTTAGGAAAATCATCCGTAGGTTTCACACCCATCCCTCCGCAGAACAGGAAGGGCTTCTCCTTTAGGCCAACATTCTCCGAGGACAGAAGCTCGAGGCCGAGACTTTAGGCTGTGCGAAGTGGGAAGGCCGTCAATATTCGAAGGCTGGCGCGCTCGGTGTGTGTCATTAATTCATCTTCGCTAAATGGGGCAACCAATTTATGCGATGGCTGTAATCGTTGGCTGGGGTTTCGTAATTGGCAAGCCTGTTGAACGGCCTGCTCTTCCGAATTGCTAAGCATTGGATTGCGGGCGAAGAGTATGAAGATGCTTTGAACCGAGCAGCTCAGTCAAACGTTCTAAAGATCCAAGGGATTGTGAACCTTCTCGGGGAAGAGATTACTGCAAGAGACGACGCTTCCGCAGCCACGCGGGAATACTTGGAAATACTCGAGACGATCGCCGCCCGGAAAGTTCAGAGTTGTATCTCAATCAAACCCACGCAGTTAGGACTAGGAATTGACAGAACTTTCTTTGAAGAGAACTTGAGCACAGTCGTCAGTAAAGCGAAATCTCTAGGCAACTTTGTCTGGATGGACATGGAAGGATCGCGATACACCACGCAGACAGTTGATTCATATCTAGAACTCGTCAGGAAATTCGATAATGTCGGACTTGCCATCCAAGCCTACCTGAAGCGAAGCGAGGAAGATGTGAATAGGATTTTAGGCTTGAATGGGAAAATTCGACTCTGCAAGGGGGCTTATAACGAGAGCCCGGAGATTGTTTTCAAGAAGAAGGATGATATTAACCGCAACTACTCCAAGTTGATGCGCTTGATTTTCGAACGTGGGCAAGGGTTCGCAATCGCCACCCATGATGAGAAGTTGATTCAAGAGGCCATTACCTTGAGCAATGTCCACCACGCAGACTTCGAATTCGAAATGCTGATGGGAATTAGAGACAAGAAGAAGCTGGAGCTTGCTCAAAGTGGATATCGAGCAAGCGAATACATACCCTTCGGAAAGCGTTGGTGGGCATACTCCACGAGAAGAATTAGCGAGCACAAAAGCAACATATTCTTACTTGCACGTTCGCTCATGAGCGGCTAACGTTGACAATCAGCATCCTCCTCGCCCCAGTAGACTCAACTGGCTAGAGCGATCTTGGGATGGAAGTACTCGTATCTTTGGTGATCGTTGAGAATCGGGAAGAATCCAAAGACACACCTGCTCCTAGAATTGAAAACTACCTCTACGTGGAGTTCTCTTCATGGTCAGCTTGAACACTTCGGAGACCTTAGTCTGTTTCTCGATATAGCGAAATCTAGTAGATGATTCATCCATGCACATTATATACCGGCAAGTCGAGGGGCTAACTACTTGGTGTAGTTAGATGGCAAGTAGTGAAACGCAGATCAGGTATGCGTACCTGGTCACTTTGGTTGGCGTTGCTTTGGCCTCTGTAACCACGGTTTACAACGCAATTCGTTCGTACCTAGTTAGCCAAATGCTTCGATCCCGCCCCTTCAATCCGGGAAACTTCACCCAAACTCAGTTCGGGACCTTTACGAGGACACGCCAGTTTGGAATGGTGAACCCATACGGTGGCATCGCAGGTGGCCTCATGATCTTAGCTGTGGTCATTGCGATAATTGGCGTTGTGTGGCTAGGCATATCCCTCAGGAAACCTAAGCCGCCCAGTGCATAGCCATTGCATGTATTGTCACGGAGTTCACTTGACCCCGATTCATCTTCCGTATGAGAGAGAGTTAGGAATGCAGTCGCTCATCTTTGAAGCCTGCCTACACGCTCGAGTTCATGAGATTGGGAAAGACATCGACAAAGACGGAAGGCCTCTAAGGCTCGTAAGGTGCGTCGAGTGCGGTGTTCTAATGCGCGAGTATTACCTTCTTAGTCTAGAATCTTAGTGTCCGGATTCAATATTCCGTTCGGATCGAAAAATCTCTTTATGCTTTTTCATTACTTCGAGCCCGCAGGCATTTGATAGTCAGAGGATTTGCTTAAGAACATGAAATTATATTCCGTAGGGCATAGAGGTTGAAAAAGCATGCAGTCACTAATCCTTGAAGACTGCCAACACACGCACGTGCACGAGATTGGGGAAGACTTCGACAAGGACGGAAGGTTCCTAAAGCTGGTAAGATGCACCAAGTGCGGTCTTCTAATGCGCGAATACATCCCCAACCTCTAAGCTAAGACGTCGCCAACGGGGCGCCTACCCCCGATTGACGGCCCATTTCTCCACCGCCACTAGGGATGCGTAACATAGTTTGCTCCTAAATAGGAGACACCCCCCTGCCAAATTTTTCCAAGAATCCGAAACCACCCGCCCCTCATCGCCAAAAGCGTACGCACACCACCCTCCTCCCATGATGACCAAAAATCTGCGGCTTCGCCACACCCGTTCGCAAGAAGGAGGGTGGATCCACCCCTCTTGGGGTGGTGCCAAACGGTGCCAAACGGAGGTAACCCTCGCTTCATTTTACGCCCCGATCCCCCAATACGAAGCAGTCTACAAACCCGGCTCAACGAGCCTTAGGCAGGTATCTTGGTTCCAGGGTTCAGTATCCCGTCCGGATCGAACAACTTCTTTACGTTCTTCATGAGTTCGAACTCTTTCCTCGTCAAGAGCGACTCGAGCTTCTTCGTCCTTATCTTCCCGATTCCGTGCTCCCCCGTTATTACGCCGCCCGACCCTGTCGCAATTTCATAGATTTCGTTTCTGAACGCTTCCACGTGTTGTGTGCTGTCATTTGCTTTTTTCATTATGTGGATGTGGAGGTTTCCATCAGCTGCGTGTCCGAAGATTTGCAGTGGAGCCCCGTGCTTTGCGGCGACGTTTTCCACTTCGCCCATCACTTTCTCTAACTCACTGGGCGGAACTGTTATGTCCAGTATGTCTATTGTTTCGCTCTTCAAGGCGTTGTAGATGTTGCTTCTTATTCTGAGGATATTGTCTTGGTCGCTCTTTGATTCTGCCACAAATGTTTCGTAAGGCGTATTCTCTTGGCATATTTGGGCTACTTTGAGGCTTTCCGAGAGAACTTGATCTTTGTTGGGTTCGGCCATAATTATGATTAGATGACTTCTCCCCGTCTTCACTGGCCAATATACATCCAGCCGTAGTGCGCTTTTCTCCAACAGGTCTCTCTCGACATATTCTACGGCTAGGGGCGTGCTTGAATGCAATATCTTTGGGACACTCGCCAGTGCATCGTGCCGACTGTTGTAGGGTACAATGAGGGTCATCGTTGCCCCGGGATTCAGGTAGAGTTGAATGATGACTCTTGTTATTACTGCAAGCGTTCCTTCGCTACCGATGATGAGCTGCATCAAGTCGTAGCCTACATTGTTCTTATGGACCCTTCCTCCAAGATTCAATATTTCTCCCGTGGCAAGCACGACTTCGATCCCTCTGACATGATTTCTCATCACTCCATGCCTTACTGCTCGGGACCCTCCAGCGTTCGTAGCCACGAGCCCGCCCACCTGGGCATTTTCATCGCCGGGATGGGGCGGAAAAGATAAGCCGACTTCCTCCGCCGTCTTCGCAAGTTGCCCGAGTGTGACCCCGGCATCTGCAATCGCCATGAGATTGGCTTTGTCGATTTCAATTCTTTTCATCCGTTCCATCGAAAGTATTATCCCATCTCTGGTCGGTACCGCGCCTCCCACGAGGCCGGTCCCGCCTCCCCTTGGAAAAACTGCGAGCCGATTTTCGCTCGCGAATCGTAGCACTGAAGAGACTTGTTGAGTATCAGCTGGCCTTACCAAAGCAAGATCGTTTGCAGGTTTCGGTCTCACTGAAAGAGGGCTTTCATCGACTAGGTAATTCTGCATTTGCTCGATATTGGTTACCACATAGGTAGTGCCCACAATCCTCTTGAGCTCTTCTAAGACGAATCTATCCATTCGCTTTCCCACGGTATGCGATAGTGCATGGATTCTGAGTCTGAGTTATGAACAAGGCTGTGCTGCAAGCGAGGTTGGAATCCGCCCGATGTCTGGGTGCCACCCACTCGACAAGCAATTCCAAAATGGGTTGGGCTCGTAGGCCTCTGTACAGGAGTGGGTCGAGGTGTATGTGCAGGTCAGGGTTACCTCGGCTTGGGACCATATGGTACCACCCCTCCACTAGTGGTCCCAACCACGATGCTGGCCACGATAGGGTGCTGAGCTCACGGGAGAACGGTCTACTGGTTTTCGTATTTCATTACGCTGTCTTCGACAACAACTAGTTCGACACCAGCGTTTTTCAAAAGCTTCCGAGTCTCCTCGGCCGCATGGTACTTCGTTCTAGTAACCACTCTTTTGATTCCGGCTCCTACGGTTAGCATGGCACATGCGTAGCAAGGCTCAAATTTCGAGTACAATGTAGCTCCTTCCACAGATATTCCAAATTTCGCAGCTTGGATCAGTGCATTGGCTTCCGCGTGTATGGTTCTAACGCAGTGCTGGCTGATGTTGTCGTTCTCATCAACGACTCTTCTCATCATATGACCCGCCTCGTCGCAGTGCGGTTGGCCTGGAGGAGACCCTGCATAACCAGTAGACAGGATCCTCCTGTCCTTCACGATCAACGCACCAGCTTTACCCCTATCACACGTGGACCTTTCAGACACGGTGTCCACGATCTTGAGGAAGTATTCGTCCCAACTCGGGCGAGTCATGGGAGGTCATTATGTTTGAAAGAGATTTAAGCTCCCGCAAGCAAACCTTTTTCTGACCAATGAAACTGCCTACTCTCGGCCCTGCCCATTGACGAAGAAACTCTTCTGGGACGACGCATACCTGAAGGACTTTGACGCAAAGATCATCTCTATCGATGGCAATCAGCTGGTGCTTGACCAGACCGCATTTAACCCTCGTGGAGGAGGGCTCGTCGGCGATCTCGGCACCCTGGGTGGTGTGAAGGTTCTCGACACGGTCAAAGGAGGTAACGATTCTATCGTGCACCTAGTCGAATCGGTCGCTGGCTTCAGTCCTGGAAGTAGTGTGCATGGCACTATAGAGTGGGATAGGCGATATAAGATAATGAGAATGCATACCTCCGCACACCTTCTAAGCGCCATATTCAACAAGGAAACAGGCGCCCTGATCACGGGCAACCAAATAGAACCTGAAAAATCACGAATAGACTTCAGCTTAGAAAACTTCGATAGGGAAAAGATGCTTCAACATTGCCAGCAAGCGAACGGAGCAATCGCGAAGAATCCGCCAGTGAAAACCTACTTCATGAAGCGGGAGGAAGCGTTGCAAATTCCAGGCATAGTGAAGCTCGCAGCGGCCGCTCCCCCTGACGTTAAGGAACTCCGGATAGTGGAAATCGAAGGATACGATATTCAAGCCGACGGCGGCGTCCACGTGAAGTCGCTAGGAGAAATAACCAAGATAGAGCCTTTGAAATTCGAGAACAAGGGCAAGAGCAACAGAAGACTCTACTTCACTATCCCGTGAACCCAAAGACGCTTTAGAAGCCTAACCGTCCTAGGCAAAAATGGGACACCATGTCAGAGCCGCCGCCTACCCCCGACCGCGCAGCTCATCCGTTCCACACGTATGATATGATTTTCGAAATACCGCAAGCTATCGAACAGACACTTCAAGCGTTGAAAGGGAAAGTTCAGTCAACTGCTAGAAGGCTCGAGGACAAGCGCCGTATCTATTTCACGGGATGCGGGACAGCCTACTTTGCTTCAATGCTAGGTTCACAAGTACTCTCCTTATTACAGGAGGGGAGCGCCCGACCTTTGTGCGTCCCGGCGCTTGAACTTCAAAAATACGAGTATCCGTTAGACACAGCATGTGCAGTTGTAGGTATCTCGCATAGCGGAATCACGAAGACAACCGTCGATGCATTGAAATACGCAAAGGGAAAAGGCGCGTTCACCATCGGCGTTACACATTTCGAAGGCCGACCTATCTCCGGGGCTGCGGACGAAACGCTGGTCGTGGGAAATGGGCCTGATAAATCAAGATGCCACACGAAGTGCTACGTGGCGCCCGCAGTTGCGTGTATGCAGATTGGAATTGAATTGATGAAGCATCTCGGAAGCGGCGAATCAGATCGCTTGCGACAAATTGAAGCAGAGTTGAAACAACTACCCGAGATCACGGCGAATGTGCTGAAATCGGTAGACGATCTCTGCAAGAGGCTGGCCGGAGAATACGTAGAGTCTGATCGTTATTACTTCGCAGGTGCCGGGCCTAACGTTCCTAACGCGCTTGAGGCCGCGTTGAAGATTATGGAAACCAGTTATGTTCCCGCACAAGGGTTTGAAACTGAACAGTTGTTGCACGGCCCTTGGGTGTCGATGGATGAACGGAGCGTGCTAGTAGTTTTGGCTCCGAATAATGGCAATTGCCGTGTGCGAAACGTGGACTTAGTGAGGGCCGCAAAGGAACTCGGGGTTCCTACCCTCGGTTTGATTAATGACGGGGACGGCGAGCTACGGTCCCTGTGCGATGACGTCGTACAACTTCCTGCCACCGATGAACATTTGTCACCGTTCATCAACATAATTCCCCTCTATCTCTTCGCCTACTATTCGTGTGTGAGCCGGGGGCTCAACCCTGACCTCTTGAGATACACGACTCCGGCTTACTGGCGGGCAAGGCAAATCATCTTCCCAGCCGGAACACATTGAAGCTGTTTTCGAACAAGAAAAGTAAGAATGACTGACGCATGGCCGATACGAAATAATTGACACCCGGAAATCATCCTAAAGTACCGGCTGGGTGGAATTTCCGTCGATGTCGTTGTTCAGATCCCACGTCTCCGATGTCTGGCAAGACCCAGTAGTCCGAGACCGGTTGTCGTGGTACTATAACGTACTTCGGGACCTGAAGCCCGCGAAATTTCTGATGTGCAAGCAAATAGCTTGCAGCCGAGACCCACGGCTCATGACGGAAGCACAATTATGGGATAAGCACGAAAAGCTCCACACCGAATTTCGCAAAGCCTTGAACAGAATCCGGGAGGACGAACCGCCGGGCGAGTCGGTAAAACGGCCGGAGTTCAGTTTCTTGGATGTTAAGATGGAGCTTCTGAACCGGATTCTCAGGAAGTGCACGTTTTGTGAGTGGCGATGTAGGGTTGACCGCGTGGAAGGAAAGAGAAAGGGAGCATGTCACTTAGGCAGCGAAGCGAGAGTCGCATCGTTTTTCCTTCATCAAGGCGAAGAACCACCCCTAGTCGACCGGCATGGCTCCGGAACGATTTTCTTTGCTTCATGCACCTTCAGGTGTGTTTTATGTCAGAATTGGGATATCTCGCAGCATCCTGACGCGGGGGCGCCTGTCTCACCAAGAGAACTTTCGCTCATGATCAAGTCACTCAGAAGTGAGGGTGCTGCTAACATTAACTTCGTTGGAGGTGAACCAACGCCTAACCTTCACGTCATAACGGAGGCCCTCAACCTAACGACAGTAAATGTCCCGATCCTGTGGAATAGCAACATGTACCTGACCCCTGAAGCCATGCAAATCTTGGAAGATCTTGTGGACATTTGGTTGCCCGACTTCAAGTGGGGCAACGACCTTTGCGCCATGAAATACTCGCGGATAATCAGATACTTCGATGTAGTTTCCCGGAATCATATTATGGCATATGAGAATGGCGATATGATAATCAGGCATCTCGTTATGCCAGGCCATTTAGAATGTTGTACTAAACCGATTCTCAATTGGATAGCAGAGAAGTGCCCGCGAGCACTGGTCAACGTTATGGGTCAATATAGACCGGAGCATTTGGTACTGCAAGAACCTGAAAGGTATCACGAGATTGCTCGGCGCCCCACTCCGCAGGAGATCATAAGGGCGCAGGATTACGCTAACGAGCTCGAGCTTGTCTGGGAACCAGTCGCCTAAAAGCAAGTGAACTCGAAGCCCACTGCACGATCCTGTGCATCAACGTGCAAAATAATAGGGTGGAAAGAAAGGGGTTCGCACGCAGGAGTTGCCAAGCTATTACTTGACGACTTCTCCGGTTGCGAAACGTGGACCAACTGTGTTGATCTTTACCTTCACCTTGTCGCCAGGTTTGGTTTGTGGGACAAAGACTACGAAACCTTCGATCCTCGCGACTCCGTCACCGCGGCGGCTAGTCTCTTTGATCTCAACTTCGTATTCCTTCCCTTCCTCTACTGGCTTGTTGAAGGAACGTTCAAAGCTCATGCGTTTCACCTCGACTTTTCGTTCAGCTAGTTCGTCGGGAGAAAAC
>Ga0187886_1002318_pt1 | contig 15450 bp, 13 predicted proteins | sample June2016WEW_20_1_FD_133001 | JGI IMG/M metagenome (GOLD analysis project Ga0187886, IMG submission 133001) | Peatland microbial communities from SPRUCE experiment site at the Marcell Experimental Forest, Minnesota, USA - June2016WEW_20_150 | ecosystem: Environmental > Terrestrial > Soil >... | reverse complement strand
CGGCTGAGGTGCCGCTGGAGGTCGCAAAACCGGAGGAACCGCAGGTAGTGGAACAGCTGAGGCAGGCGCCCATCGTCGCGGTTAAGCCTACGGGAGAAGAGGTGGAAGTCGCTACGGTGGTCACCCCACCGCCCGCCGCGGAGCTCAAGCCGGACGTCGCGCCGGCACCGGCACCGGCACCGGCTGCGCCGAAGCTCCCGCAAACGGCGAGTCCGTTACCGCTGATCGCGCTACTCGGACTGCTGGCCTCGGGCGGAGCCTGGGCCCTCAGGCTGGTGCAAAAGCGCGTTCTCTAGATGTGACGAGTCTGGTCCACAAGCGGCGCGCCTATTTTCTGGCGCGCCCGCGGCCGGTGGTGGTGTCGCCTCCGAGGCAATTTGGCCGGGAGATTCGCTAGGGGAGTTCCGGCCAACCCGGGAGGAGAGCGCATGAAAGCTCTGTTTTGGATTGGAATGTTGGTGCTGATTCTGGGCGTCGTTTCGCTGGTGGTGCCGATCCCCCGCAACGAGCGGGAAGGCTTCAGGGCCGGCGGCGTGTCCGTCGGCGTTGAAACCCGGCACGAGGAAAAGGCGCCCCCCCTTGTGAGCGCGGTTCTGATCTTGGGCGGAATCGGCATGCTGGTCGCCGGAAAGATGAGAAGCTAGTACAGGCTGGTGCAGTTCGCGGTGCTGGGCTGGATTGTCACGGCCTGAACATGGCGAAGTCAGAAAGAGAGCAGCGATGAGGAGGGGGCTGCCGCGGGCGGGAGGGCGCGGCGTGGCGAAAGTGATCGCTCTCCCGGTCCTTCTCCTGGCTGTACTGGCGGGCTCCGCCGGACAGAAGGCCCCGCCGGCAAGACAGGATAGCGACTCGGGGTCTTTCCGAATCTCGGTGGACGTTGCCCTGGTGGTGTTGCACGCCGCGGTGTCCGACCGGCAAGGCGGCTTTGTCTCGAATCTGGGCCAGCAGGATTTTGAGGTTTATGAGGACGGCGTACCGCAACACATCCGGCTATTCAGGAACGAAGACGTTCCAGTCACCGTGGGACTGGTTGTCGACCACAGCACAACCATGCGTCCGAAACTTGAGGAGGTGGCCGCCGCGGCCCGGACCTTCGTGCGGTCCAGCAATCGGCAAGACGAAATGTTCGTCGTCAACTTCAACGAGATCGTGTCGCTGGGCCTGCCCGGCCGGATCCGATTCACCGATAGCACGGCCGAACTCGAAAACGCGATCACGACCGCGCCTACCGGAGGCAAGACGGCTCTCTACGACGCGATCGCCAAGGCGCTAGAGGAATTGCAGGCAAGCAGCCGGGACAAGAAAGTGCTGATCGTCGTCAGCGACGGCGGCGACAACGCGAGCGCCCGCAGCCTTGACCAGGTCATGAAACTGGCCGAGCAATCCAGCGTCGTCATCTACACCGTTGGTTTATTCGACGAACAAGATCCAGACCGGAACCCGGCTGTGCTCAAGCGCCTGGCACAGGCAACGGGCGGCGAAGCCTTTCTTCCCGACCAGCTCAGCGAAGTGGTGACCATCTGCAAGCGCATCGCCCGGGACATCCGCCATCAATACATCATCGGATATGTTCCCACCAACGCGGCGCGGGATGGCGCCCATCGGACCATTCGAGTAGTGGCCCAGGCGGCGGGCCACGGCAAACTCCTCGTGCGCACGCGCACCGGCTACATAGCCGGCGCCGAAGCACGCCCGGGCAAGGGCGAGGGCGCTCGGTGAGGCTTGTGGTTAAGAAGAAATCGCTGAGGTGGATGCTGTGGTGGGCCCAGCGCGCGCTCGTGGCCTGCGCCGTCCTGGCGCTGGGTTATTGCGGCTTCGTCCTGGTGGACGCCTGGGTTTTCCAGAAACGGGCGAGCCGCGATTTCGAACGCCTGCTGCGGGACCGGCTCGCGGCGAGCGGCGGCACATCGCAAACCGGGTCCCCCCTATCGCCCCAGGGCTTGCCGGCCATCGCGCCGGGCGGTCTGATCGGCCGCATTGAAATCCCGCGCCTCGGCATCTCCGCGGTCGTTGCCGAAGGCATCGACAATCCCACTCTCCGCCGCGCGGTCGGCCACATTCCCGGCACGGGGCTGCCGGGACAGCCCGGCAACGTCGCCCTCGCCGGGCACCGCGATACGTTCTTCCGGCCGTTGCGAAATATCCACCGGAACGACGTCATTACGCTCACCACGCTGCAGGGCGAGTACCGCTACCGCGTCGTGTCCGCCAGAGTCGTAAGTGCATATGACGTCGCGGTATTGGATCCCAGCGCAAACGAGGTCCTGACCCTGGTCACCTGCTATCCGTTCGACTTCGTGGGTTCGGCCCCCAACAGGTTTGTCGTTCGGGCCGAAAGAGTCACGGGCTGACCGGGTTCACACGACGGCAGTAGCCCCGAGATCTTCTTCCACAGGTTGGTAGTGGTCACGGCGCGCCGGGAAAGGAGTAGGGCGGGCGCGTCCCATAAACAAAGCCGCCGGGCCTGCAAGCCCGGCGGCTGCACAACCCGGTTGAGCTTCTGCTTCAGCCCACGGCGACGAGATCGGGCTCCGCTCGGCGCGCGGCGCCGCAGCGGCCGTTCAGCCCCAGCCCCTCCAGTTGCTTCTCAAAGGGCATGGAGTACTTGCGCTCGATCTTGTCGCGGTAGGTCGGCCCGGCGTTGTAGGCGCAGAAGGGGTAGATGAGGCCGTTCGGCGCGGCGTAGTGGATCACGCACCGCTTCACCCGCTCGACGTCGTAGTTGTAGACGTCCATGAAGTGCATGCCGGCCACCATCAGCGTCTTGTACGTGTAACCCTGCTTCTCTTTCTCGCCCCGCCCGTACTCCTTGTCCGTCAAGCCTTGCAGGGTCCCGACGAACCGGTTGAAGGTCAGCCCCTCCTGCGCGCGGTCCTCGTTGAAGTGCTTGCGCAGCGAGTTCCAGCTCTGGATCTTCGACCAGAACTTGAAGCTCTGCGGCCCGGTCTTGCGCGCCAGCGTGTCCAGGTCCCGCATGAACCCGCCGATGTCCATGAACCGCGTGACCGGCGTGGCGCGCCGGTTCTTGTCCACGAACAGGTAGGTGCCGATCGAGCAGTGCGGGTGCGAGGTGAGCGTCGGGATCTGCTCGCCGCGCAGCGCTCCGACGAAGCGGGAGAACGGCGCCACCGAGGACAGCGGGAACCAGTCCTCGTACGCATCGCAGATACCGGTCTGCTCGTGCACACACCGCGCCACGTCGGCCATCGTGAACCGCTTGGCCTCCAGCTCGTGCCGCGAGATCCGCCCGGTGAAGCTCACCGGCTGGAAGCTGATGGCGCTGACCACGTCGATATACTCCAGCGCCAGCCGCACGATGTCGCCGATCTGGTGGTCGTTGAGGCCTTTGACGATGGTCGGCACGAAGCAAATCTTCATACCCGCCTTGCGCACGTTCTCGATGCAGGCCAGCTTCCTCTCCAGCAGCGGCTCGCCGCGCGTCTTGCGGTAAACATCGTCCGTGACGCCGTCGAACTGGAGATACAGCGTATGCAGGCCCGCCTCCTTGGCCGCCTGGGCGAACTCCAGGTCCGTGAACAGGATCCCGTTCGTGGCCGCCTGCAGGTGGCTGAAACCCATCTCCCGGGCCATCCGCAGAATCTCGAGGAACTGCGGGTGGATGGTCGGCTCGCCGCCGGAGAACTGAACGACGCGGTTGGCCACCGGCGCCTCATCCCGGAGCGCGCTGAGCATCCGCCGCACCTGCCCCAGGCTGGGCTCATACAGGTACCCCGCCGCGTTGGCATTGGCGAAGCACACCGGGCAGGTGAGATTGCAACGGTTCGTCAGGTCTACGTTGCTCAGGACGGTGTGGCTGGCGTGCATCGAGCACAGGCCGCACTGGTCCGGGCAGCGCGTCGCATTCGGGATGGCCGGATTGCTAACGCCGCGGTTGTCGCCGAAGTGCAAGCTCTCCATCCGCAAGTACAACCGGACGTCGGAGAAGACCACGTCGCGAAAGTAGCCGTGCTGCGGGCAGGTCTTCTCCATGATGACCCGACCGTCCTCTTCGAACACCCGGGCGTCAATCACCCGGATACACTCCGGGCAAAGCGACTGGGTCATCTTCGGCAGGCCCTGTTGGACCGGCTCGATCTGCGAGCCGCCCAGCGTACTTTCCGGTTGAATTACCTGAAAGCCTTTTGCGGCAGGGGGCGAGAGTGTCGCGGTACTCAAGATGACAGTCCTCCTGTATGAGAGCCGATTGCTGAATTATATAGGCTGGCGCCGCCCGGGCACATCCAAAGCCGGTCAAACTGCCTGGTTTCATGGTTGTACGGGGATTTTGGCGGCCCCAACGGAGCGCCGAGCCTTCCGCCGGAAGGGGCCGCGCGGGGCGAAAATGGGGGATAAGGTGCGTTCCGAAGAACTCAAGCGCCTGGCCCTGGATTGCGGCTTCGAGCTGGCCGGCATCGCCGCCGCCGAGCGCCTGCCCGAGGCCGCGTGGTACGCCGAATGGGTGCGCCGCGGCATGGCGGGCGACATGTGCTACCTCACCGACCACCGCGCCAGCCTGCGCGCCGACCCCCGCGCGCTCCTGCCCTCGGCACGGTCCATCCTGTGCGTCGGCAAGCTCTACCACGGCCCCGAGCCCTACTCCACCCAGTTCGACGCCCCCGAGCGCGCCTGGATCTCGCGCTACGCCTGGGGCCAGAACTACCACGGGCTGATCCGCCGCGGGCTCAGGCGGGTGGTCCAGCGGCTCCAGTCCGCAATCGGCAGGCCCTTCCAGTGGAAGATCTGTGTGGACACAGCCCCGCTACTCGAGCGCGCCTATGCCCGCCGCGCCGGCCTCGGCTGGATCGGCAGGAACACCTGCCTCATCCGGGAGGGCGCGGGATCCTGGTTCTTCCTCGGCGAGTTGCTGCTTTCGCTCGAGCTGGAGCCTGATCGCCAGCCCCCGGATCGTTGCGGCACGTGCATGCGCTGCATCGAAGCCTGCCCGACCCAGGCCATCGTACCCACCGGCCGGGCCGAGCCGGCCTGGGCCCTCGACGCGCGCCGCTGCATCTCCTACCTCACCATCGAGTTGCGCAATGAGACGCCGCCGCAGCAGCGCGCCGGCATCGGCCGGCACGTGTTCGGCTGCGACATCTGCCAGGAGGTCTGCCCCTGGAATGGCGAAGCGCCGGCGACGCTGGAACCAGCCTTCGCAGCGAGGGTCTTCGCGCCGCCGCTAGAGCAGCTCGCCGCCCTGACCGAACAGGAATTCAACGCCATGTTCCGTGGCACGCCGGTGCTGCGCTCCGGCTACGCGGGCTTCCTGCGCAACGTCGCCGTCGCCATGGGAAACAGCGGGTTAGAGAGGTTTCGTCCGGCGCTCGAGCGGCTCGCCTCGCATCCCGATCCGCTCGTCGGCCCGCATGCCGAATGGGCGCTGGCAAGACTGTCGCCACGGTAGGAAGAGCTGGAGAACCGAACGCAGGTCGCGCCGCTCAACACGCTTCCCACGGAAAGCCCCTCGGCTGCGGTCAGGCAGCGGCTTCCGAGGCCTGACAACGCAGGCGGCGGAACCTATTCCTCGATGGTGACCTTCACCGGCTGCTCGATCAGCTTCGGCTCCCTGCCCCTGGTGAGAACCATGAGCGCCAGCCGCCCGGGTTTGACATTGGCCGTCACCTTAACCTTGAGCGAGCCGGCCTCCTGCTCGGTAATGGCGACTTTGAAGTCGTTCGTGCCGTCGGTGAGATACGCTTCAGCCACGTTGGCCCTGTCAAGGTTCTCGCCCGTAGCCGTCAGCACGTCTCCGACCTTCGCCGTGGCCGGTTCAACCGATTTGATCTGCGGAACGTTGGCCTGCGCGAGCAGGACCACCGCGGCCAAAGGGATGCCAACCAGGAGACGCGCTATAAGGGACGTTCTCATCTGCTTACGGCCTCCATGACAAATCCTAGTCCCGAACGGGTGGGATTGCAAGAGCAACGCGGAGGAACGGGCGCGGCGCTCGATGAGGATTCAGGCAGGCGCCCGGCGGCGTCCGCGTTCGCCTGCCGCCATGGACGGATCTGCTATCATGCGTGCTCATGGCGGAATACTCGATCGGAGTCGATCTGGGAGGCACGAACCTCCGTGCCGCGGCCATCGATCAGGCCGGGAAGATTCTGGACAAGGTGGAGGGAACCACGAAGCTCTCGGCCGGGCGCGACGCGGTCATCTCCGACATGGCCGCCTCGATTCGGAAGCTGCGCGCCTCCATCGGGGCCGGCCAACTGGCCGGCATCGGCATCGGCATCCCGGGCTTCATCCTCATGGAGAAGGGCATCGTCACCGTTTCGCCGAACCTGCCGGGCTTCGAGAACTTCGCCGCCCGCGACGCCATCGAGCGGCTGCTCCAGACTCCCGTGCTGCTGGAAAACGATGCCAACGCCGCCGCGCTCGGCGAGAAGTGGATGGGGGCGGGCCGGGACGTCGATGACCTGGTCCTGCTGACGCTCGGCACGGGCATCGGCGGCGGCATCATTTGCGGCGGCAAAGTGCTGCACGGGTTCCTGGGCATGGCCGGCGAGCTGGGCCACATCACCGTCGTGCCGGAAGGGAATCCATGCGCCTGCGGCAACGTCGGCTGCCTGGAGAAGCACGCCTCCGCGACGGCCGTCAGCGCCTTTGCGCGCATGATGGGCTTGGGCGAGAGCCTCACCTCCAAGGAGGTCTGCGAGCTGGCCCTGGCCGGCAATCTCAAGGCCCAGGCCTGCTTCGAGCGCATGGGTACGGCGCTCGGCATCGCCCTGGCCTCCCTGGTGAACATCTTCAATTTCCCGCTGTACTTGTTGAGCGGCGGCATGCTGGGCGCCTGGGACCTGTTCACGCCGCCCATGCTGGCCGAGATCAGACGCCGGTCCCTGACGTTCCGCAACAGCGTCACCCGGATCGACAAGGCGCTCCTCGGCAACGAAGCGGGCCTGTTCGGCGCCGCGTACCTGCCCTTCCAGGCGCGGATTGGCACTTCGGAGACGACCCCCCTCTGATCCCGCGCAGCCGCTTCGGCCGAGGCCGCGATCGATGAGAAGATCCCCGCCCGCGTGCGCCAGATGGGCCTTTCGCGACGGCAGGGAATCGAGCAGCTCAAAGCCAAGATCGAAGAGCTCTCGGCCCGCCTGGAAGAGCTTTCCAAGAAGTCCGGCCAGCCGCCCAAGCCCGAATAGGCCCAGCGGCCCGTCGGCCGCTCTCGGCCCTTCATCCGATAGTCCCGCCCTTCGTCCGTTTCCACGGGCTTCCGCCGCGCTTGTGCCGTAAGGTTGCAGTCGAAGGAGCCTGAATGGAAAACCTGGTCCAACTCGAGAACGTCACCCGCCGCTTCCCCATGGACCACCAGTCCATCACCGCCGTGGACAGCGTCTCGCTCGGCATCGGCGCCGGCGAGTTCCTGGCCATCGCGGGTCCGAGCGGGAGCGGCAAGTCCACGCTGCTGAACCTCATCGGCTGCATCGACCTGCCCACCAGCGGAACCATCCGGATCGCTGGCGCCGACGTCGGGCGGCTGCGGCCGTCCAAGCTTTCCGGCCTGCGCCGGCAGAAGATCGGCTTTGTGTTCCAGACCTTCAACCTCATCCCGGTCTTCACCGCGCGGGAGAACGTCGAATACCCGCTGCTGCTGGCCGGCGTCCCTGGGGGCGAGCGGCGCCGCCGCGCCATGGAGGCGCTGGAAAGCGTCGGCCTCGCCGCGCGCGCCCGGCAGCGCCCCGATCTGCTTTCCGGCGGCGAGCGGCAGAGGGTGGCGGTGGCGCGCGCCATCGTCCACCGGCCGGCCCTGGTGCTTGCCGACGAGCCGACCGCCAGTCTCGACACGCACAACGCCATGCAACTCATCGGCCTGATGCGCAGCCTCAACCGCTCGCTCGGGCTAACGTTCCTCTTCGCCACCCACGACCCGCGCCTGCTCGGCCAGGCCTCGCGCGTCGTTCAGCTCTGCGACGGCCGCGTCGCCGCCGATTCCACTCCGGAGGTGCAGCATGCGAACGCTGATTTCGCTCGCCTGTAGGAACATCTTCCGTAACCGCCGCCGCACCCTGATGACCCTGCTGGTGGTCTCCGGCGGAGTCGCCGCATTGCTGGTCGCCGGCGGGTTCTTCTTTTACATCTTCTGGGGCTTCCGCGAGGTCACGATCCGCAACGGCGTGGGCCACCTCCAGATCTATGACGCCCAGTTCTTCCAGCGCGACGAGACGCGCCCGCTCGAGCTGGGCCTGGAAGATTACCGCGACATCGAACGCACGGCCGAAGCCACGCCCCACGTGCGAGGCGTGGCCCCGCGCATCGAGTTTTTCGGCCTGGTTTCGAACGGCAGGAAGTCGGGCGCCTACATGGCCACCGCCCTCCTCCCCGCGGCCGAGAAGAAGATGGGCTTCGCGCCGAACATCGTGGCAGGCCACGATTTCGGGCCGGATCCGGCGGCGCACGAGGCCCTGGTCGGCGCCGGCCTGGCCCGCTCGATGAACGTCCAACCCGGCGGCGGGCTCACCCTGCTGGCCGTGACCGCTGACGGCGCGCTCAACGGCATCGACGTCGAGGTCGCCGGCCTCATCGCCACGGGCATCAAGGAATTCGACGACCGCATCCTCCAGCTCACGCTGCCCAGCGCGCAACATCTGCTTCAGACCGAGCGCGTCACCAAGCTCGTCGTCGGCCTGGACAACACCGACAACACCGCCGCGGCCAAGGCGCTGCTCGCCGCCCGCCTGGCGGGGCGTGGGCGGCCGCTCGCCGTCAGAGACTGGATGGAGCTCTCGCCCATGTACAAGCAGATGACCATGATGTTCGGCGGCATCCTGGGCTTCATGGCCCTGATCGTGTTCTTCATGGTCGTGATGTCGAGCGCGAACACGCTCATGATGGCCATGTTCGAACGGATGCGGGAGATCGGCGCCATGCTGGCGATGGGCACGCCGCGGCGCTGGGTGCTCTCGCTGTTCGTGCTTGAAGGAGTGATCACCGGGGCGCTGGGCGCCGGCCTGGGCGTGCTGCTCGGCAACGGCGTCGCCGCGCTGCTCAATCACGCCGGAATCGAGATGCCACCGCCACCCGGCAACGTGCGCGGCTTTCCGCTGCACATTCAGCACGTGCCGGAACTGATGATCGTCGTTTCATTCCTGGTGATCGCGACCCTGGCCGTGGCCTCCGTGATGCCCGCCATTCGCGCGTCGCGCATCAAGATCGTTGAAGCCTTGGCGCACGTTTAGGAGGACGGCCATGACTCGAGTCGCACTGGGGCTCTGCCTGTTAGCGGCGGCGCAGGCCGCCGCGCCCAACCCCGCTGCACTGCTCCAGCAGTTCGACGCGGTGCGCAACGGCTGGAACTCGTTCGTCGTCCGTGTGCGGATCTCGAACTACGAGGAAGGCCAGCAGGACGAGGAACACGTGTTCCAGGTGTATCAGAAGGGACCCGAGAGGAGCTACGTGGAATTCCTCAGCCCGCGCGAAAAGGGCCGCCACCTGCTCATGCTCGGCGACGACATGTGGATCTACCTGCCCGACACTAGCCGGCCGATCCGCATCACGCCGATCGAGCGGCTCACGGGCAACGCCTCCAACGGCGACGTCGCGCGCACGAACTACGCCGCCGACTACGACCCGGTCTACCTGCGGCTGGAGACCCTGAACGCCGTCGCCTGCCACGTGCTCGAACTCACGGCCAAGCGTAAGGCGGCCACCTACCGCAAGGTGCACCTGTGGCTGCGCGCGGACACGGGCCGGCCGGTGAAGGCGGATTTCTTCGTCGCTTCCGGCCGGCAGTTCAAAACGGCCACCTACGACCGCTATGGCGAAGTCAGCGGCCACCTCATGCTGCGGCGCATGACCATCTACGACCAGGTGCGCAAGAACTCCCGCTCGGTCATCGAATACCTGGAAATCACCCCGCGCGCCCTGCCCGACCGGCTCTTCCACCAGGGCCGCACGGAGCGGTTCTAGGGGACGTAAATGGCGCCACGGGCCCAAAGCGAACTGTACTCGACGTGGCGCGGGCTGGGCCGTCGTTTGGCATTTGCAGATGGACAGCCAGCAGCGTCAGCCATCGTGCCGACGGTTGCGTGTTCGCTCCTGCTGGCGCTTTCGCTGCCAGTGGTCTGGGGTCAGACTCAGGCGGCCGGGGTCTCTGACGAGACCGCGCAGGCGGCCCCGCCGAACGAGACGCGAACCTCGCTTTCAATCGGCGAGGAGGGATCGCTGGCCACGGGGCTGCGCGCTCCGATGCCGCGGTGGGGCAACCTGCTCATCGTGCAACCGTCATTCGCCTGGCGCCGTGCGGACCGCTGGCGCGCCTCGGTGAGTCTGGCCGGGATCACTTCCACGTATGGCCAGACGCACAGCCAGCTCAGGGTGAAGGAGGCCTGGGCCGGCATCACGCTGGGCGACCTCGACGTCACCCTCGGCAAGAGGATCCTCAAATGGGGAACAGGGTACGCCTTCACACCCTCGGGCGTGCTCGACCCGCCGCGGCGTCCGACCGACCCCACTGACCGCCTCAATCTCAATGAGGGCCGCGAGCTGGCGATGGCCGAATACGTCCACGGCCGGCACGCCCTCACGGCCGCCTGGGCCACGGGCGGCTTGCTCGACACACACCGCCCGGACCTACGGGAGACGGCCGCCGTGCGCTATAACACGCTGGTCGGCGGCTTCGATGCGGCGCTCATCTACGCGCACGAGCGGGGCCGCCCGGGCTTCTACGGCGCCAACTTCACGCGGGTCGTCGGCGAGGCCGTCGAGGTGCACGGCGAGCTGGCCCACCGCGGCTCAACCGCCGTGCTGCTCGGCGGGAAGTACACGCTCCGCTGCGGCGTCGGCACACTCTTCGAGTGGTACGCGCCGGCGCCCGGCGCCCCGCGCTACATCTTCTTCCATGCCGGCAAGTCGCGCCTGCGGGAGCTGCCCGGCTGGAAGCACTGGGACCTCGGCTTCTCCCTGCTGGCGAACACCACGGACCGCAGCCGCATGGTCATCTTCGACGCCGCGCGCCGCGTCGCCAATCACCTCACCTTCACCGGCCGCGCCGAGCTGCCGGGCGGAAAGAGATGGCAGTCCGAGTATGGTATGATCCCGTACTCCGCGTTGCTATCGATCGGCTTTCGGTACCAGCTATGAGCCACGCCTCCGGCCGTACAGTGTTCACCCGCAAGTATTTCCTGCGGGTGGCGGTCATCAACCTGGTCGCCGCCACGGCCGCGGTGCTGCTGCTGGCCTGGTTCGGCAAGATCGTGGCCGCCATCGATCTCTGGCGCGCCATAGTCGAAGGCCTGATTTACGCCTACGTGATGGGAACCATCGGCGCCACTCTCCTGCCGCTGGTGGCCCTGAGGTTCGAGGGCCGGCCGTTCTGGGTGAGAATGACGGCGATCGGCGCCGGCATCGTGGTCATGACCGTGGTGGGCTGCGCCGTGGGCGGGGCCGTAGTCGTGCTGATCGGATTCGCGACCGCCAAGCAGATCGTCGACGGCTACTTCACGATCCTTCGCTTCAGCCTGATCATTGCACTCACCGCCGGGTCCGCGATGTACCTGTTCGAGACGATGCGCTCGCGGCTCCAGGAGACCACCCTCGCGCTGCGGGAGCGGCAACTGGCTGAGGAGCGGGCGATGAAGCTGGCCGCCGAAGCCCGGCTGTCCTCGCTCGAGTCGCGCATCCATCCCCACTTCCTGTTCAACACGCTGAACTCGATCGCCGCGCTCATCCAGGACGACCCGAAGCGCGCCGAGGAGATCGTGGGGCGCCTCTCCGCCCTGCTGCGGTTCTCGCTGGATGCCAACCAGCGCCGGCTGGTACCACTGGAGCAGGAGCTGCAAATCGTGCGCGACTACTTGGAGATTGAGAAGGCCCGGTTCGGCGACCGGCTTCGCTACTCCATCGATCTGGCGCCCGAAGTGCAAGAGGCGAGCCTCCCGCCGCTCGCCATCGAGTCGCTGGTCGAGAACAGCGTCAAGCACGCCATCGCACCCCGGCGCGAAGGCGGGGAGATCGCAGTGAGCGCACGCGCCGCCGACGGGTGTGTCTCAATTGAAGTCGCCGACAGCGGACCGGGCTTCGATCTTGCGGCCGTTCCACCCGGGCACGGCCTCGACAACTTGCTCGCCCGCCTGCAGGCGCTCTACGGCGGCGCCGCGAGGCTCGAGACCGCGCGGGATGGTGAGCGCGCGGTCGTGCGCGTCACTCTGCCGGAGGCGTCGTGAGCCGCCGCTTTCGCGCCTACCTGGTGGATGACGAGCCGTTGGCGCTGAAGCGCCTGGCACGGCTGCTCGCCGAGACCGGCCGCTTCGACATCGCCGGCTCGTCCACCGACCCCCAGGCGGCCCTGGAGTGGCTCCGCACGAACGCCGTGGACGTGCTGTTTCTTGACATCCAAATGCCGGAGATGACGGGTTTCGAGCTGCTGGCGCGCCTCTCTGAGCAACCCACGGTCATCTTCACCACGGCCTATGACCAGTACGCGCTCAAAGCCTTCGAGGTGAACTCGATTGACTACCTGCTCAAACCGGTCGACCGCGATCAGCTCGACCGGGCCGTGAAGAAACTCGACCGGATGATCAGCGCGTCCCCGGCCGACCTGCGCGCGGTGATGGAGCAGGTTGCAGAGTGGTTGAAGACGCCCGGCGGGGAACCGCCCGCGCCGGACCGCATCGCCTCCCGGCTCGGCGAGCGAACCCAGTTCATCGACCTGGCGCGCATCACGCACTTCTTCGCGCGCGACAAGCTCACTTACGCCGCCGCGGGCGGGAAGAGCTACTGCGTTGATTACAGCATCTCCGATCTGGAGCAGCGCCTGGCGCGCAAGGACTTCCTGCGCATCCACCGCTCGACTCTGGTGAACCTGGGCTGGGTGCAGGAGCTCGATTCCTGGTTCGCCGGCGGCGTGCTGGTGCGCCTCAAGGACGACAAGCGCACCGAGCTTCCCGTCGCGCGCGACCGGGTGCGAGCGCTGAAGGAGCGGCTCGGCTTGTAGCCGAATCGCTCCGCAGTCCGCCCCCCCGCTCTGGGAGCTGGGCGTCCCGCCCGCTACAGCATCGCCTCAACGCTGGAATAAACACTTTCCAGCGCACCGGCCAGCTTCGAGGGGTCCTTGCCGCCCGCCTCGGCCATGTCGGGCCGGCCGCCGCCCTTGCCGCCGAGGGCCTGGGCCACCGCGCCCGCCAGCTTGCCGGCGTGGACCTTCGCGGTCAGGTCCTTGGTCACCGCCGAGACGACAGCGACATTCGCATCCTCGGCCGAGGCGAGTACCACCACCGCCGTCTTCCACTTGTTGCGCAGCGAATCCGCTAGGGCGCGCATCTGGGCGCGGTCCAGGCCCTCCACCCGCCCGGCCAGGACGCGCACGCCCTTGATGGTGCGCGCCTCCTGCTCCAGCTCGCTCAACTGCGCCTGCGCGGCCCTGGCCTTGAGCTGTTCCACCTGGCGCTCCAGGCCGCGGCGCTGCTCGATGAGCTTCTCCACCTGCTCGGCCAGCTCCGGCTCGGAGGCCCGCACCAACTCGGCCAGGCGTTGCAGCGCGCTGGAGGCCTGCTGGAAACGCTGCAAGGCGCCCGCGCCCGTCACCGCCTCGATGCGGCGGACGCCCGCGGCGATGCTGCCCTCGGAAACGATCTTCGAGAGCCCAATTTCGCCCGTCCTCGAAACGTGCGTGCCGCCGCAGAGCTCCCTGCTGAAATCCGGCACCCGAACCACCCGCACCCGCTCGCCGTATTTTTCGCCGAACAGGGCCATGGCCCCGGTCTGGAGCGCCTGATCGAGCTCCATCAGGCTGGTCTCGACCGGCTTGTTTTCGAGGATCTGCTGGTTCATGAGCCGCTCGACCTCGGCCAGCTCGGCCTCGTCCAGCGCCGCATAATGCGTGAAGTCGAAGCGCAGCCGCCCGGGCTCAACCACGCTGCCGGCCTGCTTCACGTGGCTGCCCAGCACCGTCCGCAACGCCGCGTGCAGCAGGTGCGTGGCCGTGTGGTTGCGCATGGTGGCGCGGCGCAGATCGGCGTCCACCCGCGCGCGCACCTCCTGGCCGCGGCGGACCGGAGCGAGCGTCACCACCTTGTGCACCACCAGACCCGGGAGCGGCGAGTAGGTGTCTTCCACCTCGGCCAGGCTCTCGCCGCTGGCGGCGGAGCACAGCCAGCCCTTGTCGCCAGTCTGCCCGCCGGCTTCGGCGTAGAACGGCGTCTGGTCCAGAATGATCTCGATGTGCTCGCCCGGGCCCGCCGCCTCCGCCGCCTGCTGGCCGGCCACGATGCCGGCCACTTTGGCCGTGGCTTCCAGCCCCTCGTAATACAGCGGCTTGGTGCGGCCCCCGGCGAGGAGTTCCTGGTAGACCGGCGCGACGGCGGCCTTCTCGGCGCCCTTCCAGCTCGCGCGCGCCCGCTCGCGCTGCCTCTCCATCTCGGCGGCGAAGCCCTCGGCATCCACCGCCAGGCCGTACTCGCGCGCCATCTCCTGCTGCTCCTCCAGCGGCAGCCCGTAGGTGTCGTAGAGCTTGAAGGCCACCGCGCCGGGCAGCACCGCCTGCGCGCTGCGCGCTTCGTCGTGGAAGATGCGCTCGGCCACCTGGAACGTGGTGGCGTAACGGTGTTCCTCGTCCTTCACCACCCGCGCCACGCGCTGGATGGAGTCCATCAATTCCGGATAGGCCGGCTTCATCAGCTCCGCCACGAAGCCGGTGAGCTGATAGAGGAACGGCTCCTGCACCCCGATGCGGCGCGCGTGCCGCATGGCGCGGCGCATGATCTTGCGGACGACGTAGCCGCGCCCGTCGTTCGAGGGCAGCACCCCGTCGTGGATCAGAAACGCGGTGGCGCGGCTGTGGTCGGCCACGATTCGCAGCGCGCTGTCGGCCTTCGGCTCCTCTCCGTAACCGACGCCGAACGCCTCGGCCGCGCGCTCGATGATGGGGTACAGCAGGTCCGTGTCGTAGTTGGACAGCTTGCCCTGCATGACCGCCGCCAGGCGCTCCAGACCCATGCCGGTGTCAATCGAGGGCCTCGGCAGCGGCGTAAGGCGGCCGTTGGCGTCCCGGTCGTACTGCATGAAGACCAGGTTCCAGATCTCGACGTAGCGGCCGGACTCGCTGGGGAACGGGTCGTCGCCCTCCACCGGGTAGTCGCTGGCGCCAGGACCGAGGTCATAGTGCAGCTCCGAGCAGGGGCCGCACGGCCCGGTTTCGCCCATCTGCCAGAAGTTGTCCTTCTCGTCCTGCCGGAAGATCCGCTCCCGGCCCACGCCGGCGACCTTCTGCCACAGCTCCTCGGCCTCATCGTCGTCGCGGAACACGGTGATGTAGAGCCGGTCTTTGGGCAGCCCGAAGTCTTTCGTGCACAGCTCCCACGCGAACGCGATGGCGTCCGGCTTGAAGTAGTCGCCGAAGGAGAAGTTCCCCAGCATCTCGAAGAAGGTGTGGTGGCGCCGCGTGTAGCCGACGTTTTCCAGGTCGTTGTGTTTGCCGCCGGCGCGCACGCACTTCTGCGAGGAGGTCGCGCGCCG
>Ga0187886_1002317_pt1 | contig 15451 bp, 12 predicted proteins | sample June2016WEW_20_1_FD_133001 | JGI IMG/M metagenome (GOLD analysis project Ga0187886, IMG submission 133001) | Peatland microbial communities from SPRUCE experiment site at the Marcell Experimental Forest, Minnesota, USA - June2016WEW_20_150 | ecosystem: Environmental > Terrestrial > Soil >... | reverse complement strand
TACGTAGCCATCGGCCAGAAGCGTTCGACCATCGCGCAGGTGATCAAGACGCTGGAAGAGTATGACGCGATGAAGTACAGCATCGTGGTGGAGGCGGGCGCCTCCGATCCCGCGCCGATGCAATACATCGCGCCCTACGCGGGCTGCGCCATGGGCGAATATTTTCGCGACCGCGGCCGGCACGCGCTCTGCATTTATGACGACCTCTCCAAGCACGCGGTGTCGTATCGCGAGATCTCGCTGCTGCTGCGGCGTCCGCCCGGCCGGGAGGCGTATCCGGGCGATGTGTTTTATCTCCATTCCCGCCTGCTCGAACGCGCGGCCAAGCTGAACAAGGAATTGGGTGGCGGCTCGCTCACCGCGCTGCCCATTATTGAAACGCAGGCGGGCGATGTGTCCGCCTACATCCCGACTAACGTCATCTCGATTACCGACGGCCAGATCTATCTGGAGACCGACATGTTCAACACCGGCATCCGGCCGGCCATGAACGTCGGTATTTCGGTGTCGCGCGTGGGCGGCAACGCCCAGATCAAGGCGATGAAGCAGGTGGCGGGAACCCTGCGGCTGGAGCTTGCGCAGTTCCGCGAGTTGGCGGCCTTCGCGCAATTCGGCAGCGACCTCGACAAGACCACGCAGGCACAGCTCAATCGCGGCCGCCGGTTGACGGAAATCCTCAAGCAGGACCAGTTCGTGCCGCTATCGGTCGAGAAACAGATCGTCACCATCTTTGCCGCAACCAACGGGTACCTGGATGACCTCGAAATTAGCGACTGCCTGCCCTTCGAAAAGGCTCTCTACGAATTCATGGACCACTCGTACCCCTCGGTGGCCAAGCAGCTCGCCGAGAAGAAACAGCTCGACGACGCACTGCGTGCCGATGTGCGCAAGATGCTCGAGGAGTTCAAGGCCAAATTCGTGGCGGAGCGCAAGAAGGCCGCCTGATATTCACTGATTCTTTCTTATGCCGACGCTTCTCGACATCCGACGCCGCATCCGCTCGGTGAAGAACACCCAGCAGATCACCCGGGCGATGAAGATGGTGGCCGCCGCCCGCTTGCGCCGCGCTCAGGAACGGGTCTTCAACGCCCGGCCGTACGCACGTCAGATGCTGGAATTGCTGTCGAGTCTCGCGGCGCGTACGGAACAGCGCGCCCACCCCCTGCTCGCCGAGCGTCCCGTCGAAAAACTGCTGCTGGTGCTCGTCACCGGCGATAAGGGCCTCTGCGGCGCCTTCAATACCAATCTGATTCGCGCCGCGCAGGACTACTTGGAGGAAAATCGGGCGCGCCGGGTCTCCATGATCGCCGTGGGGCGCAAGGGCCGCGACATCTTCCGGCGCAGGCCCGTCGAGATGGTTTCTGAGTACGCGGGGATCTTTACACGGCTGGACTTTTCGCACGCGCAGGAGATCGCCGCGCAGATCATCGATCTCTATTCGAAGCAGGAAATCGATGCGGTGGACTTCATTTACAACGAATCCAAGACACTCCTCACCCAGCGCCTGACGCGGGAACGCTATCTCCCCATCAAGCCCATGGAGCCGAAGAAGGGTGAGGCGCTGATTGATTACATCTATGAACAGCCGGCGGCCGAGATCTTTAGCTCGCTCCTCCCCCGCTACGTCGAAATTGAGGTGTACCGCGCCCTGCTCGAATCGGCGGCGGCGGAGTTTGCGGCGCGCATGACGGCCATGGACGCCGCCACCAACAACGCCCGAGAAATGATCGACTCGCTCACGCTCCATATGAATCGCGTGCGCCAGGCTGCGATCACCAGGGAGATTATCGAGATTGTGAGCGGGGCGGCAGGAGTGTGAGGAAGGCAGTCGGAAGTTCGGAGCAGAAATTGGAAACTGGAAATTGGAAACTAGAAACTGGAAACTCGAACTTGTTCCAGGCGTTCGTTCTTAGTTTCCACTTTCCAATTTCCAATTTCTAGTTTCGTCGGCCAGTTGAAAGGAAAGCATCATGCCGGAAACGCACGTAGGAAAAGTGGTGGAAGTGACCGGTCCGGTGATCGTCGTGGCCTTTGAAGGAGACTACCTCCCGCAGATCTACAACGCGATCCGCGTCACTTCCGAAGGTTTTGATACGCCCCAGCCGATCAATGTGATCGCGGAAGTTGAACAGCACATCGGCGAAGGCCGCGTCAAATGCGTGGCGATGGAGCCCACGGACGGCATGGTGCGCGGCATGAAGGCCATCGATCAGGGCGAACCCATCATGGTGCCCGTCGGCAAGCCGACACTCGGCCGCGTGATGAACGTGATCGGCCAGCCGGTTGACAAGCTGGGGCCCATCGTCTCCGACGTGCACTTTCCCATTCATCGCCATGCCCCCGAGCTCGAGGAGCAGAACACTACGTTGGAACTTTTTGAGACGGGACTGAAGGTCGTGGACCTCGTCGAGCCCTACTTGAAAGGTGGCAAAACAGGGCTCTTCGGCGGCGCGGGCGTCGGCAAGACCGTCATCATCATGGAGTTGATCAACAACGTCGCTATGAAGCACGGCGGCGTTTCCGTGTTCGCGGGGGTGGGCGAGCGGACGCGCGAGGGGAACGATCTCTGGCTGGAGTTTGCGGAGTCGAAGGTTATCGTCCCCGGCGATTCCTCGAAATCCAAGGCAGCCTTGATCTACGGCCAGATGACTGAACCGCCCGGCGCGCGCCTGCGCGTGGGCCTGACCGGACTGACCGTCGCCGAATACTTCCGCGACGTGGAAGGCCAGGACGTGCTGCTTTTCATCGACAACATCTTCCGCTTCACCCAGGCGGGCTCGGAAGTTTCGGCGCTGCTCGGACGTATGCCGTCAGCGGTCGGCTACCAGCCCAATCTCTCGACCGAATTGGGCGAACTCCAGGAGCGTATCACCTCGACAAAGAAAGGCTCGATCACTTCGGTGCAGGCGATTTACGTCCCCGCCGATGACTTGACCGACCCCGCACCGGCGACGACCTTCTCGCACCTCGATGCGACCACGGTGCTCTCCCGCCAGCTCGTCGAAATCGGAATCTATCCGGCGGTTGACCCGCTGGCTTCGACGTCCCGCGTCCTCGATCCACGGGTTGTCGGCCAGGAACACTACAACGTGGCGCGCGCGGTCAAAGCGATTCTGCAGAAATACAAGGACCTGCAAGACATCATCGCCATCCTGGGCATGGACGAGCTCTCGGAAGAGGACAAGCTCACGGTGAGCCGGGCGCGTAAGATCCAGAAGTTTCTCTCTCAGCCGTTCTTCGTGGCGCAGCAATTCACCGGGCTGGAAGGGAAATACGTGAAGCTTGCGGACACCATCCGCGGTTTCACGGAATTACTGGAAGGCAAGCACGACGAGATCCCCGAGCAGGCTTTCTATATGGTTGGGAACATCGAAGAGGCCCTCGAGAAGGCGGAGAAACTGAAGGCGGCAGCGTGACAATGAGTGATTGAGCGATTTAACGATTGAGTGATTTGAAGAACGGAGCAGGCTGCCCGATTGGCTTAGTTCTCATTCGCTCAATCACGAAATCGCTCAGTCGCTGAATCACAAAATCTCATGGCAGATTCTCTTCCCAGCCAGATCCAACTCTCGATTGTGACCCCGGACCGCGAGGTGGTGCACGAAACGGTTGAGGGCGTCACGCTGCCGGGGACGACCGGCTATCTCGGCATCCTGCCTGGACACGCGCCGCTGCTCTCCGAGGTTCGGCCGGGCGAAATCGTTTACACGCGCGCCGAGGGGAAGCACTATCTCGCCGTGAGCTGGGGCTTCGCGGAAGTACTTCCCGACCGCGTGATCGTGCTCGCCAAGAGCGCCGAGCGCGCCGAAGAGATCGATCTCCAGCGCGCCAGGCACGCTTTGGAGCGCGCCGAGGAGCGGCTGAAGAAAGTCTCGGACCCCACCATCGACCGCCAACGGGCCCAGGAAGCCTACGAAAAAGCCTTGGCGCGGCTCAACGCGGCACGACGCACCGGTGTTTGACCGTGTCGGCTCCCGTCGCCGAACTCCGCAGCCTGCTGCCGCATCCAATGTCACTGAACGCGCCCCGGAGCGCAAGTCGCGCGCGAAGGGTTCAGGATTCACAGGCTAAATGCCCGAAGTCACTTCCCTATGTTCGAGGTTCCGGAGGAGATGGCGCACGCGATCGAGCAGTTTGCAGGTGGGGTTGAAGCCTCGAGGGCAAACTCTTAAGAATCGCCTCACCGTGCTATCGGCGCATGCATAGCCAGACAGCGCGGCATTTCCGGCGCACACTGGTAGCTGCTAACATCTTTCAAGCTGAGCACTTGCGGAGGTCGGCGAGCCGCCGGAAGGCAGTCGCCTCCCTTCACGCTGGACCACACAATCTCCCGTCGCTTACGGCGCGGGAGGCGGCGTCGTGATCCCCGAATAAACCCAGTTCCCCAGAATTGCCAGGAGCAACACAATCGAGATGGCTCCCAAGGCACGAATGGGCCACACTAGTCTCTGTGCTTTCTTCTCGATGACGGTTTGCGCCTGGATAGCTCGGTCTTCCTTGTCGTCTTCGGAAAGCTGGATCCAGTCACTTTCCTGGCTTTCCAGGCGGGCGCGTACGATAAGCAGAACGGCAAGAGCCAGTGTTACCACCACCCAGCCAGTGATGAGCGCCCAGTTCGGATTCATGGTTCACCCCCAAGGATGGTCGGACAATACGTCGATGCGCGAAATCCGCTATCTCCACCTTGGGATAGCAACCGGTGTACCAACGATAGACCGTCATGCCATAAGATTGCAGATAAGTTTCCAGCCCCTCGGGAGTACCGTGGTAGGCACGCACTCCTTCTACCTGATCCAGTGCCAAAGCCTATGCCCGGCGTAAGCTCCCCAACCTCCGACGATGGATCCGATCGCCAGCCCCTTGGCGCCGCCCGCCAAAGCACGAATTCCCATTGAGGTTCCGGCGATTGCCACCATGAATGCCACTTCTTGCTTGGAGATTCTGGGATGGCGCCGCGTCCGGGTCTCACGTTCATATGACCCGCACCGCGCGGCTGGCTGTGGCCTGGTGTTCTGGGGCCCGCTGGCCGAATTGTCCGTTTGCGCGGCAGGGGCTGCGACCGGCGGGGAGTTCGAGCTGGCAAGCTGTTGTCGGGTTGCAGATTGAGCTCCCACAAGCTCCGGCCCGAGCAAAGCGCCCAGCAAGAGCGCGGAAATGATTCTGCGTCGCATCATCTCAAGCCTCCGATTTGGTGTGTCCTGCAAAGGGCTCTTCTTACTGGCTGGCGCCCCGAAGTATTGGTGAACGAGCAACCTCCACTTCGCCACGCCACGCCGAGGGAGTGCCCGCCTCTCGAAGGGTCCCGTTGGACGCCCGGCTATTGAGGGGTACTCGCCGGACGGCGCTCTAGGTTCGCCGTGGAAGTTGCTGGTTGGGACGCGGTGGGTTCAGGTGCGTTGCCAGAGGCCAACTGGGACTGCCGGTACTTGGGTGCGCTCACGTAGCCGCGCACTCCGCCCTTGCCGATACTGTTGATCACCACTTCCACCGGTTGAGCGTAATCGGACGGATAGAGCATGACCGGCTCGTAGAGGTTCGTGTGTTTCTGACTGATTCGGTTGTCATCCACAATCAGCTCGAGGTCACAGTATTGGCGCTTGGTGTTCGCTTTCCGCAGCGAGATGCTCAGCGGTCCAACGTGGCTGAACTGCTTCGACTTGGTCAGATCGAACTCAAAGTAGTTCTTCTCTCCTCGCTTCTGGAGCGCAACCAGTTCCTCGTGGGTGCGGGCGATCGAACCACCGAGCTCATCACGTGTCGAGCCGAGCTTTCCTTCCAGATCGGTGCGCGCATTCTGCAGGTCCTGGCGACCGGCTTCAATCTGCTTCTGGTGTTCGTCGAGTTCGGCCTGCACCTTCTTCCATCGCGGGTCGTCGGCGGGAACGCGCTTCTGCGCCCGGGTTTGCACGTGCTTGTTGCGATGAGTCTTGGCGGGTGATGCTTCCTTCGGTTGTGGAACCGGTTCTTGGGGGGCGGGTTTCACTTCGGGCGGCGTCGAGAGAGCCGCCAGCCTCGTCGTCACAGCATCAAGCTGAATTCGGGTCTGATTGAGAACGGCGCTCATCTGGTCATGGTTCGCGGCCATTTGGGCTGCCTCCCGTCGCTGCTCGACCAGGTAAAAGGCGCCACCCAAAGTTGTGGCGAGAAAGAACAAAGTTGCCACCAACAACCAGCGATTGCTTTTCGCCGGTGCCGGCGGTGACACTTCGTGGACTTCCTGCTCGTCGATCATGTTTCCCTCACTTTTTGTTATTGCGTCCCCGTTTTGACGCATGCCATGAGTGGGCATGATTCATGCCAGGATTGGATGTTTCTTGCTCAACGTGAAATCAGTCACTTACGGCGGCAAAGTGGGACGTTGACGGCCAAGCCGAATGAACAGATTTCACGAGACGGGAAAAAAGTTCATGGGAGCGTTGACGCGGGAGAGATGCCGTTACTACACCAATGCCCATGCTATGCTCTCCGATGCTGAAGGGACCTTTCCAGGCGAGTTGAGGATGACAGACGGAGGTGCGTGTATGCCCCGGCCAAAACCCGCGGACATATCAGTGCTGAGCGATCTGTGCACTCCGTGGTGCGTTCACGTGGTTGCCACACTGCGGATCGCCGACCACATCGCCGCTGGGATAAACCAGATCGATGATTTGGCTGCGGCATCAGGCTCTAACTCCGATTCTCTACACCGAGTGTTGAGGCACCTCGTCAGCAAAGGGGTGTTCGAGGAATCGGCGCCCGGTCAATACGCGCTGAATGAACCTGGTCGTGTGTTGCTGGACTCGCCAGTGCGGCTCGGCCTAGACCTCGACGGCTTCGGCGGTCGCATGGCGTATGCGTGGGGAAGCCTGCTTAACGCCGTACGGACTGGCGCACCGGCCTACTCCGAGGTGTTTGGCCGTCCTTTTTGGCAGGACTTGCAGGCCCATCCCATCATAGCCGCGAGCTTTGACGAATTAATGGGGCTGGCTGGGCACGGAACTCCCGATCCAGAGGTACTGGTCACCGGGGACTGGGAATCGGTGCGGACGGTCGTCGACGTTGGCGGGGGCACGGGCGCACTTCTGGTGGAAATCCTTCGCACTCGCCCTAGGGTACGCGCGACGCTGGTTGATCTCCCCTCCGCGGTGGCTCGATCCGGTGAGGTCTTTAAGGCTGCCGGCGTCGCCGAACGTGTCACTGCAGTGGGGCAGAGCTTCTTCGACCCGCTGCCAGCCGGGGCCGACCTCTATCTGCTGAAAAGCGTGCTCAGCGAGTGGCCCGATCGCGAGGCGGGCGACATCCTGAGGCGCTGCGGGGAGGCGGCTCGTCCCGCTGGTCGCATTGTTGTCCTCAACGGGGTAACGCCCGACGAAGACGGGGACCCGTCGCCGGCCTTGCTGATGATGGTGTTGGTGGGAGGGAGAGACCGAAGCTTGGAGGAGTTCCGCGAACTGGCCCGCGGGGCAGGGTTGGAAGTGCATGCCGCTGGACGGCAGCCGTCGGGCCGCTTTGTCATTGAATGTCGCCCGGCCTGCTGACACTCGCTCTCCGGCCGGCGCTGTGAAAAGAACAGCGCCTCCACGCTCGTCGCACAGGTCCCCCGCCGCTGCCTTAGAACGAGATCTGGACTCTCCATCGTCGATCGTTGCTGGCTGTTGACTTCGTGGGGTTGTCGTGATGGTCGCCGGTGAGAAATGTGAGATAGTCTTGGTCGCGGACCCCTCAACGGTTCAGCCGAGCCCAGATGCTGCTAAAAAACTGCGAGGCAGCCATCGCGAAGCGAGTCATCATCTCGGGGAACCAAGCCAGGGTCCACTCGTGGTGCTGTTGCCAGGCCTGGGGGAGCGGCCAGGCTTCGCGGAGCCGCTTCCAGTATTTGGCCCGGGTGGCCGATGAGGCCTCCGAGCTACTCTCGGGGAATTCCCGCTCGTCGAGCTTGAATTCTGGGACAGGATTCTCCGGCAGCTTGGAGCCATAGGCGTACTGCGACTGCACAATACCCAGGGCCAATTGCCAGTAGGCGCGAGCGGTCGGCTCCTCAGCGGCCCGCCGCTCGGCGTTCCATTCCTTCCGCACTTCCATAAACCCTGGAGGAAGCTCCGCCTTGAGCTGCATGACTGGCCGGTGGGACAGGAAGCCTATCACCCCCACCAGGAGCAGCAGAAGCGCCCACCCCCAGTGCCCCCGGCGGGAGCGCTTCGACCTGACGCTGAGCCCCTCCATATCACCGCCCATCGTGCCCCTTCATCTTGCCATAGGAAGTCCACCGCGGAACATGAGCAGAAACTGCTTCTGCGCGAAGGTTACTCCTTCTGCCCGTCCTCCACAATGGCACGAAGGTGCCGTGCCTTTGTCGTGACCACGCTTCCGCGGCTTCAATCGGTTGGTCGATCCCGGTCAGAGGGGACCCCAGGCGACACGATTGCAGATCTCTTCAGGCGATCTGAACGGGTACGGGGCGATTCTCGCGCGCGGACCTGTAAATAGCCTGCATCACGGCAATATCCTTCAGACCTTGCAGGCCGCTCGGTTCAGGGTCACGACGGCGACGAATGGCGTCCGCGAAGGCGTCGAGTTCCAGGGCAAACTCATCCATGGCCTTGAATTTCTTCTCGAACCACCGGCTTCCCATCTTCCCATAGAGGCGCCGGACGTGGTTGAACTCGTAAGCTGGATTGAGCGCCGCCCATCCCTTCTCTCCGTGGACGTAGAGGTAGGAGGCTTGCGCCAGCCCAAAACTGGAACTGGCTTGCAGCACGATGCCGTCCGGGAATTTCAACTGGAAGGTAATGTTCTCTTCGACTTCGCTGAAACGGGTCGGATCGAACGTCCAGGCGAAGCCGGAAGCCTCAATGGGATCCTTGCCGGTAATCCAGCGGCTGGTGTTGACGCAGTAGACGCCGACATCATAGAGCGAGCCGCCCCCGGCCTGTCGGCGGTCCAACTGCCAGGCGGGCGTGCCCGCGCCGCGCGGGAGGGAGATTGTGAAGGCGGAGTGAAGCAGCTTCAGGCGCCCGAGCTTCCCGCTCGTGACCAGCTTCTTAAGGGCAACGCTCGCACGGTCGAAATACTTGCGATAGGCGATCATCAGCCGGACGTCCCTGGCGCGGCAGGCCGCGATCATCAGTTGGCAATCTTCAACCGTGTTGGCCATCGGCTTCTCGCACAGGACGTGCTTTCCGGCGCTGGCGGCACGAATCGCCAAGTCCGCGTGGGTCCCATTGGTGGTAGCGATGAAGACGGCGTCAACCTGCGGGTGGTTGAGGCACAGCGCGAGGTCGTCGTAGGTATAGTAGTCGCTAGCGCCGAATTTCCCGGCCAGGCGCTTTGCCTTGCGCTCGTCGCCGCTGACTAACGCGACCAGCTTGGCTTTCCGGCTGTGCCGGAACGCCGGCAGAATCGCCACTTGGGAGATGTTCCCCAGCCCGACCACCGCAAACCCGACTCGCTTCGCCCCCCCCATGTCCGACTGCCCCTCAGACGCGAATGTAGTGAAGGTTGCCTGAGAGCATTATCCGCCTGCTGTCAACTTGAAATTCCAAGGGCTGGGGGTAGGGGGACTCGCGGTGTTCCGGCCGCCTATCCGGGCAGGCTGGCGCGTTCCCAGGCCAGGAACCGCTCCACATCCTTGCGGATGGCGCGCAAGACAAAGGCCAGGACCGCAGCGTCGTCTACATAGCCGATGACGGGAATCGGGTCAGGAATGAGGTCGAGGGGATCGAGGAAATAGATGATGCCAGCGAGGGCGAATACGAGCGTCCGCCAGGGGACGACGCTGTAGCGCCCGCGCGCCCACGCCCTGAGCAGGCGGATCAGTGCCCCTAGCGTATCCCAGATCTCGCCCAGCCGGTCGCGGTCCCGCACCGCCTTCCGTTCCGCACCGCTGAGCAGCGTGCCGACGCGCGACTTGTCGTTGGAATACTCTTCGGCCTGCTTGTGAGCCAGGGCGAAATTGGACCGTGGATTTCCCAAGATCCCTCCATATCCTAGGAATATTATACCGGCCCGACGCGGTTTCCGCCGGCTTTCTTCAATCCTTCCCGCGGAGATTCAATTCAACCAGAGATGAACATGAACCCCTTGGCGTCGTTGAAGCCGCGTGGGGCGCGACCGATTCCATCCGGCGTGCGCATGCCCAGGAAATGCCTGTCAGCCGTCGCGCGAGGAGCAAGTACAGCTGGAGGTTTCTCCGGGACTGACCGCGTCCCCAGGCTGGCTGCCCTTCGTTCGGCAGCCCGGGCCTGCGCCACAAAGCGGCGGTAATGCCGGGCTTCAGTCGTCTTGATGTCGAAATGTACTCGCTGGGAAAGCGAATGAAGCTTGGCAAAGACCTCCTCAAATTCCTCCGCCGAGACCAGGTCCGCAGCACCACGTCGAGGGCTTCCACGCGTCGGACGATTTCGTCAAATTCTGCCAGATTCTGGCGTGTGATCGTGGAAGACCCATCGCGCCAAGCTGCTGCAGGGGCCAGGGCTGCTCCCGGCGCGCTGAAAGCGGACGCATTTCGCGCGGTGCGGAAGGCGCAACCCGGCGACTCTTGCATCGCGGAATGCCGCCCTAGCTACCCCTTGACTTTTCCCCACGAGGGTCTAGACTCCTACTAGGTAGAGAAGGCCGTTTCGCTGCGGGGGCACTCCGGAGGGTGTAGCTTCCCGTTGGAAGCAGGCGAACGCGCCCAGCCCCTGGATCCACCGCAGCCGCCCGTACGGCCATGTCTCAAACGCTGATCGTTCGCGCCCCCGTGGGGAAGGGAGGGCGATATGTTTCAGATGATCAATGAAGAGAAGCCCAGCCCGGAGGATCGCAAGCTTTTCTGGTACAAGGTCGGCGCGTTTCTGCTGGCGCTGGCCGCCTTTGGTGGGGTGATTTACTTCTTCGCCTTCATACCCTACAAGGGCTGAGTTAGGATCGACCCAAGGGAAACTGTTCTGCCACGAGCCGTAGGGCCTCGTCGCGACTGTGCAGCTTTCCCTCAAGCTGTGCGTCCTCCACGGTTTGCAGGATGGTCTTGAACAGGGGTCCGGGAGTGTATCCCTGCCCGATCAGATCGTCTCCCCGCAATAAGGGCTGGGGCTTGATCTCCTCTGCTGGCGTTTCCTCGAGCAGCTTTCTCGCCAGCTCATAATTGGCCAAATCCCCGTGGCTCGACAGGCAATCGAGCCGGTGCAGTTCCAGGTGCTCCTCAAATCCTTCCATGCGCAGGAAGCGCAATTGCGTCGAGCGCTTCATGCGCGGGAAATCCTTGAAGCGCAGGTGATGCCGCACCAGCTCCACGACGCGCTCCGTTTCGCGCGCTGAGAGGCGCAGCCGCGCGCAGATGGCTTCCGCCATCTTCGCGCCCACTTCCACATGGTTGTCGAAGCGAATGCGCTCGCGCACGGTGAAGGTGGGCGGTTTGCCGACGTCGTGGAGGAGCACGCCAAGCGCCAGCGTCGGTGTCGGGTCGCGCAGCCCGTCGAGCATCATCAGGGTGTGAATCCAGACGTCGCCTTCGGGATGAAACTCGGGCGGCTGGGCGACTCCCCGCAGCGCCGTGATCTCGGGCAGCACTTCCCGGAGCAGTCCGGTTACTTCCAGCAATTCGAAGCCGCGCCGCGCCTGGCCCTCAGTCAAGATCTTGAGGATTTCGTCGCGCACGCGCTCCGCGCTCACTTCATGAATTTGCGAGGCAAGGTTCTGGATCGCCGCCATGGCCGCCGTATCGAGCGCGAAGCCGAAGCGGGCCGCAAAGCGCACGGCACGCAGCATCCGCAGGCGGTCCTCGCTCAGTCGGGCCACGGGGTCGCCGATGGTGCGAAGGCGCCGGGCGCGAATGTCCGCCTGTCCGCCCACATAGTCGAGGACTTCCTCGCTCGCGGGATCGAAGAGCAGACCATTGATGGTGAAGTCGCGGCGGCGCACGTCTTCCTGTGGCGTCCGAGCGTAACGAACTTCCGCCGGGTGCCGGCCGTCGTCGTAGCGGCCGTCGCTGCGGAAGGTGGCGACCTCAACGTTGCCCTCCTCACGCGGCACGATCACCACGCCGAACTGCGCGCCCACCGTCAGGCTTTCGGGATAGAGGCGCACGACCTCGTCGGGCGTCGCGTCCGTGGCCACATCGTAGTCCTTCGGCTCGCGCCCCATCACCAGGTCGCGCACACAGCCACCCACGAAATAGGCTTGAAAGCCCTCCCCCCGCAACCGCCGCACAATTTCCGCCGCCACTTGCCGCTTGGCGTCCATACGCGCCTATTACACCCGATTCGCCACCCCCGGCGCAAGCAGCCGGAGTGTTCCCTCGGAGTTATACGTCGGCGGCAACGCCAAAGGAGTTAGCGCGAATCCGCAGGGTTCGCTATAATTTCCTTTTAGCCACTGAACTCAGGGTTTCACGGCGAAGGCCGCCCCGAACCACGGCATGCTCAAGCGACTGCTTCCGCTCAAACCGTATCTGGCGCGTTACAAGCGGCGTTACGCCGCCGGGTTCGTGTGCCTGCTGATCGCGCAAACCGCGGGGATTGCTCCGCCGCTGATCATCAAGGCCGGGATCGACGCTCTCTCCCAGGCGTTCAACGGCCACAAACTGCTTTACTACGCCGGACTGTTGCTCGGGGTGGCGCTCCTCAAGGCTGTCTTCCAGTTCTGGATGCGCTGGATTCTGATCGGCATTTCGCGCGACGCGGAATACGATCTGCGCAACGACCTCTTCGCCCACCTCATGCGCCTTTCGCAGCGCTACTACACCGAGACGCCCACCGGCGACCTGATGTCGAAGCTCACCAACGACCTTAACGCCGTCCGCAACCTCGTCGGCCCGGGCATCATGTACTCGGCGGGCACGGTGACGCTGGGCGTCGCCGCTATCAGCGTGATGCTCAAGCTCGACTGGCGGTTGACCCTGCTGGCGCTCGCCCCCATGCCGCTGGTCTCCATCGCCGTCAAAGTCTTCGGCGGGATGATTCACGACCGCTTCGAGAAGATCCAGGAGCTGTATTCGCGCCTCACCGAAAAAGTGCGCGAGAGCCTCTCCGGCGTGCGCGTCGTGCGCGCCTTCGTGCAGGAGGAGGCGGAGCAAGCGCAGTTCGCCCGCCTGAACCGCGAGTTCGTGGACAAGAACCAGGGGCTCATCTGGATCACGAGCTCGATGTGGCCCGCCATGGCCCTGCTCTTCGCCCTGGCGTTCATCCTTATTATGATTGTAGGTGGCCGGCACGTCCTCGCCGGCCAGATTACGGTGGGAACTTTCGCGGCCTTCAACGTGTACCTCTTCTACCTGATCTGGCCGATCATCGCCATCGGCTGGGTGATGAATCTGCTCCAGCGGGGTCTCGCGTCGCTGGAGCGGCTCAACACAATCTTCCAGGCGCGCCCCGACATCGATGACCGCGACGTGCCGCCGCAACCCCTCACCTCGATCCGCGGCGAGATCGAGTTCCGCAACCTGAGCTTCAGCTACAACGGCCGGCCGATCCTGAAGAACCTCAATCTGCATATTCCCGCCGGCCGCACCGTCGCCGTCGTGGGCGCGACGGGGTCGGGAAAATCCACCCTGGTCAGCCTGATTCCGCGCCTCTGTGACGCGCCCCCTGAGACCGTGTTCGTCGACGGCGTGCCCATCCGGCAGATTCCCCTTCAGGTGCTGCGCGCGAGCATCGGCTTTGTACCGCAGGAGACTTTTCTCTTCAGCGAGACGATTCGCGAGAACGTCCGCTTTGGCACCGCCGCGGCCTCGGACGAAGACGTGGACCGGGCGGCGGAAATTTCCAACATCCTGCCGGAAATCCGCGGCTTCCCGCAAGGCTTTGACACCATGGTGGGCGAGCGCGGCTTGACGCTCTCCGGCGGCCAGAAGCAGCGCACCACGATCTCGCGCGCCGTCATCCGCGACCCGCGAATTCTGATTCTGGACGACGCTCTCTCGAGTGTGGACACCTACACGGAAGAGCGAATCCTCCAGCACCTTACCGAGGTAATGGCGGGCCGGACCACGCTGCTGATTTCGCATCGCGTCTCCACCATCCGCAATGCCGATGAGATTGTGGTCCTCCACGACGGAGAGATCGTGGAGCGCGGCAAGCACGAAGATCTGCTGGCCCTCAACGGGCATTACAGCGAGCTTTACAACAAGCAGCTGATCGAGGAAGAGCTGGAGCAAGAGGCGTGAGAGGACGGTCGAAAGTCGACAGTCGAAGGTCGAAAGGCCTCTGACTTTCAACCTTCGACCTTTGACATTTAACTTTAGTTTATGGCAGACAGTTTCCACGAAGAAGAGGTTCTCGGCAAAGCGTACGACGCGCGGCTGATGAGGCGGCTGCTCGCCTATCTGCGCCCGTACTGGCTGGTGGTGTTCCTGGCGCTCGCGGCGATTGTCCTCTACGGCGTCTTCCAGGCTGCACCGCCCTACTTCATCAAGCTGCTCGTCGACCGATATCTCGAGCCGGTGAGCGGCGCCAAAGCCCCGGCCATCTTCAGCCGGATCCTCAGCCCCGACCCGCGCGCCGGCATTGTTCAGATCGCCCTGCTGCTCTTTCTGCCCACGGCGCTCGTAACCTTCCTCCTGGAGTTCGCGCAGGCCTTCACGATGCAGCTCGTCGGGCAGCGCGTGATGTACGACCTGCGCAAGGAACTCTTTGCGCACCTGCAGCGGCTGCACCTGAGCTTCTTTGACCGCAACCCGGTAGGGCGACTGGTGACGCGGGTGACAACCGACGTCGACGTCCTCAACGAGCTCTTCGCCTCCGGCCTGGTGGCGATCTTTGGCGACATCTTCTCACTGGTCAGCATCATGGTCGTGATGCTGAGCATCAACTGGAAGCTGGCGTTGCTGACATTCTCGGTGCTGCCGTTCATCGGGCTGGTCACTGCGCTCTTCCGCAAAGCCGTGCGTGAATCGTACCGGCGCATTCGCACGGCCATCGCGCGCATCAATGCTTATCTCCAGGAACACATCTCGGGGATGATGGTGATCCAGCTCTTCAACCGCGAGGAGCGCAGCTTCGAGGAATTCGACAAGGTCAATCGCGACCACATGGAGGCTTACAAGGACTCCATCCTGGCCTACGGGCTGTTCTATCCGACGGTGGAATTCCTCGGCGTGTTGGCGGTGGCCATCATCCTCTATCGCGGCGGTGCCATGGCGCTCACCGGGGCGCTGACCGTCGGCACGGCGATCGCCTTCATCCAGTACTCGCAGCGCTTTTTCCGGCCCATCCAGGACTTGAGCGACAAGTACAACATCCTGCAGGCGGCGATGGCGAGCGCGGAGCGGATCTTCAAACTGCTCGACACTCCCGTGGCTATCGCCGATCCCACCGCGCCCACGCCCGTGGAGAATCCGCAGAGCCGGGTGGAGTTTCGCAACGTCAGTTTCGCCTACCGCGACGGCCATCGCGTCATCGAAAACGTCTCGTTCACCATCGAGCCCGGAGAAACGGTGGCGGTCGTCGGGCGCACCGGCGCGGGCAAGACGACCCTCACCAACCTTCTGCTGCGC
>Ga0187886_1002316_pt1 | contig 15453 bp, 13 predicted proteins | sample June2016WEW_20_1_FD_133001 | JGI IMG/M metagenome (GOLD analysis project Ga0187886, IMG submission 133001) | Peatland microbial communities from SPRUCE experiment site at the Marcell Experimental Forest, Minnesota, USA - June2016WEW_20_150 | ecosystem: Environmental > Terrestrial > Soil >... | reverse complement strand
CTATCATCTCATGAACCCAGAGGGCCCGTTGTGCAACAATCTTATGATCGATGTCTCCAGGAGTCATCTTATACACCCATGATCATTTCTTGTTTCATTCGCTCATAAGGGAGAAGATCCGCAGCCAGTCGCATAATATAGAGCTGATATTCGGCTTCATAAGTGGGATCTTGCACGTATAGAATCTCTCCCGTCACGATTTCGAGAGCGATAAAGATGGGAACCTCCGGAATAACAATCAAATCCACACGGGAAACATCAAAAAGATCTTCAAATAGAATGGCAATCTTGACCTTCTCTTCCACAGTAAGTGGCCTTTCGGGTTTGACCCCTATATCCAAATCGGACGGTGCAGAAGAAAAACGTTCGATCCTGCCCTCGGTCAGGTCAAAAGCCTCTTTCGCCCTACTCCCAAAAGCGTAAATGATCTGGAGGCCATACCGAGAGGCGATTCCCCTGATCTGTTCCTTTATCCTATTCATGCTGTTTCTCCCTGTCCTAAAGGAATTTTATCATCCCAGAGTTTTTTGTCAAACCATTTCCATCCATCTCATATCCAAAGCCTTCGATCTATATCCCGAATCCATCGCAGAATCGCTGAAATGATAGATAAGGTGATGGGGAGATAGGGTGAAAAATATTTGAATTTCTCCCTATCCCCCTACCTCCCCATTTCCCTATCAGTTACTTCACTAGCCCAAAATCGATATGTCTTCTCTCCACATCCACTCGGTCCACCCTTACCTTGACCTCATCTCCAATTCGGAAGGTCTTATGAGTTCTTTCGCCAATGAGACAGTAACGATTCTCATGATATTGATAATAATCGTCGTGCAGGCTTGTGACTCGAACCAATCCTTCCACAAAAATATCTTTCATTTCCACAAAGAAGCCAAAAGCAGTTACGCCGCTGATCACCCCTTCAAAAACATCTCCCACTTTATCTCTCATAAAACGAATTCGGTACCGGTCCAGAATCTCTCTCTCAGCCTCCATTGCCACTCTTTCCCTTCGGGAAAGGTGGTCTGCCTTTTTTGCCAATTCCTCTCGTAGAGTCGAGTCTACGACTTCCGAGATCCTCCCATCTCTTTTTGAGAGTATTCTCTTCAGGATACGGTGGATCATCAGATCAGGATACCTTCGGATCGGAGATGTAAAATGGGTATAGGCATCCGATGCCAGTCCGAAGTGGCCCAGATTTTTTGCTGAGTATTTCGCCCATTTCATCGATCGAAGAAGGATATTGTTGACGACCTTCTCCTCAGGCCTCCCCTTCACTTCCAAAAGAACTTTCTGAAGCTCTTTGGGAGAATGGTCAGATTCCTTTCTTATCTTATACCCCAAGTGAGAAACAAATCTTCGAAACTCGTCAATGGCCTCCCTTCCCGGGGGTTCATGAATTCGATAGATGGATGGAGATCCACTCTCTTCCAAAAAGTGAGCGACCGCTTCATTGGCAGCAATCATAAACTCTTCGATGATCTGATGAGCCAGATTCCTCTCTGCACGGATGATCTCCTTGGTCTCTCCCTGGAGATTGAGGATGACTTCGGGCTCTGGTAGATCAAAATCAAGAGTGCCCCTCTCTATCCTTCTCTGGCGGAGTCTCTGAGAGAGATCGGTCATCCATTCCAAGGACGGGAGGAGAGATCGAAACTTATCCCTCAACTCAGCATCCTCATTCACTAAGATTCTCTTCACGATGGTATAAGTTAGCCTTTCATTACTACAAATCACACTCGGATAGAATCGAATCTCCCTTTTTTCTCCGTCCATATCATATCTCAGTTCGACAGTGAGGGTGAGCCGATCTAATTTGGGTTGGAGGCAGCAGAGCTCATTGGAAAGTTCTGGCGGAAACATGGGGATGGCCCGATCCGGAAAATAGACACTGGTGCCCCGGAGAAAGGCCTCTTCGTCCAAAGGACTCCTTTCCTTTACATAATGACTCACATCAGAGATTGAGACATAAAGTTTCAATCCGTCTTTCTCCTTCTCAATAGAGACGGCATCGTCAAAATCTCTCGCATTCTCTCCATCGATGGTGAAGGTTGGAATGCCTCTCAAATCGACTCGATCTTGGTATTCATAGGAAGATGGAGTAAGAGGAAGGCTTCTCGCTTCTTTCAAAACAGCTGAAGAAAACCGATGGGGGAGGTCATATTTGTGGATGATGATCTGGGGCTCTACCTCCGGGTCATCAGGATACCCCAAAATGTGGATCACCCGGCCCTCTGGTCTTCCCCTCTCGGTGGGGTATTGGGTAATTTCAGCCACGACCAATTGATTCGGTCTGGCTCTTTTCGTCTCCCCTTCAGGGATATAGACTTCTTGAAGAATGCGCTCATCCTCAGGGATGAGATAAGAGTAATGCTTCGCCTTCATAAACTTTCCCACGACCTTGTGAAATCCTCTTTCCAGAATCCGGATGACCTTTCCTTCTCTCCCTTTCTTCCGGATCGACTCCACCCTGGCCACCACCCGATCCCCATTCATCGCCTCTTTGAGATTTCTTGGACTGATGAAGATATCTTCTTCTCCCTCTGCTTCTGGAATGACAAAACCATATCCGTCAGGATGACACCTGACCTTTCCCACAACCAAATTCATTTTCAAAGGAAGGCCGTAGCGGTTCCCCCTAATCCTAACGATCTTTCCCTCCTCTGCCAAATCCTTCAATAATTCTTTTGTCCTCTGTTTCAGCTCCCCTCGCAGACCCAAGTGACGGATGATCTCCCTCGAGAGAAGGGGGCGATCTTCTTCTTCCATCAATTGGAGGATTTGTTCTGCTGAAAGATCAGGCTCTTTTTCCTTTCTCTTCTTTCCTAAATGTTTTATTCGCTTCTTGCTCATTGTATTCACCATGTCCGTATACCTGCCTGGTGCAGACAGGTGTTTCACGTATCTGTAATTCTCAACTCCTCACCTTTTATTATGGTCCTCATCATGCTTTTAAATTAAAAAAAGGGGCGCTTAATGACCCCTTTCTGTTATAAAAAAAATTTCCTCATTCTAAATTTACACCCTCACTCCCCCAAAGAACCCCATCGACCTAATGAAGAGTGGGAGGAGGATCGCTATGACAATCCCAACCACCACAATGAGTGGGAGTAGTACGGCTATTAGCGCTCTTCCAGTTGTAATCCCATGTGCCTCCCTTACCCCAATGATGGCCAGGACGATTCGGTAAACAAATCCAATTGTGCTCCCTATGAATGGGACAATATGAAAGAGACGTGCACTGTAGGAGTACGAGATGGCGCGAAAAGTTACTTCGAACCTCTTCTTACTTCCACGAACGATCATGAGACAGAGATGAGTTACACCACTCCATAGTAATATAGAAAAAGCTACCCAAAGTGGCATGGAAAATATGATGATAATCAGCGCAACTGTGTAAGAAATTGCTAAAAAATTCCTAATCGGGGGTGGTAAGAATGGACTAACCACGAGCCATACCCAGAAAAAATCCGCGAATCTACCTATGATCCCGGTAATAATTCCGTAGATCAGAGGAGTCCAATATCCCTCTCCTGTTGCCACCTTTTTAAAGAATCGAGTTGGAGAGAAGAGGGCTTCCCGTGCCGTTTTCAAAAAAGCCCCGATGAATCCCTCCCCACCCTCAAAGGGTGTATATTTTTCTTCTGATGAAATTTCTCGAATCTTTCCATCGTATGAACGGGCCATCTCCGGATGAGGTTCTTTCTTAGGTTCAGGCCTAGGTGCAGTTCCTTGGGAAATTTCCAAGGCTTCGGTGGCCGGTTCCTCCTCTATTCTGACTCTTCCCCCGATTTCTTCAAAGGCTTTTACGTATCTCTCCATCTCTTCTTTTGAAACACCTTTTTTTATGACGATGGGAACCCTCTGAAGTAGGCTTTCAGCCTTTTCAGGCGAAAGATTGAACTTCCTCTGAAGGCCTTTGATTAAACGTACCTCCTCTTCTGGGCCAGCTACAGCCAAACCCAGAAAGATCACTCTATAGAGACTCACCTCATAACCTCCTCTTCCATAATCATCAATGGTTTGGTGTTAGTTACCATATTCAACCTAAAACTACAAGAATTATTTATGAAGATGGATGGGTTAACATTTGATCAAATGAATGAATGAAATAAATTGACCCTTCGACTGCACCCAAGTCTTCAGCGTGAGTTCAGATGAACGCCCTACTCTTTAGAGCAGAAATAAAGGTGCGCTCAGGGTCAACCCTGAGCCCTCTGCCTGAGCTCCGGCCGAAGGCAAACTCTGGCCTTTAGTCTGGAGAGCCGAAGGGTTGACTAATTTCTTCAAAAATATATAATCTCCACTGCTGATTATCTATCTTCTACTTTCCAATTGGGGAGGCCCTATGTTCGAAACGCGATTGACCAAACTGTTAGGCATCAAGCACCCGATCATTCAGGGTGGGCTACAGTGGCTTGCCACAGCCCAGCTTGCTTCTGCTGTATCAGAGGCAGGTGGATTGGGAATCATCTCCAGCCTCTCCTTTCCGGATCAGGATAGTTTAAGAAAAGAGATCCGCCGGATAAGAGAGATGACTAAAAATCCCTTTGGAGTGAATCTTCCCATGCTCCCAGGATTAACAAAGGATGACAGGACCGAGGAGATTTTAGAGATCCTCTTAGAGGAAGGGGTTCCTGTGGTAGAGACTGCAGGAAGGAGCCCTGAACCCTTCATCCAAAAATTAAAAAGTGGGGGGATTAAACTCATCCATAAAGTTCCATCGGCACGATTTGCCAAGAAAGCTGAGTCGATTGGTGCGGACGCTGTGACGATTGTTGGATTTGAATGCGGAGGCCACCCCGGGATGGATGATGTCACTTCATTGGTTCTTATTCCGACCGTAGCAAGCTCTCTCCGTATTCCCGTTATTGCCGGAGGTGGGATTGCCGATGCAAGAGGATTTTTAGCTGCCCTCGCCCTGGGTGCGGATGGGGTATTGATGGGAACACGCTTTGTTGCCACCCAAGAATGCCCGGCCCATCCCAAGATCAAAGAGTGGCTCGTCAAGGCAAGAGAGACCGATACCATGGTGATTCAGCGTTCTATTCGAAATGCGGCCAGGGCAATCAAAAACAAAGCGGCTGAAAAGACATTGTCCATGGAAGAAAAAGGAGCCTCATTGGAAGAGCTTCTGACCGTCATCAGTGGCCAAATAGGTCAGAAGGCTCTTTTAGAGGGAGATCTGGAGGGTGCCATCATCGCCTGCGGTCAGTGTGTGGGATTGATCCATGAAATAAAGAGCGTGAAGCAGGTGATCGAGGAGATGATCCAGGGCGCCCAATCTATTTTGCAGAGACTGAATTCTTTAGTTCGGAGTAATTATACATAATGACATAATAAATTGCGCATGTGGTGTCATTCCCGCCCCGTATCAAGTACGGGGTAAACTCCAGCGGGAATCCAGAAATTCTAAGACCGAAATTCAAAGACTGGATTCCGGGTCAAGCCCGGAATGACAATTAAAGAGGATAAAATTTTTAGATGCGCAAATATTTATGGCGCTCTATATAGTTTGAAGTTTTTGGATTTAATACTACGAACTCTCAACTCCGAACTCATAACTTCATTTAAAAGGAACCCTACAATGATACTGCGAAATTTGGAACACCCTGAAGTAAAGGCTACTCGTTACCAGGCCCACGGTGGAGGTGTGGCTCACATGATTCTGGACACCCGCCACCTCCAAACCCTGATGTTCCTCGCCCATGCCTCATTAGCTCCTGGGAAGAAGCTCATCGGCCACGAAGATCCAATGGAAGAGATTTATATTATCCAGAATGGCTGTGGTCGCATGCAGGTAGGAGATGAGATCTGTGAGGTTATTTCTGGAGATGCGGTCCATATCCCCATTGGCCATTTTCATGAGCTTACCAATACAGGGGAGGAGGAACTTACCATTCTGGTCGTTGCTGGACTTATTCCAGTTTAATGATTTCGGATTGCGGATTTCGCCTGCCTGCCGGCAGGCAGGGAATTCGGAATTTCAATCCAAGATCCTATATCCGAAATTGATTGGAAACTACGTGATTTCGGATAGCCCAGGTTCTCCGGAGGAGGAATACGAATTAAAAATTCCGCAATCCACACTCCGCATTCCGCAATTGGCATCAATCTTTTTTATATCTTAACAGCCAGAACAAGCCGATGACGATCAAAAGGACTGGCAGGAAGTATGTTTTGATGACAGAAGGGATCGAAAATTGGATGGAGTAATATTTCGCACCCAGGATTAAGATCCCAATGATCGTTGTGATCCAAGCGGGCACGCTTTTGCTGTTTCGAAAAAGGCCTCCTATTCCAAGGGCAACGACCAACCAGGGCCATCCCTCTTTCAATCCATATCCTGTTCCCAGTCGATCTAAGAAGATCAGTACCCCCATCACAATCAGAGCCAATGCTAAACCCATCTTTTCCCTCCTTGCTCTCTACTCGATTGTAAACCTATCTCGAACCTGGCCTTCCAAATCGACCACCTCGCCCTCCATCCTCCCTCCTTCCACTGAAATCCAGACATAATGGAAATATCCCCCTCGATCTTTGAGGGCATAGATGGGGGCGCCTCCCCCTCCTGTGATAAGGTAAAGAATCTTATCCTTCTCCCTTCGATCATATCGGTGATCATCTGCCGCCACGACCGCTTTTACTCCCGTTTTTGAGAAGAGCCGGTGAAGCTCATCTCGATCGAATATGTACTTGTCCATCGCCTTCCCTATCTTTAAACTATCCATCGGAAGGAAGAGGGGACGGTGAATGAATATCAGCTTAAATATCTCTTTGGACGAGGAAAGGATATTCTCTAACCATGACCACTGTTCATCGATTATCCTTCCCTTTCCCTTTTCTGAATCTAAGATGATAAAAAGATGATCTCCTGCCCGAAAGGCATAATAGGGTTTCTCCTCTGGAAGATGAAATTGTTTTTGATACATCTCCCCTCCCAGAGCCGTAATCCCTACATCATGGTTTCCTACGACAGGAAAGAAAGGAAGATTGATCGGTTTTGAAATCTCAAAAAATGTCTTCCACTCTTTCTCATGGGGTTTGGTGATCATATCCCCCAGGTGAACGATGAAATGTGGCTTCCGTTCCAGGATTCTCTGAAGCAATTGAGTATAAACCTTTTCCCCATCTCTGCTGTCACCGATAAGGGCAAAATAGAATGGAGGTTCAATCGATTTGACCTTCTCAAGGCTCTGGATAACTTCTCTGATCGATCCTGCATGAATGGGTGAGGAGACGAGAACGATAAATAAAACAGATACCAGATGCTTAATCCATTTTCTCTTCATACAATTTTCTTGAAATTTACTATCTGTTCGTTATATTTTTACCTAAAATTATAATTTCCATACACTATTTTAAATAAAAACGCAATTGAAAGGAGAATGCCTCTATGGATCCCAAATTAGTCAAACAGTTTATCATATTTCTCGTCATCCTCTTTGGATGGACCATTGTCATCCTGCTGGCTGGACCCAAATAATTAGTTAGTTCGGAGTTTGGAGTTAGGAGTTCGGAGCATCGGCATGAAATACTCCGAACTGAATGGGAAAGGAGTAATTTTATGCTTAAAAAAATTTCTCTCCTTATTCTAATCTTCTCTTTTTTATCCCTTATCTTCTACCTCTCCCTTGCCCGTTCGACGAAGGAAACGACTCCAAAGGGAGAACCCTCATGTTTCGAGTGTCATGAAACAATCAAATCACTCAAGGTGGGCAGTAAACATGCTTCTCTTCCCTGTGCAAGGTGCCATAGCAAATTGGCTGAGCACTTGAAAGATCCAGAAAAGATTCCAGAAACAAATTTAGAATTATCCCTCTGCGGACGATGCCACCCATTCCAATATGAGACCTTCGTTTCGGTCAATCTAAAATCGAAGGCTAAAGTTGAGAAGGCCACGACCACAAGCCGATCACCGACCTTTGATCTATTAATGATGCCCCATGGCTTTACCAAGGAACATGATGAGCCCAGATCTCACATCTTTATGCTCACCGACCACCTCCTGGTGGATCGAGCCTATGGAGGAAGATTTCAATTAAAGAGTTGGAAGGAGATTACGAAACCAGGGAAGGTTTGGGATCTATTGGTCGATACAGGAAAAGAATTTCCCCAGACAGCAAAAGCAGGAAATACAGTCTGTCTGAGTTGCAAGACGACCGATGCCATCTTGAAGTGGCCTTATATGGGCGACCCAAACCCCTCAACAGATTTGAAGAGGGGAGGAAACCCTGCAGCCATCTACATGGTTAAGAAGTACCTCAAGAACCCAATGGGCTGCATCCATTGTCATGATCCCCATGCAGCAAAACCGAGGGTGGTGCGGGATGCCTTAATCGAAGCCGTTGTGGACCGAGGAGAAGGAACCTACCCTTACGACAAAGAGAAGAGTAAGAAAGTGAGCATAAAAAAGATAGAATTTGAACGGGATGGAAAACCCTTCAGGGCTATCGGTATCCTCAATAAACCTAACTCTATCCTCTTATGTGCTCAGTGCCATGTCGAATACAATTGCAATCCAGGGTTTGATCCAAAAACCGGCGTACCCATTGGAATGGAGGATCGAAGGGCCAACTACTTTCCATGGGTGAATGTCTTCGACATCCAGAAGAAGTATGCTGAGATCGGTTTCAAGGATTTTAAACATGCGATCACAGGTACTCCTCTTACAAAACTTCAACATCCAGAGACCGAGACCTTCTGGGGAAGCAAGCATGAACGGGCAGGCGTCGAATGCAAGGATTGCCATATGCCTAAGGTGAAGGATAAAAGAGGCAAATTGGTTACTTATCACGGTCAAAGAAGTGCGAGGTATATGTTCAAAGATACCTGCGTCCGTTGCCATAATTACTGGTCTCAGGAGGAAGCCGAATATCAGGTCGATGCCATCCAGAACTACATCCGTGGAAAGATAAGGAAGGCCGAATTCTGGTTAGGAAAATTGATCGAAGCTTATACCCGAGCAAAGGACATGGGGGTAAGAGATGATATCCTCAGGGAGGTGTGGCCACTTCATGACAAAGCCCACACCCTGTGGGAATGGTGGACGGCTGAGAACAGCGATGGGTTTCATAATCCACAGCAGGCAAGAGAATCTTTGGCTCAGTCGATCAATGCCTCCCAGGAGGCAATCAAGATCTTAGAAAAGGCAATCGAGGAAAAGAGAAAATAGGTTAAGGTCAAGGTTCAGGTTAAGGCAAAGGAGCTTACGATTGGTGCTTGACTTGCCCAGTCTAATTCCTTATTCTATAATGACGTTTTAAGAAAAGCTAATGTTTTCCCGCCCTGGATACGGGCAAGGATTGTTTGGGGCTGTTACTCCTAACTCCAAACTCATCACTCTGAACTCCGAGGCGAGAGCCTCGGCTGGCCCACGTAGCTCAATGGTAGAGCTGCTGATTTGTAATCAGCGGGTTGGCGGTTCAAATCCGTCCGTGGGCTCCAATAAAAAATCAAAGGGGTTGCCCCATGGGGGGCCGCCATGAGCTATCTCAATGCCTATACTTGGGTCTCTTGTTTGATGCAAGGGTCTTTTTTCTGATGCGCACGGAGGTTGGGGTCACTTCAACCAGCTCATCTTCTTTGATAAACTCGATGGCCTGCTCAAGGCTAAGAATCTTAGGTGGAATGAGCTGCAAGGCTTCGTCCGACCCTGCTGCCCTTATATTGGTGAGTTTCTTCTCCTTTGTCACATTGACATCCAGATCGTTCTCTCTTGAATTCTCACCAATCACCATCCCTTCGTAGACAGGTGTGTTCTCCTTTACAAAGAGCGTACCTCGGGGCTGGAGGTGATAAAGCGCATACGTGGTCGTCTTCCCTGGCCGGTCCGCAATAAGGGTTCCGGTAGAGCGTTTTGTAATAGGGCCATGCCACGGCTCATAACCATCGAAAAGGTGATTGAAAAGCCCTGTCCCTCTTGTATCGGTGAGAAACTGGGAACGAAAACCGATCAGCCCTCTGGATGGGATCCTGAATTCGAGGCGGACCCTGCCGTGGCCATTGTTGTTCATTTTCTGCATCCTGCCTTTACGGATCCCTACCTGTTGTGTCACGACCCCTAAGAATTCCTCGGGGACATCGATGACAAGATGCTCCATGGGCTCGTGAAGAATGCCGTTCACGTTTTTTGTAATGCTCTCTGGCATAGAAACAGAAAGCTCATAGTCTTCCCTCCTGATCATCTCGATCAGGATCGCAAGCTGCAGTTCCCCTCTTCCCATTACCTTGAAAGAATCCGTGGAATCAAAGTCAACCTTTATAGACACATTATACAAGAGCTCCTTTTCAAGCCGCTCCCTCAGGTTTCTCGATGTGACATACTTTCCATCTTGGCCAGCAAAAGGCGACGTATTCACAGAAAAAACCATGGAGATGGTGGGCTCATCCACCGCAATTCTCGGAAGAGGCTCCTTATTTTCAATATCGGTGATCGTATCACCAATATTAATCCCTTCAATCCCTGCCAGGGCAACGATATCACCTGCCCGGGCTTCTTTGATCTCTGCTCTTTCGAGCCCCCGAAATCCATAGAGCAATGTCACCTTCGTCTTGATGGGTTCCCCTTTGCCGTTGATCATCGTTACCCAATCCCCGACTTTGACCGAACCTGAGAAGATCCTCCCTATGGCAATCCTGCCCACGTAATCGTTATAGTCGATGTTGGTGACCAGGAGCTTCAGTGGCCCTCCTTCATCCCCTTCAGGCGGCGGAACGGCGTGAAGGATAAGTTCAAACAGGCACTGAAGGTCTTTCGCATTCTCATCAGGATGGAGCTTCGCAATCCCGAGCTTGGCGTTGGTGTAGACGATCGGGAATTCAAGCTGCTTCTCTGTGGCATCGAGGTCAATAAATAGATCATAGACCTCGTTCAACACCTCTTGGATCCTCGCATCAGCCCGGTCTATCTTGTTAATCACAAGGATAGGAGGAAGATTAAACTCGAGGGCCTTTTTCAGAACGAATCTTGTCTGGGGCAAAGGGCCCTCCGAGGCATCGACGAGGAGCAGCACACCATCAACCATCTTGAGCGTCCTTTCAACCTCCCCGCCGAAATCGGCATGGCCTGGTGTATCGACAATATTGATCTTGACTCCCTTATAGTCGATCGCCGTATTCTTTGCCACGATGGTAATGCCCCGCTCCCGCTCTAAGTCAATATTGTCCATCACCCTTTCCTGGACCTGCTCGTTCAAACGGAAAATGCCTGACTGCTTGAGCAAGCCATCGATGATCGTTGTTTTTCCATGATCAACATGGGCAATAAGAGCAATGTTCCTCAAATCTTCGCGCTTCATAAGCTCCTCATGGAATCCCACGGGTAAGCCTCTTATACTCTATCCCAAAGCTGCATAAAAAATACTGCTAAAGGTAGGTGGGTGTGCTGGATAAACTTTATAGCGGCACCTTTAATCGTATTACTGCTCCATTTCCAAACATTTTACAAACGCCATCTCATGTAAAATCGCTTGTCCCCCATAAAATATAAAAAAACCGCTTTATAAAGCTTTGGAAGCACACCCACCTGCCGATTTATCTGTGGGGTGACATCCCGCTCACAAGGCCGTAGTCTTCTGTTGGCGGGATGAAATAGGCCTCGGGATCATTCCTGTTATGGGATAGGATTCGACTTTGGGTACTGGCCGGGCCCGCCTTTTGAAGTATTTCTTACCGTCTCGTTTCCCGTTACATTTGGACATGGCCCCGAGGTTACGGTCGAGGTTAGGGATGTTGCCATGCCACACGGGATCAATACGATTCATCTTCAACAGGGATTTCAAGTCCCCCAATTCCTGATCTGTCACAAAGGTCATGGCAATGCCTGATCGCCCCATTCTCCCGGTCCTTCCTGTCCTGTTTGTGTAGGATTCCAGGCCGCAAGGATAGTCATAATTGATCACATGACTGATATGGCTGAAGTCGAGTCCGCGACCGGCAATGTCAGTGGCAACCATGAAGGTGATCTCATTTCGGCGAAAACGCTCGAAGATTGATGTTCGCTTCGATTGCTCCAGACCCCCGTGGATATACCCTATCGATTTAAATTTTCCTTCCAACTCCCTTATCAGTTTCTCACCGTGATGTCGTGAATTGCAAAAGATGAGGGCCTGGGAGATCTTCTCTTTTTTTAGGTATTCGATCAGGGCCTTAAGCCGATCACGTCGCCCCGTATACCGAAAATGGTGGACAAGACTCTGCGGAGCCACCTGTTCCTTATTTAATTCCATTCTGACGGGTTCTTTCAGATAGACCCTGATCAATCGATCGATCTCTTCGGGCATCGTCGCTGCAAAAAACAATGTCTGGTGCTCATGGATCAGACAGGACATGATCAAGTCCATATCTTCAATAAAACCCATCTTCAGCATCTCGTCCGCTTCATCCAGAACCAGCGTGCGAACACAAGAGAGGTCAATCGACGTGGTATGATATAGGAAATCGATCAATCGTCCAGGTGTTGCGACGAGGATATGGACCCTGTCCCTTAATTTGGCTTTTTGAATCTCCATCGAGAATCCGCCAAAGATGGCAAAGGGGACGACAGCTGCAAGTCTCGAAATTTTATCGATCTCTTCCACATATTGGAGTGCCAGTTCACGAGTAGGGACCAGGATGAGGGCCTGGATTGCATTGAGCGAAGAATCGATCATCTGGACCAGCGGAATACCGCAGGCCGCTGTTTTACCCGAGCCGGTCTCTGCCCGGGCCAAAAGATCCCTGCCACTCAGGATAGGAGAGAAGGTTTTTTCCTGGATGGGTGTCAAATCCTGATAACCCATGTCAGTCAGGGCCTTCAAAATCTCTGGCTTTAAATCTAATTCTGAAAACTTCATCGTTAACCCTTTAATAACTCTTTTGATATGGAACAGAGTTATCCCTTTCCTTTTATATGCCAAACCAATGATTTCTACGATTTCACACGACTTGTTGGCAAGCAATGATTAAATTACGCAGAAATGGGTTGGAAGGCTCAGTTTAAGTAATAGAATAACCCATAAAGAAGTCGTTTAGAGTTCTTTACGGGTCTTCGTCTCACTGCCAAAAAGCTCTATACAACAATTAAATTATATACTACTTTTCTCGTAAAAGCAAGAAAGATTATTAATTGCAACCGCTCCACATCATACCCATAAGCGCCACAAATATGATCATGCCTCACTCTTAATCTTACCAAGAGGTCCCTTTATTCCCTTAAAACTCTAACAGGCTGCTGAAAAAGGCCCAGAATGACAACAAAGAAGACTTTTTCAACAGCCTGTGAAGGTTTGTCTCCCATTCCGGTTAAGGTCGATCGAAATATGGATTTTTCCCCGTCACCGACAAAGGGATGCCGATAATAAGATCGGAATCCAAAAGATTCAATTTTTTTGCAGCGGCCCCCACAGTGTACATGATCCGATTATCAATGTTCAATTCTCCGGCCAATTTGACTGCTGAGCCTAGGGCAATTCCCAAATCAATGGCTTGAAATATACAAACAGGCCCTGTAAAATCCTCCCCTTCTCGTTTACCTATAGCCAAAAGACCCTTGCAGTTTTTGTAACCACATGCCCCACAGTTCAATGGGAGTTCAATCCTTTTTGGATCCCGCGATACCCCAATAAGTAAGACAGCTACAGAACTCCTCACATTGTCAGCGTCTCTCTTGAAGCCAGGAAGTTCAGTTGATTTCTCTTTAACCTTCTTCTCCATTGCTGCGGCCAGTTTCTCTAAGTCCTCCCCAGTCAGAATGATGGTTTTGACTGAATCAATCCCTCTTGTCTTAGGTGCTGTCCTTGCACTGACTGCCATCATTGAAGCCCCCATTTCAACAGCATCTTTCTCAATCTTCCCACTTGTCAGAATTGCCATAGCTTTCCTCCTATTTTTTGAACTCTAATACAAACGCATTTAATTTCTTGACACGAGGCCCCCTCACCCATCCCTCTCCCCGGCTGGGGAGAGGGATGGAGTGAGGGGCGATTCTGATCAGTGTAAAAATATCTAATGCGTTCGCATTAATAGCACTCATTTCTTGCTTACCAACAGCTAAGCGGATGAAAATACTATCTTCTGCCCTCGCATTTCCCTTCGAATTATTCCTTTTTCCTCAAGGTATTTTAGGTGAGCAATCGCCTCCCCAATGGCAAACCATTTTTGCAAAACAGGGAACAGATCCCAAGAGTCATAGACAATATCCCAGTTCATCTGCGATGCTACCCGAAAAGCATTCTTACTCCCTTTTTCTAAAATAGAAATAATCTCATCAAACCTCTTCTCGTGATGATGTTTCAATTCCTGTATTCTCTCTTTACAGTTCCTGAAAATGGACCTATGACCAGGCAATACAAGCTCAATATCGAGTCCATAGACCTTCTCTAAGCTTGCCAGATATTCCTTTAATGGATTCCACTCATCAGACCATAATTGAATGTTGGGAGTTATGTCATTAAGAATATGATCTCCAGCCACGAAGATCTTCTTGTTGGGTTCATAAAGACACATATGTCCCCTGGTATGTCCTGGTGTTTCAATGCACCTGAATGCATAGTCCCCAATGCTTATTGTGTTGCCTTCTTTCAAGATATGAAAAACCAGGTTCTCTTTTGATCTGAATTTAAGACCAGGATGGCTACGAGTGGCCTCTTGAATCTCCTTTTCAGGGTAACCGTTCAAACGAGCAAAGCTAACAAAATCATCCCAGAGAAAACCGGTTTTAAACCAATCAGCATCTGGCTGGTTGAAGTATATCTTAGAGGTATCTGTAATGAGGTCCGAGACGAGGCCAAGATGATCTGCATGTAAATGAGTAATAAAAAAGTCCGTTTTCCTCAAATCGACTCCAACTTTCTTCAAACTGGTCTGCATTGCATCCATACACTCTTTTCGGTTCCACCCTGTATCAATAATCAAATATCGCTCCGAGTTCTTTATCGCATAAGAGTTGAGCGCTTTCAGGGGACTCTGGGGAAGAGGAATTTCGATTCTGTATAGATTTGCTAAAATTTCTTCAATCATTGCCCTCCTCCTAAAGACTTTCGATAGGCCATTTTTACCCCGGCAGCAGAAAGCCACGGCCTTTGGCCGTGGGTAAATGCGCCATCTTTTGACCGGGATGTCGCCCCACAGGGGCGTTGATTAGGAACCACGGGCTCTGCCCGTGGGGCTCCACAAATAACCTGGTAATGGCCTCCTGTTCAACTATGGTATTCTTGAGCCATCACTAATGAGGGCAACCTTCCTGATCACCTTTACTATAAATCTATCGAAAAGGCGTTTCAAGTATCAGGCCCAAGCAGATCGACGCCATGTACCTTGGGAACAATTATAAATAGTGTTCCCTTTAGAGTAGAACTTCACTTTCTTAAACCAGCTTGAAGGTCCGCATCACGAATGGTTTTCCCTTTTTTATAGGTCTTCATACCTAAAACTCTAACTACCGAAAATAGAACCCCACGGACAAGCCCGTGG
>Ga0187886_1002315_pt1 | contig 15453 bp, 13 predicted proteins | sample June2016WEW_20_1_FD_133001 | JGI IMG/M metagenome (GOLD analysis project Ga0187886, IMG submission 133001) | Peatland microbial communities from SPRUCE experiment site at the Marcell Experimental Forest, Minnesota, USA - June2016WEW_20_150 | ecosystem: Environmental > Terrestrial > Soil >... | reverse complement strand
GGTCCGCCTCGGCCGGTGAAGGAAGGACGGGCCTCTCCTGCACGAGCGGGAGCCCCGTGACCTTCAAGCCGGAGAAGCCGAACGCCAGTGCGGCGGCGACGGCGAGTGCGATGAACAGCCACGGGCTCCGGACCGTGCGAAGGAGGGCCGCCCGGACTGTGCCTCTCGCTCGCCGAATCTCGCGGGTCTGCCTGACCTGCTGCTGGATCGAGCCCCGGTGGGCAGCGGCCTTCTGGATGATGCGGGCCCATCGCTTCTCGCCGGCGCGCTTCGCCCGCTTTCTCTGGACATGGACGAGCTGCCGGCGGAGGAAGCTGTGTTCCGGGCGCGCCCGGGGACGCTGATTCTGCACGGACAGGCTTCGCTTGAGGAGGAAGCTCCGCTCGATGACCGGAGAATGCTCCCGAAGCGCACGCGGAAGGTCCCTGTTGCTCCAGCGGACGCCGTTCGAGCGCGCCCGGGCGGCAACAGGTGGGATGGTGCGCTTGCTGACGGTCTGGCGCTGGAGGACGGTGATCATAGTCGCTCTTACCACCATATCGACATTTGTGGCCGCCCGTATTACTATGAAGCACCCGTGGGAGGGGAACGCTCGCCCGTGTCAGATCGCAGCGAGACGGTGCGCGCCCGCAGGCGCCTCTTCATCTTCGCGTCGCTGCTGGGAGCCATCGCTCTCGCCCTCATCGTCCAGCTCGTCCGCCTCACTCTTGTGCTGCCCTCCCGGGAAGGCGGGGAGGCGCTCGTCCTCCCCGAGGTGCAGAGGGGGAGCATCCTCGACCGGCAGGGCAGAATCCTCGCGGTGACCACGCGGATGCAGCGCGTCTCCGTCTGGACCCCGTCGGTGACGAGCGCGGAGGAGACGGCATCGGAGCTCGGCCGCGTCCTCGGGATCGAGCCCGCGGCGGTCCTGGACACGATCCGACGGCGTGACGGCTACGCCGTCATCAAGCGACGGATCACGCCGGCAGAGTCGGCGGCGATTCAGAAGCTCAAGGCCGATGGCAAGCTCGCCGGGGTCCGGCTGGAAAACGATTTCAGCAGGTTCTATCCGCAGGGAAGGCTCGCCTCGCACGTCGTCGGGTATGTCGGCGCCGACAACGTGCCCCTCGACGGCGTGGAGTACACGTTCAACGACGAGCTGGCGCCCCAGCCCGTGGGCACCGACACGGAACCGGTCTACGGCGACCAGGTCTTCCTGACGATCGACCTCGACATGCAGTACGCCGTGGACAAGGTGGCACGGGCCGCCTTGGAGGCGAACAAGCCGGACGCCCTCACCATCCTCGTCATGGATGCACGCACCGGCGAGCTGCTCGCCTACACCGCGCTTCCCGATTTCGATCCCAACGAGTTCCAGAAGGACTCGCCCCAGATCGACCCCGCGTCGCTCATGAATCGGCCGATCACGGCCGCGTACGAGCCGGGATCCGTGTTCAAGATCTTCTCGCTCTCCTCGATGCTGGACCAGCACGTGATCACGCCGAACGACCAGTTCCCCGGCTATGGCTTCTACGAGAAGAAGCTCCAGAACGGGGAAACGATCCGCATCCGCGACATCGCGGCGCACGGCGACCTCACGCCCCAGCAGATCATCGAGTTTTCCAGCAACGCCGGGGCCGCATACGCCTCGGACAGGATCGACAGCGACAGCCTCTACCGGATGCTCACGCGGTTCGGGTTCGGCAAGCCGACCGGCGTTCCCCTGCAGGGTGAGACCGCCGGCCTGCTTCGTCCGGTCTCGCAGTGGTCGGCGCGATCCAAGCCGACGATCACCATCGGCCAGGAAATCGCCGTCTCGGCGGTGCAGGTCATGGCGGCGGCCACGGCGATCGCGAACGGCGGCGTGCTCTTGAAACCCCTCCTCGTCAAGAAGATCGTCTCGCCCCAGGGAACCGTGGTGAAGGAGTTCGGCCGGGAGCCGCTGTGGGAGGTGATCTCGGTGGAATCGGCGCGCGCCATGCTCTCGTGGATGGAGTCGGCGACGCTTCCTGCCGGCACAGCCCACCGGGCAGCGGTGGACGGCGTGCGGATTTCGGCAAAAACGGGCACCGCGCAGGTGGCCAACTCCCGTACCGGGGCCTATTCCGACAGCGATTTCACTGCGTCCATGATCGGTATTTTCCCCACCGACGATCCCCGCCTCATAGTGTACGTTGTCGTGCAGAACCCCCGGGGTCAGAGCTACTACGGATCCCAGATCGCCGCGCCGATCTTTCGCGAGGTGGCGGTGAGCCTCATGGACAAGCTTGGCATTCCCCGCGCCGGGACCACGTTCCCGCAGGCGGATTCATCCTCGCCGAAGGCGGAATCTGTTCCGCCGGCGCAGTCCGGATCCGCATCGCCGAAGGCGGATTCCGCATCGCCGAAGGCGGATTCCGCATCGCCGAAGGCGGATTCCGGCGCGGACATCGGCTCTGCCATGCCCGACCTTCGGGGAATTCCGAAGAAGCTTCTCCTGCCTTTGCTGCTGCGGAAGGACCTCGCGGTGACCATCAATGGCAGCGGGTACGTGGTCACCCAGGATCCTCCGCCCGGCACCCGGATCCAGGACGGCATGAAGATCGACCTGGAGCTGCGGTGAGCCTTCTCGAAGGGAACATCGGAGCGCTCTCGGCGCGTCACCCGGATGCCGCGGAGGCGCTCGCGAAGGCACCCGCGGAGGCGTCGAACATCGAGATACTCGACACCCCTTCGGGGGCGCCCACGGCGAGGCGCGACGGGGTGTACCTCCACGGGAGGCACGATCCGGCCCGCGACGCGGCCAACCAGGTCCGGCGCGAGATCGACAGCACCTGCACGGCGGTCATCGCCGTGGGCTTCGGCCTGGGATACGGTGCGGAGGCCGCACGGCGGGCCTTTCCCGCCAAGCCGCTCCTCGTCGTGGAGCCGGATTCGCAGGTGTTCCTCGCCGCTCTCGCCTGCCGCGACCTCCGGCATTTCCTGGAGGACCCGGCTGTCCGCCTCCACGTCGGCGCGCAGCCCGAGAGCCTGCCCGCCGTGCTGGAGACCCTTCCTCTTGCCCGGCCCGGGTTCCTCCGTCTTCGGCCGGTCCTCCATGCGCGGCCCGGTACGTACCGGCCCTCGGAGGAGACGATTCAGTCCTGGCTCCTGCGGCGCGACATCAACGTGAACACGTTGAATCGGTTCGGCCGGCTCTGGGTTCGCAACCTCTGCCGGAACATGGGAGAGTTCCTTCGGTGCCCGGGCGTGACATCTCTTCACGGGATCTTCGACGGGCTGCCGGCCCTCGTGGTGGCCGGGGGGCCGTCGCTGGACGAGATCGCGCCCCGGCTCTTCGAGCTTCGGGAGAGGATGCTCGTCGTGTCGGTGAATACGCCCCTCCGGGCCTGCCGCGAGCGGGGGGTGGAACCGGATTTCACGACCGTGGTGGATCCCCAGTACTGGGCGTCACGCTCGCTGGATTGGACACTCGCGCGCGGAGGAGTGCTGGTGGCCGAGCCCTCCACCTGCCCGCGCGTTTTTCGCCGGGAAGAGGAGCGCTTTTTTCTCTGCAGCTCCCTGTTCCCGCTCGGCGAAACGCTCGAGAACGCCGTCGGAGAGAAGGGGAAGCTTGGTGCGGGAGGCTCCGTTTCGACATCGGCCTGGGACCTCGCGCGGCTCCTCGGAGCCCGGCCCCTGTACGCCGCGGGGCTGGACCTGGGATTCCCCGGCATGCGAACCCATTGCCGGGGCGCATACCCGGAGAGCATGTGGCTCTCCGCCGCGGATCGATTCTCGCCCCTGGAGAGCAGCTCTTTTCGATCGGTGCGGGATATCGGTCTCTTCCCCACCCGTTCGACAGGCGGCGGCAGCACGCCCACTGACCGCAGGATGCTGCTCTACAAGTGGTGGTTCGAAAATCAGCTCCGCATGCGCCCGGATCTGCGCTCCTACACGCTGTCCACGGAGGGAATCGCGATCGAGGGTATGCCGCTTGCGCGGATAGACGATGCGCTTGCCCTGCCGGTCGTGAGGCCCGAGATCGAGCGGAGGATGTCGAAGGTCAGACGGATCCACGAGGCCCAGGCGGGATCAGGGGAAACCCGCGGAAGGCTCGTCGGCGCGATCGGGGAGCTGGGCGAGCAGCTCGCCGAGCTGGAGGCTCTCGCCCTGCGGGGAGGTGCGCGCAACCGCGAGCTGGGGGCCCTCCTCGCGGACCACTGGGACGCCGGGGCGTGCATCAGGGACATGGACGAGATCGATCAGGGCATCCTCGCGGTCTCCGCCCGCGGCATTGCAGGCTTTCTCATCCAGTCCGTCATCCACGGGATCACGGGCGAGGGCGAAAGGGAGACTGACCCGGAGGAGGTCGTCTCGCGCAGCGAAGCGATGTACGCCGGGATCGCCGAATCCGCGGCGTGGCAAAGGGGGCTGCTCGAGCGTGCCGTCACAACGCTGCGGCGTTCCCGCTGAGCACGGGCGCCCGCCGACAGGATACCATCCGAATCTTCACACTTTCTCTCAAGGTTCTCCGGGATTCGCCGATCTTCTCTGGTGAGGATTCGTTCCTCTTTCCATAACACGGTATGCGCTCGACGTCCAGGCATACCGTTTTTTTTTCCTGAAGACTATGACTTCAAGGCTTTATCGATGGCCGAGAGGATCCTCTCGGGCTTGAACGGCTTCACGATGAAGTCCTTCACTCCCGCCTTGATGGCCTCTACGATGAGATTCTGCTGGCCGAGGGCCGAGCACATGATGACCCGCGCATGCGGGTCTATCTTGAATATCTTGCGCATCGCCTCCAGGCCGTTCATGTTCGGCATGGTGATGTCCAGCAGGACGAGGTCGGGGCGCAGGTTCTTGAATTTCTCCACCGCCTCCCGGCCGTCCGCCGCCTCGCCGGCGATCGTGTAGCCCCTCTCGGTGAGGATTTCCTTCTGGATCATGCGCATGAAGGAAAGGTCGTCGGCAATGAGAATCGTGGCGCCCATGCGGCCTCCCGTCAGAAGTGTTCACGCCGAATGAACGACGTGTCAAGTATGAAAACGAGCTTCCCGTTTTCCAGCACCGACACGCCCGAGAACATCTTCTGGGAGTTGAGGAGGTCGTCGACGGGCTTGATCACCACCTCGCGCTCCTCGATCAGCTCGTCGACCACGAGGTAGGCCTTGCGGTCGCCGTTGCGGAGCACCGCGGCGAAATACTCGTCCGCCCGGCGCCTTCCGCCGCCGAAGAGAGCCCCGAGGGAGAACACGGGGGTCTCCTCCTCCATCCACAGCGCGCTCTCGCGGCCCTCCTCGCCCCGGATTTCGGTGCTGACGAGCTTCGCCGTGCTGTCTACGTCCGTGAGGGGCAGGGCATACAGCTGGGTATCCCCGCGCACAAGAAGGGCGTTGACGATGGTAAGGGTAAGCGGGAGGAAAAGGGTCACCCGGGTCCCCCTGTTCTGTTCTGTCCGAAGCACGACATCGCCCTTCAGGTCGCCGCGGATTCGCGTGGCGACAACGTCCATGCCGACGCCTCGCCCTGAGAGGTCCGTCACGACCTCTTTCGTGCTGAATCCGGGAAGGAAGACGAGGTCCAGGAGCTGCGCCTCGGTGAAGCTCTCCGCTCCGCTCATGCCCATGCCGACCGCCTTGCGGCGGATGCTCTCCGGGTCCATGCCCCGGCCGTCGTCTTCCAGCTCGATGACGATGTTCCCGCCCTGCCGCCGGGCGCTCACGCTCACCCTGCCTTTATCGTTCTTGCCGCGGCGCACCCGTTCCTCCGGGAACTCGATCCCGTGGTCGAGGGAGTTGCGGATGATGTGCGTGAGGGGATCAGAGAGGGCTTCCACGATGCTGCGGTCGATTTCCGTGTCTTCCCCCGAAAGCACGAGGTCCACGGGCTTGCCGAGCTTGCGGGAGAGGTCGCGGACGAGTCGCGGGAACTTGCTGAAGATCACCGATATGGAGATCATCCGCGTATCCATCATTGCCTGCTGCATGCCGCTGGAGATCTTGTCCAGGGAGTCGAAGGATTCCACCAGCTCCTCGCGGACGGAGTGCACGTCCTTGCCCCGGCTGATATCCTCGGACAAGCGGGCGATGTGCGACTTGTGCAGGACGAGCTCCGCGATGAGGCTCCACAGGTCGTCGAGCTTCCGAGTGTCCACGCGAATCGATGTCTTCTCCACGGGTCCCGCGCGCCGCGCATCGGGCGCGGATTCGTTGCGCCGGGCCTGTTCGTCCTGCCCTGCGGTGGTCGTCGCCGTTTCTGGCGCAGCGGCGGGGGCGGAAGAAGCCGCGGCGCCCGAGAGGAATGCGTCGAACCGGCAGCGCTCGATCTTCACCCCGGCGATCTGGTCCACCCCCGAGGCCGCCTTCATGACCTCCTCCTCGCTGCCCGAAGTGAGGAGGACGGTCGTCCGCCCGTAGAGGGAATCGTCGGCGGTCTCGCCTTCCATCGGCGGGACCACCTTCACGACGTTCGACACGGCTTCGAGGTTGGAAAAGACGAGATACGCACGGGGGAATTTCATCGGCTCACCTTCGTCCACATCCACGGTGAGCCGCAGAAGAGCCTCACCCCGGTCGCGAGCCTCGGCGAGCTGGAGCTTCTCGAAATCCCCGAGCATGAGCGGCGCAGGCGCACCGGGCGCGGGAGGAATACCGGAGGGACCGGCCGATTGCCGCGCGGGCGGGCCTTGCGCGGGCGCGGCGTCCTGCGGCCTGGCGTGCCCGTTGCCGCTGGCCGCGGAGAGGCCCTGGAGAACCTCCGCCGTCGTGAAATCCTCGTCGCTGCCGCCCTTGCCGATCGCGGCCATCATCTCGGCAAGGAGGTCCGCGCCCGCGAACAGGCTGTCCATGACCGGCTTTCCCAGCGTGAGCGAGCCGCCGCGGGCAAGACCGAGCACGTCCTCCATGCGGTGGGCCAGTTCGGAGAGGGTGGCGAATCCCATGAGCGCCGATTCGGACTTCAGCGAATGCGTGAGACGGAAGACCTCGTTCACGAGCTGGGCGTTGGCCCGGTCGGCCTCCAGCTCCATGAGGGACTCGCCCAGCTTCTGGCTCAGCTCCTCCGCTTCCTCGAGGAACGCGCGCCGCAGCCGCGTCTCATCGATCCCGCTCATCGTCACTGCCCCGCCAGGGCGCCGGGAAGGTCCCTGCTGGTCCCCAGAACACGCGGGAGGTCGAGGACCATGTAGACCCCTTCCTCGCGCCGGGCGATGCCGAGGAGAAAGTCGGCGCGCACACCGAACATGGTGGTGGCATCCGTGGTGATCCCTTCCTCCTCGATCTCCACGACCTCGCGGACCTCGTCCACGTCCAGCCCGTAGGGTTTTCCGCCGACTCGCGTGATGACCACCCGCCTCTTGCGCCGGTCCGGCGCCCCCCGTCCGGCGGCCTCTCCCCCGGCGATCTCGAGGCGCGCCCGAAGGCTCACGACGGGGATGATGTCGCCCCGCAGGTTGATGACCCCTTCGACGTAGGGAGGAGGCTTGGGGATCTCGATGAGGTCCTCGAGCCGCAGGATCTGGAGGACCTGTTCGACGGGAATGCAGTAGCGGCCTCCGGCCAGGCTGAACGACACGTAACGCTTTCGCATCCGCCTCAGGACCTCCGTCGCCCCTTTGTGCCGGCGCCCCCTGCACGCGCGGCGAGCGCGCGCACCCTGGAATCGGGATCCTCCCTCGCCAGGGAGAGGATCCCATCGAACTCAGATCGATACCCAATGCGTCTCACCGCCCGCAGGACGGTTCGGCGAAGATGGGGACCGGACCATGCATAGAGAGCGGCGAGCTCGCCCGCTGACTGGATGACGGCGAGCTCCGCGATCGCCTCCACCACGCTCTGGCGCACGGCCTCCGCCGGGTCCCAGAGGGCATGCCGCAGGTACGTATATGCGGAGATCTGGCCGCGCTCCCCGAGACTCCGCGCCGCCCAGGCGCGCAGTGACGCGTCCCTGCCGAGAAGAAGCGTTTTCCCCAGCTGGGACACGCCGACCGGTTTTCGGGCTGCATCCAGCTGCGCGTTCATCGGAGGCGGACCGGAGGCTCGGCGGTCGAGCGACGGACGCTGTCGATCTCCCCCGCCAGGGCGGCGAGAGCGGGTCCGTCAAAGCCCTGCCCCGCAAGCCCTCTCAACAGCACACCCTCGTTTCGAAGAGCAGGGATATCCTCGAACTCGGGCCCGGCGAGCTCGGCATCCACCCGCCGTGCAAGGGCAGAGAGCGCCCGGGGCCGTGCCTCGGGTGCGAGCACCCAGAACCCGGCGTAGGTTGCCTCCTGGCGCGCTCCGGACGACCTGTCGGCGCCCCATGCGCGGATGACCCCTTCCCCGTCGAGGGATATCCCGATGTCGATGCGCGCCTCCCCTCGCCTGCCTGTCCGAAGGCCAGACACCAGAAATCGCCCGACCACCCCTGAAGGCCGGGCGGCCGCGAGGTACCGAGATGCGGAACCCGCGGCCTGGGGCCGCGCCGGGCCTTCCGCGACGCAGCGCACGACCCGGACTTCGACGGCCCTCTGGCCGTCGGCCACGGTCGTGAATGTCATCGCCCGCGCAACTGGCGTCCGCGATCCGGCCGGGATCAGGACGATCGCGCGCCCGCCGTGGACCTCGATTCCGATGCTGTGTGCCGTGCGCGCCGCGGAATCCGCTTTCGGCGATGCGGTACTCCGCGGATTCACTGCCGCGGTACCCCGCGGATTCACTGCCGCGGTACTCCGCGGATTCACTGCCGCGGTACTCCGCGGATTCTCGTGCTGGTCATTCTGGTTCACGCCTGTCCTTTCCGCTGCTCCAGCGAGATGATCAACTCCACCTCCCCCACGGGGGCCCCGACACGACTGGCGATGAGGGACGGCGAGAAGCCCGCGCGGTAGAGCATCATCACTCTCTGACGCACGTCGGGCGCCGCTGCACCGCGGACAGGGTCCACGGAGACCTCCATCCGCGCGGCGGTACCCCGCGGGTTTTGCTCCGACAGCTCCACGGCAAGCGGCAAAGCCGGCGGGGCCGATTCAGCGGCTGCGGGAGCCGCGGCGGCTGCCGCCCGGTGGTGCCTTCCCTCGGCCAGCCGGCTGTAGATCTGCGACCCTACGTCGTGCTTCTCGGTCTCCCGACGGAGCAGGCCTATCTTCTTATCGGCCGTGGAAATGGCCTCGTTGAGGGCAGTGATCTTGTCCTCCATGAGCGCGATATTGCGGTCGGTGGCCTGGTTCAGCTCCACGAGGAGCCGGCTTACCTCTTCGCGGATCTCCGAGATTCGGGACTCCGCCGAGGTCGCGCGCCGAACACGGTCGCGGAGGAGCAGGTACACGAGCACAAGCCCGCCGAAGTCCACGGCGAGGGTGATCAGGATCGTGTACCACATGGATCAGCTCGTGATGTCGACGTTGCGCCCGAGAGCGGGGTCGCGAACGACGTCCGCCGCGGGGGATTGCGCGGCCGGGGGCTGCGCGCCTTTCTTCTGCCGCTTGCGGCGCTCGCCGCTCCGGCGCGCCCGGTCCTTCACCTGCTCGGGGCCTTCCTCCTGGTCGTGCGTCTCGTTCACCGACGTGTCGCGGATCTCCGTTTTTTGCACGAGCTGGGCTCCCTGGAGGGACTGAGCGGCCGGCGGGGCGTCCTTCTGTACGGCCTGATCCTTGCCCACCTGGTGGGACTGGGTAAATATGGTCTGAAGGTCGATGGGAAGCAGCGCCATCTCAGCGCCTCCTCATCAGCTCTTCGTCGAAAGCCTCGTACTTCGTCACCTTCACCTCCCCGCCCTGCAGGAAGAAAGTTACGAACTTGAACTCGGTGCGCACCGCGAGATTCGCGCTCTTGATGGCGAGCTTGACGCCCGGGTAGACGCGCTCCGAGGCGGAGATCTTGCCGATGGTGGTGAGCGAAGAGAGGTGGGCGTTGATCTGGCCGATCTCCCGGACTCCCTCCTCCAGCCGGCGCAGGAGGTCGGAGCGTTTCTCGTTCTGCTCGGACAGGTACTGCGCCTTTTCGGGCGGGAGCTTCTTCTGCACCTTCAGGAGGGTCTCGAGTGTCTTGATGTTGAGATCGACCTCCTCGAGGGACTTCTCCACGATCCTCTTTTCCTCTTCCAGGGTGACCAGGCGCTCCTTGCTGCGCGGATCGTAGCCCACCTCGAGGAGCGTCTCGGTACCGGCCACGGATCCCAGGATCTTTGAGTTGATCTCCTCGGAAGCGCGCAGGCGCCCCCCGACGATCTGCGCCCTCTTGCCCTGGCAGAGGATCATCTTGTTCGCGTCCACGTGCGAATGCACGATGCCGTCGGTCACCACCACGTACTCCCCCGCGTCCACGTGGGCGTGCTCGATGAACTTGGAGTAGAGGCTCTTGCCGCAGCGGATCTTGCCCTCGGTCTTCGCGGCGATGCCCTGGTGCACGAAAATGTCGCCCTCCGCGTCGATGAGGCACTTGCCGACGCTGCCGAATACCTCGATGTTGCCTGCGGCCTTGACCGAGAACCCGTCCTCCACATTCCCGCGCACGATCACAGAGCCGAGGAAGAGGATGTTCCCGGTCCGCAGGTTGACGTCGCCGGGGATTGAGTAGATCGGCTCGACGTTGATCTTGCCGCCGAGCAGGAGCACCTGGCCGTTGATGTCCGCCAGGGCGGTCAGGCCGTCCTCGGAGATTTTCACGTTCTTGCCGACCAGCAGGTCACAGTCCTTGCCCTTGGTCGCCGGTATGATGGTGCCGGTCACCGTCTGCCCGGGCTGGCCGGTCTCCGCCGGGATCTTTCTCGCCAGTAGCTGGCCGGCCACGACGTTCTCCACGTGCGAGATGTCCTTGAAATCGACCCGTCCGTCCTTCTCACGGAGGGTGACCGCGTCACGCTCGAGCTTGAAATTGTACTCGACCCGGGCGTTGGCCCCGTCGTGCGCCCGGGTCCCCTCCGCGGCGACGATCGGCCGGCCGTAGCGCGGGGAGAGTTCGATCTCCTCCAGCACGTCCTCCTTCAGGCCGTGCACGACGCTGTTGGAGGCGAGGAAGGAGCGCACGTAGCCGGCGGAGATGTCGGCGCCCCCGAAACCGGGCTCGTTGATGACGATGACGGCCTTCATGGCCCCGTCGGTGATGTCCACCGACAGCGTGGCGTCGTGCGAGGGGTTGTACTGCACGTCGGCCACCCGGATGTATTCTCCGTCCGCGTGCTTGACGATCCGTGAGACCAGCGCCGCGTCGAAGCTCGTCACGCCACGAAGGGACAGCTTTTCCCGTGCCATGATCTCGGTGGCCCGGGGGCCACGGCCCTGCGGCTTCGTGGCCCTCAGGAAGGCACCATCCCCGCTGAGGCGCACGAATACCTCGCCCGGAAGGTCCTTGGGCTTCGCCGCAGCCTCCTCCTTGCTCTCGGCTTCGCGCGCGGCCTCCGCGACCGCCTCTGAGCTCGTCTTCACCTGTAACGAGTGCTCGTAGACGGAGATCTTCCAGGGTGTGCGGCCGACGCCGAAAGTACCGGCGCTCCCGCGGACAAGGATCTCGTACTCCAGGCCCGACAGGGGAATGCCGAGCTCGATCGAGGCCTTCTTCAGCCCTTCCTGGACGTTCTCGGCCTCCACCGTGATCGTGCGGTTCTTCTTGTCCTGATCGGACTGCATCCTCATGTATTCCTGGATCTGCTCCAGGTTGATTCCGCCGGGCATGCGTGATGTCCTAGGGCACGCCGCCCGCAGGGCGGCATTGGGGATTGTCTCCAGACATTCCAATCGCGCCGATGCGGTGGATCGCCGGCACCACGCCGCCCACAGGGCGGCGATTTAGATCGAATCCGGACATTCCAAGGGCCGGCATTACACGATCCCTCTCTTGAAGCTCGTGAGCTTCGCCCGTAGACGCATCACCGCCTTGGTGTGAAGCTGCGAGACCCTGCTCTCGGTGACCTCGAGGACCTCTCCGATCTCCTTGAGAGTCAAGTCCTCGTAGTAGTAAAGAACGAGCACCTTTTTTTCCTTTTCGGGAAGCTCCTTGATCGCGTCCACGATGACGCGCTTGATCTCTTCCTTCTCGACGATGGTGTCGGGATTGAGGCTGCCGGGACTCTCGATGCTCTCCGCGATGGAAATCTTGTCGTTGTCCTCGCCGGTGTACCAGATGTCGTGAAGAGACAGCATCGAGGTGCCGCTGATCTTCAGCATCATCTGCTGGAACTCCTTGAGATCCATCGACATCCCCGAGGCAATCTCCTCGTCCGAGGCGGCGCGGCCGAGCGAAGACTCGAGTCGGCGCACCGTTTCCTCGACCTCGCGCGCTTTCTGCCGGACGGAACGGGGCACCCAGTCGATCGTCCGCAGCTCGTCGAATATCGCCCCCCGGATCCTCGTCACCGCGTAGGTCTTGAACTTCACGTGCTTCCCGGGGTCGAACTTGTCGATGGCGTCGAACAGCCCGAATACACCGAATCCCACCAGGTCGTCGAACTCGACGTTCTGGGGCATGCCCATCGCGATCTTGCCCGCCACGTATTTCACCAGCGGGGCATACTGCCGCACAAAGAAGTCCCTCAGCTTCTGATCCTTCGTGCGTCGGAATACCTTCCAGAGCTCCTCTTCGGACTTCCCATCCCAAAGGCTTTCGGCCATATCCGCCCTATCCTTTTTCATCTTTCTTCAGGACCGTCCGAAGGGCCCTGGCAAGCGTCGCGGGATCCTGCCCGCTCAGGACATTGCGCACCGCGTCCCCCGGTCTCTCCCCCGAGGTCGGAATCCGGCTGGATCGAGTGGAACCCGGCCGGGGGTTGAGTTCGGTAGGAGCCTCCAGCGCAGCGATATCGGGGAGCGAATCGAGGTCCTCCGTCGTTTCGCGTGCCGATCGTGGGAGCTCGCCTTCCGGTTTCGCCTCCTCCGCGGAGTCGGGGGCGCCGGGCAGCTCCTCAGCGAACTCTTCCGAAAGCTCCCCGAGCGCCTGCGCTTCCGCCTGCGAAGCTGAGTCCTCGTCCATCGAATCGGCGTCCAGGACTTCCTCGGGCTCGTCGTCCGCTTCCACGGATCCGGAGCTCGACGCGCGGGCGGCACGGGGAGAGCCGCGATAGGCCTGGCGGCGAAGCCCGTCATCCTCCGGCAGCACGATGTCGACAGCGGCGCCGCGGTGGTCCGCGGATTCGTCGGCGGCGGTCTTTCCCGCCTTCTCCTCGTTCGACGCGAGCAGCTCCGGAAGGTATCCCTTGACGACGACCCGCAGGCCTGCCCCCAGACCTGCGAAGAGCACGGAGGAGAGCAACGCGCGGAACAGGGCGACGCCGAATGGATTGCCCGCGATCAGGCCGATCACCAGGGAAAGGAGAAACGCACCGGCGGCGCAGGCCGCGGCGATTTTCCAGACGTCCCTGACGAAGTCCTTCACCGGACCCATCCCCCCTGAACAACAGTAGGGTATACGCCGCGGAGAGTCAACATTCCCGCGGCACCTATCGCGACCCGAACAGCTTCTTCAGGAATGTCGGGATCCCCTTCCCGTCGCGGTACTCGTAATTCTCCAGCCGGCCGACGAGGTGGCGGATGCAGAGGGCGGCCCGCGACTTCGGCTCCAGCACGAGGAACGGCTTCTGCCGCACCACGGAGGTATGGACGACCGGGTCGTCGTAGACGAACCCGAGATAGTCCACCTTGAGATTGAGGAACTGCCCGGCGATGTTGATCACCCTCTCGGCGACCCTCTTGCCCTCCACCACCGACTTCACCCGGTTGACGATGAGCTTCAGGCCGAGGTCGAGGTTCTCGATCTCGGTAGCAATGATCTTGATGATGCCGTACGCATCGGTGATCGCCGTCGGCTCGGGCGTGGTGACGATCAGGGCGTCGTCGGCCGCGGCAATGAAGGAAATGACGTTGTTCGAGACGCCCGCGGCGCAGTCGATGATGAGAATGTCCGCATTCGACAGTGCGGCCAGCTCCGCGATGAAGTCGCGCCGCTCCTCCTCATTCAGGTTCGCGATCTTTGAGAACCCCGATGCGCCCGCGATGATCTGGATCCCGTAACTTGTGTCCACGAGGATCTCGGAGAGGGTTTTCTGCTTGCGGATGAGGTGGTACAGGTTGTACCGGGGAATAACGCCGAGGACCACGTTCACGTTCGCCAGTCCGAGGTCCGCGTCCATGACGATCACCTTCTTGCCCGCCTGCGCATAGGCGAGGGCGAGGTTGATGGCGATGTTCGTCTTGCCGACCCCTCCCTTTCCGCTGGAGACGGCGATGATGCGCGTGGCTGACCGCGACTCGGATTTCTCCGGTCCGGACGCCGTGCGCTCGGAACGCGTCGATTCGGCGGAGTTCCCTGTCCGTGCGCCTCCGACAAGCTCCCTCAGCTTTTCCGCCTGGTCTGCCATCTCAGGTCACCCTCCTGCGCTCGGTTGTCGGGCCCTCTGTTGCCGGGACGACGGCCACGGCAGATCCGCCGAACCGTTTCTCCAGCGCGTCACGGTCGATCCGGAAGCCCTCCATGTTCATCAGCAGCCGTACGGGGGTGGCCTCTTCCAGGTCCTGCGGCACCCCCTGCCCGTCGCAAAGGTAACCGATGGGAGTGCGCTGCCGCGCGAGGCAGGAGAGGACATTGCCGATCCGCATCGTCTCGTCGAGCTTCGTGAGGATGACGGCACGGTATCCGAACGGCGCATACTGCCGCAGGATTTCTTCCGTGTCGCTCGCCTTGGTCGGCGCCGCCAGGACGAGGTAGACGCGCGCCTGGCCTCCGCACGCGGCGAGGATCTCCTTCATCTCCGCGAGCTTGCCGAGGTCCCTCGGGCTCCTTCCGATCGTGTCCACGAGGATGAGGTCGGTATCCTGGTTGAGGGCGATGTTCTTCCTCAGATCTTCGGCGCTCTCCACGAGGCTCACCGGGATGCGCATGATCTCCGCGTAGATTTCGATCTGCTGCTTGGCGGCGATCCGGTAGTTGTCAATGGTAATGATGCGCACGCGGCGGGCCGGCGTCCGGCCGTCGCCCAGCCCATAGATGGCGGCGAGCTTGGCGATGGTCGTCGTCTTCCCCACTCCCGTGGGACCGACGACGATCACGATCTTCGCCCCGCGGGCCGCGAAGCTCAGGGGGGGATCGATGTCGATCCGTTCTCCGATCCATCCCACCGCGGCGTTCTGCAGCAGTGGATAGTTTTCCAGCGCTTCAAGGGTAAACTCCCGGCGGGCACGCTCGCGCAGCCCCGCGATGTAATCGGGCGCGAACTCGTTGGACGCCAGCAGCTCTTCCAGCTGGCGCAGGGAGGGATGCAGCTCGGGGGCATGCGCCGGGGCGGCCACGGGGCGGTTGTCAAGCGATTCGCGAAGTCCCTGGATCTCCTGAAGCAGCACCTGGAGCATCTGCTCTTTTTTCACCCCGTCCAGAATCGCTCGTTTCTGTTCCTCCACCTCAGCCTTCCTTTTCCTGTTCCCGTCCTCGGAGAGGTAGCCGGTCACCTCCACGCCTTCGGAGGAAAAGAGCCCGAGAAAGCCCCCGAGGCGGACGCTGCGGTGCGTGAGGATCCGGGCATCCTCACCGTAGGTGATCTTCATCTTGT
>Ga0187886_1002314_pt1 | contig 15458 bp, 19 predicted proteins | sample June2016WEW_20_1_FD_133001 | JGI IMG/M metagenome (GOLD analysis project Ga0187886, IMG submission 133001) | Peatland microbial communities from SPRUCE experiment site at the Marcell Experimental Forest, Minnesota, USA - June2016WEW_20_150 | ecosystem: Environmental > Terrestrial > Soil >... | reverse complement strand
GGGGATGAGTTGAACACCCGCCCCGGCACCTAACATGAAGGCTTTAACCCCACGGGAAAGAGAACCATCGGGGCCATGGGATCTCGCGCATTGAACCTTCGAACGGCGGCTGAATTCCCCGATGAGAGAATGGCCCGCGATCGCGACGCCGCCCCGGGGGTCGTGGGCCTTGCAGCATTTCTCGATGCTGGAAAGAAGATCCCGGGGAGGCTATTGATCATTCGATAAATGCAATGAGATCCTTCATCAACTGGTCATGCGAAATTGATCCTTCGAAGTAAAGCCGAAAAAGGTCGCCGGCCGAGGACGGGAGACCGTTTTTTTCAGCAAGACTTCTAAAAAATTCTCCATACTGTCCCGCTGAATCGCCCGACCGATTGGATTCTTTCAACTCCAACTCAACAGTTTCAAGTTTTGCCTTTTGGCTCTCACTCAAGCTTTTTTCCTTCTGTTCCTTCTTCTTGGGACCGCCCCACGCCTTCATGAACACGGATTCGCGTTTCTTCAAGGCATCATCACCCGTGCCCTCTTTCAGGGATAACCGAGTTTTTGCGGCTTCCTCAAGGTCCTTGTCCGTATATTTATTGGCAACTGAACCGACTTCCCAATCTTTGATGCCAAGTTGCTCACAACTAATTTTTCCCATGTTAACCTCCGAATACTAATTCTTGTGGATTATTGTTTTTCAGAAAATTTCTTCAGCATTTTTTCCAAAAACTTTTCGGCCTCCGCGATTTGCCTTTTGAGCATTGTTCCCGAACGCTGGCGAACTTCATTCTCTTCCCTGGCAATATCATCCGCATCTTGGCCGGGAGGAAGCGATTCCATGGCCTTCTTGATAGTCTCCGGGAATAACCTTGAAATAACCAATAGGCCAAACCTGTCGCCCGCGGCCGTCAGAAGTCGGCGATTCAGATCTTCGAATGCTTCACTGTTTTGATCTTCTACCTCCGCCGTCGACGGGGAAATAAGTCCCTGCCGGAAAACGCCACCCTGATCCAGCGCCGCCACGAATCGCGACATCACTTCGTCCTCGATTTCAGCCAGGATCTTTTCGACCATTTCCGCCCCTTGGGCGCGAGTCCGTTCATGCCGGATTCTTCCATCACCTTGCTGATGGATCTGCATCATCGACTCTTTGAGGCCCGCCAAATAGGCCCGGGTCGCAGAAATTAATGAAGCCTCCTTACTGTATTCTCGAAAATCGCGATTCTTATTCAAACGGCAAAAGGGAATTCCGCCAGGTATCTGGACTGCCTCAAGCTGCCCATCCAGATAAGTTTCTATAACTTTTTCTTCTTCAGGTCTTAATAAATCAAAATAACCCATCGCTCACCCCCATCTCCGCCCTCATCGTTTCCATTTCAAACCGCATCCGGCCCACGGGGGAATCCCAGAACTGTTTGAAAACCTCCGCCGCAGGTACCTTCTCGTAAACAGGGGAACTGCCTTGACCATGCTGGAGAACCCCCTTGGTTTCAGTAAAATTGGGTTCATTGATGAAACCCAACTCCAAGGCCCGCTGGATGAACCGCTCGCTCATGCCAGAAATTTCGGCCATCTCTTTATTCGTTAATTTCTGCATTTTCAACCTCCAATTTAATTTTTATTTTCTATCGCTTAAATAAGCGTAGATTATTCGTCCCAGGGTTCCTTCTCTCCTTCCTCTTCAGAATCCTTAATGCCGAAATAATTTCTCGCCCACTCCCGACGCAGTTCCCGGTTCTTTTCCAACTGATTTATAAGTTCACGACCGTGCAGAAATTTGGAGAGCGGAATGGGTTTGGATTCACTATACGCTTTCGGGATCTTGCCCTCCGCCTGCAACCTCTTGAGTTCGTCTGCCTCGTTCTCGACTTTTCCCCTCACCTTCTCAAGTAATTTTTTGATCATTAGCCCCTCCGATAAAAATCGCGCCAGGCGCGCCGCTCCTCGTCGGCCCGCCACTCATCGCCGCCGCCGGGCACCATCGGGTCAATGAGGCGACTCGGCTCGCCCCAGCGATCGTCGGTAGCGTAAGGTGCCTCCCAGGGGATGCTTGATTCCTCCATTGTGGTCGCCGCATGGAACGCCATGGCCAGACTGATGATGCTGTCAATCTTGTGCGAACTCTTTTCCTTGATGATCCGCATTCCCCGGGGCGTTTCCTTCCCGACCGCGAAGCTGGCTTCCTTCCGCAGTTCATCATCATGATAGAGCCGCAAGGTTCGATGCCGAACGGCATCCCAAAGAGCTTGGCCGCAATCGGTCATGTTCCCTACTGTCTGCGGCCATTCAACCATATTGATTCCCTCTGCCCTCAAGGTCGTGGCGCTCCGATGGAGCTGATACGGATCGTACCGGACCTCCATCACGCTGTAATTGGAGGCCAGGCTTTTGATGTAGGCTTCGATGGAACTTTCAAAATCCATGGGATCATCCCGGGAGGGCTGCCAGGTTATAAACGGACCAAGGCAAACCATGTTCCCGTCACGGTAAACGCTGACCACCGCGGACCTGTCCTTTTTCACGCTCGCATCCGCCCCGACGTAAATAGGAAGGCGCGAATTCGGGAGGGGAGGCCGATGATCCGGGTCAACGCAAGCATCCCATTCCGCCAGGTCAAAGAGCGAACTTTCATTCGAAACCCAACGATTCTCGTGAAGGCGAAGAAAGGTATTGAGGCGGAGATCTGCTCTTTGGCTCGCATAGTATTCCGGCGTCTGCCAGGGCATCCTTGCCTCATGATCCCAATACATGAAGAGATCCCCCACGGTATAAACGGGGAAATCCTCACCCAATGGCCGGCCGACATCGGGCTTGACGTTGCCCTGCTTATCGAATACCCGCTGGTAAAGCTCTTCGAGCAGAAGGCTTTCCCCCTCCCATCCGGCATAGGTCGAAATGAAACGGATGGAATTCTTGCGCGTGGGGACCGGCGTCAACTCCTCGTAGAGTCGTCTTGATCTTTCACTCATGGCCCCCCATAACTCATCGAGCGATGTTAGGCCCTGGTTGGCCCCGGCCTCGCCGGTGTAGTCGCTGGGAATGGCCTTGATCGTGGTCCCGTTGTCAAGAGTAATTAGGTTCCGGGTGATATTCGCCTCCGCCCTCAGCGCCGGGTTTCTCTCGACGAATCCCCGGGCGCTATCATAGACACGGGAAACGGCCTGGTCCAGGTCATTCGACGCGATGATGATTTCATCCGGGGGTTGAATGCAGAAGGCCCACCAGAGGCAACCCAGGGCATTTATCGCCGTCTTACCCGACTTCTTCGGGGACGAGTAGATGATCGTCCGGTACTTCAGCCGGCCGTCAGCTTCGAACCTGAAGGCCTCCCCGAGGATCCGCCTTTGATGCTCCTCGAGGTGGAGGGGTTGGCCATCTTCGCAGATAGCAAAGGAATCGATAAAACGGCAAAGGTCAACTGGCTTGGTCGGCTTCTTTGTCTTCACCCTGCCCCTTCTCTTCCTGGGATTGCTGCCCCTGGGCCAGTTCAAGCAATTGCTCATTCAGGCTCTTCATTCGCTTCTCCACCTTCCTTATCCCCTTCGGGCCGAAAATGTCCCGGAGGTCTCCCCGGAATGAATTCGCCGTGCAATTGAAAGTGCGGTTAATCTTCTCATTGGTCATGATGGTTAGCATGGCGTTCTTCTTCCCCGAGCGAAGTAGTATGCCGACGAACTCCGAGAGAACGAAAAATTTCCAGAAGGCCAGCTCAATCAGGGCTTCCTGGCCGAAACTGACTTCTCCCCCGAGGTCCTCCTGAATGCCGGCCGCAAACTTCTTATAAACCCTTACCGGTTTGGTCCGGCCATCAAGGTTCTCTATTGGGTGAGGTTTCCTGTTCAGGCCCGTCCTGGCTCTCGGTAGCCTCTCTTTGGGATGATACTCGCTCATAACTGTTATCTATCCGCCTTTTACTTTAACCCCCTGACACCATTCTGACACTGGGACTTTCTAGCCTTCTAAATGTTTGAAATTTAAAGTCCTTTTTGCGGCCCTTGGTTTTGGAAACCAGAGGTCGCCTATTCTCCTTGATTTCGGAAGGACAAAATGAATGAACGCTCATTCATTTTCTATTATCCTCCTTCTTTTTTCCATCCTCCTCTCCCTTCGCAAACAGGACCTGACCCACCTATCGATGGAGCCCTTCTCGTATCGCACGATGCCTTTCTCTCCTGGGCCGAGTTTGGCACGAGGGACGATACCTTGGCTGGTCCAAACCCTGATAGTAGATGGTTTGACCCGGAGGTAGGTCGAAAGCTCTTTGCAATCCATTAGGGTCATGGGCTATCCCAATCCCTCCTTACCGGTCTTTCCTCTCTCGGCGTCTGCTCTTGCAAGAGTCCATTCACTTTCACCAGATCGATCACCTTCTCCAAGACCCCCGTTCTCCGATGAAATTCCACGCGCAACTTGGCGGTGTTCTCTCCCACGTCCGGGGTCCGTTTGATCATGAACACGGTATCCGATTCTTGCGAAACAAAGCTGCTGTCCCGAATCGATTCATAGGAAAGATCGTTGTTCTCTCTGGCGCCTTTTGTGGTATGGCAGAGCAGGAAGATTATGAACCCACCATTAACGGCCAGGGTCTTCAGCCTGCGGATGACCTGGCCAATTTCAATTGATGGATTTCTTAGCCGGGCGAGGTCAATCAGGTAGTGAAGGTGGTCAATGAAAATGATTCTCGTGTGATACTTCAAAAAGGATTCCTGGACTCTCTCTTCAAACCAGGGCAGAGCATGGGCTTTCAGCTTCGAAGGTAGATAGATCAGGGGCATCTCTGGAAATTGCGAGAGGAACTGCCTGGCGGGGACCTCATAAGTAAACCAAAGGGAGAAATATTGCTGCTTCGCAAAATTCACCGTCAAGGTTTGCGCGAGAAGGGTTTTTCCCGTCTTAGGGGGTCCAGAGATTCCTATCACCTCGCCATCCCGGAAATCTTCAATGCCTACATCGAGAGAGGGGATGAGGCTTTTAACCCGGATGATTGAATCCGGGTTCTCTTTCAACCTTAAGGCGAATTCATGGGAAGAAACAACCTGGTCTTCTCCCTCATACTCTTTGAGATTCTTCGCAGACTGCCCTTGCACGCCCTGCTTCTCCTTTCAAGCCCTCAATGATTTGGACCTCGTCGAAGATGATCGCCCTGGTCAATTTCTCGATCTCCCAATTCCCCGCGGATCGCTCCCGGATCTCCGCCATAAGTGAAATGCTCTCTTGGCCAGCCCGGATCTGGTCTAGGGTCCAGGCCTCGAGTTCTGCGTAAAAATCGGATGCGGGAAAAGGGGTCACCATGAGCTTCCCTTTCCCATGGCCATCTCAAGTCGGTCAAACTGCGCTCTCAATTTCGCGGTAGAGAGGATATTCTTGTGCCAGAAGGAATCTTTTTGAGCCCACTGGATAACTTGCCGGATCCTCGTAGGGTCCCGGAGTTCTTTCCGGATCATCAGATCAATCTCTTTCGCCCAGGCCTGCAGATTGGGTTCTTTGAAATCGGGTTTGTTTTTTAGGATCTCCTGGAAGAGAAAAGACGCAAGGTCGAGCTCGGCGGATTCCGGACAATATATTCTTTTATTCTTTATTCTTGTATGTGGTCGCTTGCTGGTCACCTGCTGGTCATTTTGCTGGTCGTTTTCAATCTTCGGGTTTTGATAAGTATCCCAATTCACAATGGAAAGAATAGAAAATTTGTTGGTCGTTTTGATGGTCAGATTTCCGGCTTTTTTGCAGAACCCTTGACTGGTGCGGATTTCCCGTTCACTAAGACCCGTTTCCTCGGCTGCCTTCCTTCTCCCAAAGATGAATTGTCCAGGCTCTAAATTCACTTCCTGAAACCCTATGATTGCCTTTGTGGGTTCATGAACGGCCTTCAAAAGACAGTAGATCCAAAAGATGCAGACATTCTTATTTTTCAGCCAATCGTTGGTGATAAGCTGACGATAAAGTTTGATCCAGCCAATGTTCATTTTCTCCGCCCATCCCAGAGGGGGCAGGCTGGGGCAGGATGGGTGCCCCCATTAAGGCCGATGGCCGCCTGCCTTTCCGTTCGAATGTTTTGGCCAGGTCATCAAAGATCCTGGTCAGAATGGTACTGATGTGTTCAGGGTTCCCCCCGCGTTCCCATGACATTGCTTCTATTCCTTCAATTGCAGGGCCACCAGAAGCATTTTCTCTTCTTCGGCAGAGAGTTTCCTCTTACCGTTCTCGACCCGCGAAATCCAAGACTGGCTTCGGTTCATCCGACCCGCCGCAGTCTCTTGGCTGATCCTTCTAGAAATACGTATGAACCGTGTGGCCTCGGGTTTCATTCTGGTACCCTCCATTGAATAAATAATTTATGACTCAAGAGTACCAAAAGAAAAAAGGGGGATATAGTCATGAAATCAATATTTCATGACCTCTCCGATAGGCCTACTAAATGCGGGTTTTCAACTTTTCTGGATTTTGGTTCTGGTGAGATTGACGATGTAAGTGCGGGTTTTTTCAGATAGCCGTTTTTCTTTGGCAAGCAATCTGAGTTGCCTCAAAATTCCCCTCTTCAGATCATCCGGTAGATTTACAACTTTATCTTTGATCTGAATAAATTGTGATCGATGGCAACGGTAAATTCTACGAAGACTCTCTTCTGAAAGATCGAACATTAGATGGGCTGGAAGGCCATATACAATACGAGGAGGATTATTTTTATTCGAATAAAAAAGGATTTCGGCTACCTGATCCAAAGGAGTGCCGAATTCCATCAGGGTTCCCATTTTCCCATTCACTCGATCGTCCGCGGATGATATTTTAAAGTCATCCCTAGCATTCAAAGTCAGCATCAGCTCGATGGCCTGGCTGATTGTGAATCCAAACATGGTTGACAAGACGAACATCTTAAGACCGATTCCCCAATCTCGCTTCTTCATGATAACAAGTTCAAGAGGGGGATCTTGCCCAACCATTCCACTAAACCCGAAGACCTCGTCGAGGGTTTTCCCTTTCCCGGCCTCCTTAAGCATGGAAAATTGAGAATCCATAAACTGCTTCAATTTTTCAATTAGGTGAGACTCAGCCCATTTCGAATAGGGAAGGTTGTTATCATAGCAATAAATCATCTCTGAGATTGCATTCAGGGAACCCGTAGCAATATCAGCTCTGATCTTTGTGCTTTTCTTATTCGCTGACTTTGTCTTTTCCATGATCCGGTTCTCCTTCCGGTCTCCAGAAGAGGGACCCGAGGCCGGGGAGAGGCCGGCCTTGTCGGGCTGCAGACCCTACGGGCCCCCATGGTGTCAAGATAGCGCCAGAGTCATCGGCTTTTCGCTATCTTTTCCGAATCCCTTGCTTTTTTGAGAATATCGCTTTTGCCTTTTGAAATCAAGGGCAAAGCATATATTTTTAGTTTTCATATTTGTTAAATATATTAATCTTTTCGCTCTCCGGAACCAAAGGCCGTGGGTTCGAATCCCGCATCGCCCACCAGCAAAAACAATTATTTAGTCCCAACTCTCGTTTGCTTTTGGGGTACTAAAAAGCCGTCTGCAAAGCCAAACCTGTCCCCAACAAGGGACAAAACCTCGCCCGATCATGTGGAATAATCTGTAGGGACAATCCAGGATGATAAATCGGGCAAGGGTCCAGGAATTTCTCCCATTGTTCATAGCATTCTATTCGGTTGCGGATCTTTCTTTCTTTAAGATATTTTGAAGCTTTAGAGAGAATTTATCAATTTTATCGTGCCCCTGTGCAAAGGTCAAAAGATATTCTGACCAAGCCGCTCCCATTTTCAGGGTACCGGGGAATCCGGCCCTCAATGGAAAGGGGGGTCAGTGCATAAGTTGCATCCCATTACTCTGCAGGGGGAAAAGGGATCATCTTTCTGAGAAAATCTCTCAGGGGGAGGTTTTATCCTGACCAGCCTCTGCGGGGGTTCACCTGGCGGGAAGTTTCCTGCTTTTTAATGTCAACTCATTTTTTTGCGCTTACTCACTGGATACCCTGATATCCCTCCAATCCCGGCCAAAAATGCATACGGTAAAACTGCGCCTCCGGCCAGGGGGAAAACCGACCTCCGGGATCTTGCCGAGAAATTTTTTCCCCCTCAAACCCTCCTGTAACTCCTTCATGTTACGTTCCAATGCCTAAGGAATCTCTGTAAGATTTTCTCATCCTGTAAGCGCTAGATGGTTAAGTAACCTCCATCCACGGGGATGATGGCCCCGGTCACGTATCTTGATGCCTCCGATGCAAGGTATACCGTCGCCCCTTTAAGCTCATCCCCCTCGCCAAACCTCCTCATGGGGATGTGACGGAGAAGCTTCTCCCCGTGGTTTTCTAATACCCACTCGGTCATGTCCGTGGGAAACCAACCCGGAGCAATCGCATTAACTCGAATGTTATATCCTGCCCACTTGGCTGCCAAGTCCTTAGTAAAGGCGATCAGGGCCCCCTTGCTGGCGCTATAAGCGATAGCGTCTGCGGCATCGGATTCCGTTCCGATCATCCCCATGATCGAGGCGATATTGATGATGTTCCCACTTTTCTGCCGGATCATCACTCGACCGGCAATCTGGCAGAATAGGAAAACGCCAGTCATGTTGGTCTCCATGACTTTTTGCCAACCTTCCAGACGATACTCTTCCGGAGGAGCTCCCCAATTTGCTCCGGAATTGTTCACCAAGATGTCCAACCGGCTGAATTCTTTGAGGGTTGTATCCACCACGTTCTGGATATCCTTCGGAGATTTCACATCACACTGTAACGCCAAAGTCTTCCCGCCCATTTTAGCGATTTCTTCCGCTACCTTCTGGCAATTTTCCAACTTCCTTGAACAGAGCACCACATTCGCCCCAGCTTCCGCCAAACCTTCGGCCATCTTCAACCCAATGCCCCTTCCTCCGCCCGTAACGATAGCGATTTTCCCGCTCAGATCAAACATTCCTTTAACATTCATTCTGTCACTTCTCCTTTTTGTATAGGGTCCAAAGATTCTCGGGTTCAAGACGCCAATGAAAAATACAGTATTTTACTTGACCCCGCGAATCCTAGAACCCTCGATTCCCTTTTCCTTCAGATAAACCGTATGATCCTTGACCCGCGCCTCTGGTCCAAGCGATGAATTCCCTCCTCCCGGGCCAGAGTCACAGCCTCTTCGTACTCTGCATGGGTCACTCTGCGATTCAGGGGAGGGTTTTCCCGGGCCTCTCCACAGGGCCGGTATTGGGGCATGACATTAACATAGGTATGGGGTGAAATTTCTCGGGCCAAGAAGCGCATCGCTTCGCGTGTCCCAGCCAACCCGCCGGGCAAAACCAAGTGCCGAATCAAGAGGCCACGCTCGGCAATGCCCCGGCGGTCGATCACCAGATCTCCAACCTGCCGGTGCATCTCTTTGATCGCCGCCTTAGCTATCTCCGGGTAATCTCGGGCGCAGCAGAACTTATCAGCAACTTCTCCGTCCATGAACTTCAAGTCCGGCATGTAGATATCGAAGACACCGTCTAGAAGCTTGAGCGTTTCCACCGAATCATACCCGCCCGTGTTGTAGACCAGCGGAACCCGCAGCCCTCCCGCAACCGCCTGCGGGAGAGCGCTCAGGATCTGGCCTACGGCATGAGAAGGAGATACGAAATTGATGTTATGGCAGCCCATCTCTTGCAGGCTCAGCATCATCTTGGCCAATCGGTCCGGAGGGACCTCTCGCCCCTCCCCCAGGTGGCTGATTTCATAATTCTGGCAGAAAAGGCAGAGAAGATTGCAATGAGTGAAGAAGAGGGTCCCCGACCCTTTAACTCCTACCAGGGGGTCCTCCTCGCCGAAATGGGGGCTGTAACTTGAAATAACGGCCAGCATGCCCGTACGGCAAAAGCCTTTTTCATCGGAGGTGCGGTTCACCTCACATTCGCGAGGACATAGACGACAGGATTTTAGAACTGCCTTAGCCCGAGACGCTCGCTCTGCGAGAGTTCCTTTCTGAAAAAGGCCCAAGTAGGCCGGCTGGAAAATCTTTTCTCTGTAATCTTTCTTCACAACAACCATTTCCCTCTTCTACTTACGACCCATAATTCTAAAAGAAAAGGTTGCTGAAAAAGGGGGTTTTTCGCTACTCCGGATATTCTTACGATCGGCTCATCGCGATTATGGCTCTCGTCGCTGAAAAATCACTCATTTTTCGGGCGCTTTTCTCCGCCATGTGCTGTTCCTGGAAAAATAGACTCACGCTCAAAGCTGCTTCTTGACTTTTTCGGCATCCTGGTAAGTCTCCGGATGGAGATTTTTCTTCCCTAAAAGTAGATTCAAATGCTCGGTTGGCTCGTACTGGGTCGCCCTTCCCTTTCCCGATAGGGTAAAATATCCTTGTCTGGCAAGTTCCCGCATCATCTCCAGAGCTTTCCTCCGGGATACGGACTTCGGTTGTTTTAGATCTTGGAGGGTGAAGAAGCCTTTCTTTTCAAGGATCTCCATAACCCAGTTTAAGCCCGGAAGAGAAGCGCCTTGGCCCTCGAATTCCAGGACGCGATAAACTTTTCCGCGTTTTCTCAGAGGCCGGACGATTCCCCGATTGACTAAATCTTTGATCTCCGTGTAGGCCGTATCTCGATCTACCCCTAACTTCTGGTAATCGGAGCTGCTGAAGATCATCCCATGAACTCTGGCATAACTTAAAATACGTTTCTGGCGCAGATTCAGGGCTTGGCCGCTGAACCTTTGCAGCCAAGCCAGAGTACCATCATCCAGAATGGGCGTATTCCTGAATACCAGGCAGAAAAAATTTCCCTCTTCTTTCAACTCCGGTGGATTCAGTCCATGACGATCCATCTCCCGAAAAATCTGAGGCAAACCTTCACCCAATGCTCGCATGATGCCCCTGTCGGTGAGAACGCGCGTGATCAAAGGGTTCCTGGAATAATGGACTTTTCCCTGACACAACAGTTGTTGAATTTTGACAGGGCCGGGGAGCTTGCCGGGGCTACGGACCTCGATGCGATCGTCGAACATCCAGATCTCAACGGCGCTTCCTTCGAGGCTATAATCCCGGTGAGCGATGGCGTTGATCAGAGCCTCCCTCCAGGCGAAAGCAGGATATTCAAATTTCTCTCGGAAGAAGAGGTCTCGCCGCACAATTCGCTGCTTGACCCGCTCTCCCAGGATGCTTTCCATCTCTCCGATTAGTCTCAGGATCGGGGCTTCGATGCGGAGGCGTTCGACCACATTGGTTCCGTTCTTGGCTGCTTTTTCGTTTCCCTCGAAGCGGACGAATTCTACCCCCGGTCGGGGGTGCCAGCGCAAGGGGTCCTTGCCGAAAAGATAGGCAGCGGCTCGGGTTAATAAAGGCTTCCCCTCGTGATATTCGATCAGCCCATAAGGGCGATGAAGGATTTTTTCAGCCTCTTCTTGCACGCCTAGATGACCGATAAAGTCAGCGACCAGATTTCCCTCTAAGTCTTCCAGGGAGCTTTTGGGAAGGACTTCTCGTTCGTGCCAGGTCTCGTACCTCGCCTCCTTGAGGGCAGCCATTCTCTCCTTGGAGAGGAGGACATTCTGCGCCCCGACTCGAAGATAGCACTTTCCATTTCGTAAAAGATGAATAGCCGGATTGGGAATAACAGTGAATTTGAGAAGGGCCTGCCCTTCCATCTGCTCTTGCGTAACCTCGAACTTAAGAGGCGGGACAGCTGACTTCTCCAGAGCCCGCAGGAAAAGATTATATGCTTTGTGACCGAAAAAAATCCCCAAGACTTCTCCGCCCGCTTCCGCACCCAGAAGAACCGTTCCGCCATCCGCGTTGGCCATGGCGCTCAAGGATTCGGCAACCGCCTGCCCAATTTCCTTTAAAGTTCGCTTCTTAAGCCCCCCACTGAGCCCCCTTCGGTAGCAGCTCAAGAGGTCGCCGAATTGTCCTGGGGCCTGTTGTCGGAATTGAATCCATTCGTCTTTTTTCATAAGTTTCCCTAAGGCAAGCCCAGATTGAAAAAATTTTGGGCATTCAAGAAAGTTTGATCAGCAATTTCCGCTGGTTCCTGGCCCTTCAGTTCACTCACTGCCTTCAGGGCGATGAAAAGGTCTTTCGGTTCGCTGGGATTCCCTTGGTAAACTTCCGGGGCATCCGTCTCCAAGAGCAACCGGTCGAGGGGAACCATTTTGATCGCCCGCCGATGCCTTTCGCTGTAAGCTGCTGCTGGCGTGGCTGAAATGAAGTACCCCCGCTCGAATATTTCTTTAAGAACGCCCGCAGGGCCGCTGTACCAATGGAACACGGCCCTCTCGACCTGGAAAGCTTGCAGCAAATCCAATGCCCTTGCCCAGGCTCTGCGGGCGTGCAGGAGAATGGGTTTCTTTTCCCGCGAAGCGATCGCCAACAGCCTCCGCAGAACTTCTTCTTGTTGCTGCTGAGGAGTCTCGATGGCGAAATCCAGCCCGACCTCTCCCAAAGCCAAGCACCGAGGAAGTTCTCTCTCGATCAAGGAAAAATTGGCCTGGAGATCATCCTTGTTCAGTCGCCAAGGATGAAGACCCAGGGCAGGAAACACAAAACTGGGATACCGGCCCGCCAAATCCAAAATTTTTTCATTCGCAGCCAGGTCTGCACCAACCCCTACAACCGCCCGGATCCCAGCTTCTTTGGCCCGGGCCAGGGCTCCCTCGATGTCTTTGATTTCATCCAAATGAGCATGCGTATCGATGAGTTTCAAGGAAAGTCGCCCCGCAATTTCCGAAGAAAGATTTAAGTCATGATCGCCATCGTTCCCGATGGAACTGAATCAGAAAGACCAACCTCTCACTCCTCTTTCCAGCCGAAGTCTCCCACCAGGGGGACAAAGACGCATCCCGTAAGATCCTCTTCCGTGAATTGGTTTCTTTTGCGGGTCACTTTATAGAGCGTCTGGGTATAGCGGGGACCGACCGGGATAACCAACCTTCCCCCTTCCGCCAATTGAGAGGTGAGCGTTTGGGGGATCTCAGGCGCTCCAGCAGTGACAATGATCCCGTCGAAGGGAGCCTTTTCCGGCCATCCCTTCGTCCCATCCCCCGTCAGAAAAAAAATATTCTCGTAACCAAGTTCCTGCAGAATCTTTTGGGCTCTAAGGAGAAGCTCCTGGATTCGCTCAATAGTGAAGATCGTTTTAGCCATCTCTGCCAAGATGGCAGTTTGATACCCTGATCCTGTACCAATCTCCAAGACCCGCTCATCTCCCTTCAGTTCCAATGATTGGGTCATCACTGCGACCATATAGGGTTGAGATATCGTTTGCCCCTCGCCAATGGGGAGCGGGCGGTCTTCATAAGCCGCAAGTTGATAATCGGAAGAGACGAAAGAATGGCGGGGAATATTGGCCATAACTGCTAGCAAACGCTGGTCATGGATGCCCCGCCTGCGGAGTTGCTCTTCCACCATGGCCAACCGTTCCTTCTTAAAATCCTGCACGACCAAATCCTTTCACCACAGAGAACGCAGAGATCTTAAAAAGAAATTTCCAATCCGAAATCTCCTCCCCCCACCCAGTGGAAAGAAGGAAACTTTGCGGGCGTTCGGGTATCGAAAGCCTCAGGAATTTCTATTTTTCCGATCTTAATTTTTTTCTCTGCCCCCTCTGCGGTCTCTGCGGTGAAAACTATTCTTAAGCCCCATACTTCGTTAACCTCCGGGCATGGGCCAGGGCCAGTGGCATGAGGTCCACGGATGGCATTCTCCCCAGAACTCCCCCGATACAGCTGACTTCATCAAATTTTTTTACCGGGTCGATCAAGCAATACTTCGAATGCAGGATGAGCGGCAAGGGATGCCAGCTATGGCTGGCTAGCTTCGCAGGGGTGGAGTGATCTCCCGTCACTACCAGAACATCGGGCTGGAGCGACCTCGCTTGCGGAATGTAGTGGTCTACATCCTCAATCACCCCCACCTTGCCGTCGAAATCTCCGTCTTCTCCACGGGAGTCCGTTTGTTTGATGTGCAGGAAAAAGAAATCATACTTGGCAAAATGATCCGCCAAAGCCGTAAACTCCTCAGCCAGGGTCCCAACATTGGAAAGTACGGTCATCCCCACCAATCGGCTAATCCCCCGATACATGGGATAAGTGGCGATGGCCAGGGCGTTCAGTCCATAGCGGTCTTTCATCGAAGGATACCGAGTGTGCTTGGCAAAGCCGCGCAGGAGGACCATGTTCGCCTTGGGCTCATCCGAAAGGAGTTGACGCGTCTGGAAAATAAACTCCCGCACCAGGGCTGCTGTCTTTTCAGCCTCTGGAACCAAAGCTTTGGGCTCCAGGGGAGGAAGACCTTCCCGCTCCGGGTCCGTATCCTCAATCTCTCCCCTAAGCCCTTTCCCCCGAAGAACCAAAACAGCCCGGTGTTCTTTCACAGGTTCCACCACAACTTCCACCCCTCCACCCAGTTGCAAGCCTCTTTGGAGCTTCTGGCAGATTCGCTGATTGGTTTCGTTTGAAATTCGTCCCGCTCTGCGGTCGATCACTTTCCCGTTCTTATCTACGGTAGCAAAATTCACTCGGGCCACAACGTCCTGTTCTGTGAGGGGAAAATCGATTCCTGTGGCTTCCAGAATCCCCCTCCCGATATTGTATTGGAAAGGATCATAACCAAAGAGGGCAAAATGGGAAGGACCGCTTCCCGGCGTGATCCCTGGAGAAACAGGTTCCAGAAGGCCGCAGGAAGAAACCTCAGCGAGTTTATCCAGGTTTGGTGTCCGGGCCACTTGCAGCTCTGTCCCGCCCTTTTCTTCCACCTGGATTCCACCCAAACCGTCGAGGATGATAAACACGATCTTCGATGACCCCGGCATCAACAGTCCAGTTAACAGGCTGGAGTCCATGAACTCCTCCTAACTCAAAAACCTTTATGAAGGTTCGGTTAAAAATAAAATCATAAAAATTATAGAGTTAAGATTAATAATTTAAAGTTAATTTTTTAAAACACTCAACCCTCCGCATTTATTTCTTCAATCTTAGCTTAAAAAATCGCAAAGGCTCTCAAGTTTTGGGCGGCTCGTGGGCAACAGGCGCCGCCGGCGCTGTTTGAGTCTTTCTTTTATCTTTTTTGCGTTTCGCCCTCAGGTGGAATTGGTGCTGTTTTCTCTTGTGTTTGCTCTTTGAAGTAGCCAATAAACTCCCCCTTCCTTGTTTTTTAAGATAGAATATAGAAAAAAACATTTTTAATCAACCCCCAAAAATATCTTCTGCAGGGTCTGAAAGGGGAAAAGGATGGGCCGCCTCATTCTCTCGCCCAAGGGGCTCTCCTGGTTTAGAAAGGGACACCCCTGGATCTTCAGAAATGACCTGGAAAGAATCCACGATGCCGCCCCCGGGAGCATCGTATCCCTGGAAACTAAGAATGGAAAATTCTTGGCGCGGGGTTTTTACAGTGATCAGTCCAAGATCGCCTTCCGCCTCATCTCCCGGAGTGAAGAGGTCATTGATGCGGATTATTGGAAGAAGTGCATTCTCAAGGCCCTTCAATACCGGCAGGCTGTGGTAGAACG
>Ga0187886_1002312_pt1 | contig 15464 bp, 18 predicted proteins | sample June2016WEW_20_1_FD_133001 | JGI IMG/M metagenome (GOLD analysis project Ga0187886, IMG submission 133001) | Peatland microbial communities from SPRUCE experiment site at the Marcell Experimental Forest, Minnesota, USA - June2016WEW_20_150 | ecosystem: Environmental > Terrestrial > Soil >... | reverse complement strand
CGCATATCTGCGATAACGCATTCAGCTTGCCCCTTTATCAGATAATCAGGGCGAATTTCGTTTTCTTTCAATGTATCCATTCGTTTGCTTAGATATATTTTTCTAAGCGCAGTTTCATAGAACTTACAAGTGGACCGGGCCGTAGGCTGAGGGTTCTCCCCAAATGTTGTCTTTGACCCATTTCCCGTTCTCAATGCGCCAAACCCTCCGATCGCGAAAACTGTCTGCAATCTTCCAGAATTCATCCTCTTTCATCTCCACATACTCGAGCCAGTAGGCTAGATCATTGGAGACAACGTGGTCATACTTGCGAACCATCTCTATCGCTTTCTCACGGGTCATGTACCCCGTGCGGATATCCTTGGAGGCGTGATCCGAAGCCCGACCATAGCCGAACTTAATGAACTTGAGCAGGTCATGGATGCCGTTTTCGTAACGATCGTCGAGATTCGAAAACCGACGGTAGGTTCTTTCGAAGGAATTCTCGGCCGGTTTCCAACCATATTTCTCTTGCACCATCTGGGCATGCCAGTTCGGATCCCATTTAAAGTAGTTGCCGATATAAAGCCCGCGAACACTAACCTGCAGGATTTCTTCATCGGTGGGATATTTCGCCCACAGCATATCTTTTTCTGTAAGTTTTTCAACCGGATCATTGAGCATGTCATACCATTCAAAACCCCGCAGCCCATGCTCGTGCCGCGCCCGTGCGCTAAACTCCACAAAGTCATCTGGTTCGAACATCCCGGAGATATCCCAGGCGATATCACCCCAAATAATCAACGGGATATTAAGCTTAACCGCAACAATTATCGGGACAGTAAAAATGCCGCAGTGGGCGTGCCAGTTCATATCGCCCATTTTTCTGAAACAGAGGCGATTGAGTTTCTTCAAAACACCCACACTAGGTCCGAAGACCAGATGATCGGCGTTAAAAACATGGCGCATCCGATCACGATTATAGTCGCCTTCAGGAAGATAGTTATTTCCATGATAGGTCACAAGCAGAGGCTTCAGGCCATACTTCGAGGTGATAATGTGTGTCTGATAGTAGCTGTCTTTGCCGCCACTGACTGGCACAATACAGTCGTAGTTGGAGGTGTTTTTTTTCAAAACATCATTGAGAATATCATCGAAGCGTTTCTTCCTTTTTTCCCAGAACTCGGGGGTCAGTTGTTCAAATTGTTCAAAAGTTCGACAACTGGAGCAGGTACCTTCATCATCCATGTAAAGATTGACCGCGATTTGGGGATATACGCAACGCTTGCAATAGATCATGATATCCTCCTTGCATTAAGGAACTTCAGAGCGCTATGGGCTGTACTTCCGATTACGTGTGACCATATGAATCTTACCCTCTGGGCTTCCCTACCTATACTGCCCTTGCTGAGCCAGGAAATTCAGCCGACTTCCCTACGAACAAGAGGTCAGGGGGTCTGACATGATAACCGTGGTCATACAGGTATTTTTTTGCCAAACACACACTCTGGTCCACGTAGTGGAAGATGTTGGCGGCAGCGACAGCGTCCACCTTGGTCTTCTCGAATGCCTCAGCCAGATGACTCCACTCGCCAGCCCCACCACATGCGATCACTGGAATCTTCACAGATGTTGATACCAGCTTGAGCAATTCAAGGTCATACCCATTTTTCATCCCATCGCGGTCAATTGAATTCAGCAGAATCTCGCCAGCTCCTTGCTGTTCAACTAGCTTAGCCCACTCGACCGGGCCATAGGGGCTCATTCGAGTCCCCCCCTCACCCATGACTTTGTATCCGCCATCCACTAATTTCACATCGATCGAGACCACTACACACTGAGAACCAAACTCATGCGCAGCTACCTGAACAAAGTTTGGATCGTCAAGGGCCTTGGTGTTAATTGAAATTTTGTCGGCTCCGAGCAAGAGTCTCTTTTCAATATCCCCCAACGTTCGAATCTGGCCCCCGACCGTAATGGGCATGAATGTCACTTTAGAGACGTCAGCGATGATTTCAAAAAAACTGTGGCGATTCGGGTGTCCAAGGTCGTCCCGCCGCAAATCATACTCACCCTCTCGGGAGATGTCCAAATAGATCAACTCATCCGAGGCCCATTCACTCAAGCGCTTGACGGCCGTAATCGGATTTCCTAGATTTTGGTATCTCCGGAAACCCTTGCTCTGCACTAGCCAGCCATTTTTCAGCAATAAAACTGGAATCAAGCGCTTCTTCTTCACGACAAACCTAAAAAATTCTGGAGGAGCAATCTTCCAGCCTTTTGACTCTTCTCCGGATGAAATTGAACCCCGTAGATATTTCCCTTATTGAGGATGCACGCGAATTCCTCGCCATAGTAGGTTGTAGCCAGTACCGTCTCGGGTTCGCTGGCCCTGAACACAAAGCTATGAACGAAATAGAAATCTTGCTGATGATCAAATTCACATAACAGGGGTGACGAACTCCTAATCTGAATATCATTCCAGCCAACATGGGGCAGAGGGAAGCTTTGCGAATCGAGCTTGCTGACGATTCCCGGCAACCAGCCCAGGCCGTCGTATTCACCGAACTCGTACCCCTTTTCGGCCAGGACTTGCAACCCAACGCATATTCCCAAGAAGGGTTTCCGGCTTACAAATACTGCATGTTCAAGAAGGTCTAAGGGAAGGCTGTCTCTTATTTTCGCCATGGAGGCACCGAAGGCACCGACACCGGGCAATATCAGGTGCGTCGCTTCCTGGATAACACGGATGTCATTGGAAATCGTTACTCTTTCTGCCAAGGTTATGACTAAGTTATAAACCGATTTCACGTTTCCTGATCCATAGTCCAGAATGCATACGTAGGGTTTCATTCTATAAATGACTCCCCGCTATATGTTGCCAATTCAGGGGTGTTCCCCGCTCAATGTCCTTGGCAGCCCGCCTTCCCAGCACCTCTTGGAGATGTTTTGGCGGCAATCCATGACCTGGACGGATAGAACGCACCGTTTCCTCTGTAAAAGAATCCCCCGCCTTCATATCCTTCACTACAAATAACGACCGCCGGAAGACTCGGCTAGCTGCTTCTTGCTTGGCCGGTTCGTACCGGACTTCCCCCAACGCTTTCTCCGCGATGCGGATGGCGTCCACCATCGCCTTGAACTCGCCGGGCTCGAGCGAAAAGGCACTGTCAGGACCGCGAACATCTCGGGAGAGCGCAAAATGTTTCTCAACAATGGATGCACCGAGTGCAGCCGCTGTCACAGGTACAGCAATACCAAGGGTATGGTCAGAAAGACCAGCCACCACACCGAAGGCGTCTGCAAGGTGGGGAATCGTGCGCAGGTGCATCTCTTCCGGCAATGCAGGATAGGCGCTGGTGCACTTGAGGAGGGCGATCTGCGTAGCCCCCGCCCCACGTGCCGTTCGCACCGCTTGGTCAATCTCCCCTAACGTGGCCATTCCAGCGGATAGAATCATGGGTTTACCGGTCTTTGCAATCCGCTGGATGAGTGGCAGGTCTACGATTTCGAAAGAAGCCACTTTATAGGCCGGCATGTTCATCCGCTCCAGAAAGTCTACTGCGGTGTGGTCAAAAGGGGTTGAGAAAAGGTCCAATCCTAACTCATTGGCAATGGACTTAAGCTTGGGCTGCCACACCCACGGAGTGCAGGCCTCCTCATAGAGGTCGTAAAGCGTTCGGCCATCCCAGAGTGTCCCACCATCAATGCGAAAGTATTCCTTGTCGCAGCGGATGGTAAGTGTGTCCGCAGTATAAGTCTGGAGTTTAATCGCGTCGACCCCAGCCTCTTTGGCGGCATGGATAAGCTTGACGGCCTGGTCAAAGTCCTGGTGATGGTTCGCTGAGAGTTCCGCCACGATGTAAATGGGAAATCCCAGGCCAATCCGGCGACCGTTTATCTCAAGATGGCCACTCATGATTGTGCTCGTTCCGCAACCCGAATCTGATCACCTAATTCTTCCAGATCTTTCCCGTGTCCCCGCGTTATAAACCTCGGCAAGGTCCAGGCCGCCCGTTATGTGGCTTCCTGAAGGAACCCCTTCGTTCTCATTCGCTCCTCAATTTCTGGTTTCCTGGCGTACCATTCTTCTCGCAACATCGCGAGAGAAACAACATCCATAGGCCGGCCTCCTTTGATAACATGCTGCCTCAAATATCCTTCTTGAATGAACCCAAAGCCTTTGTGCATATTGATGATAGCTTCATTAAAAGAGAGGACTTCGCAACACAACCGATTGAAATTAAGCTCACCGAATACGTATCGCAAAATTGAGTATTCGGTGAAACTCCCCACCCCTTTTCCCCGCACGTTGGGACTTGCGACGTAAAAGGCCCAGTAGCACCTTCTGCTGCTTTGATCTATGGCGTAGAGATTAACAAGACCTACCTCTTCCTGATCGCACGTAATTATCCAATATCGACAGGTGGGATCGTTCTGGATGCGCTGAAACCATCTCTCATGTTCTTGAAGTGTAATGTGATGATCGGTATACATGTACTCGGCTACCTCCGGCAAATTGCGCCAACGATGAATCATTTCTTTATCCTCTGGCCTAATGTCTCGCAAGACAATCACGACCCTCCCTCCCTTTTGGGCCGATTTCAGAGAGCCCTTGCATTACCCGGTGAACGCCAAGTCCATCGACTAAAGAGGTGCCATTTCCGCTAAGGTTTTGACGCATCGCGCGGTTCAACGACAAATTCGTAAAGACCCGGGCAATGTCTTGTACCTCTACATCACGTGCGTATCCGAGCCCTAGAAAGACCTTTTTTTCTGCAAGCAGTTGTGCTCCTTTCTTTTGGTTCTCTGCCAGAATGAGAATCATGGCGGGTAGCCCCATAAATGCAAGCTCCCAAGAAGTAGAACCAGCTGCTGAAACAGCCATATCGGCCCAGGCCATCACCTCGGGCATGTTCGTCACATTCTTTTCCATGCGGATAGAGGACCGTGAGCCTCGGATCGCAGACTGTAAATCTTCGTCGTTTGGGTTATTTCCGCCAACGGCGACGACGACTTCTAAATCATCTAACTTCACACCCTGCAACGCTTGAATCACGTGAAAAGTCACGTTATCAGGATCGCTGCCCCCTAATGTGACCAGTACTTTGCGGGCAACTTCCGGAATCTCTCGCCTCCATCCACGCCACTTTGAGAACTCCCTTCTCAGAAGTACGTAACGGGTCCCGAGTAGAAGTCGGGTGTGAGGTTCTCGATTTGTGTAGAAATTCTCATTGGCGTAAAGATTTTGATTCAACACGACATCTGCGTAGTAATGTTCCGCATGGCCGTAATCATCAAAAACAAGAAGGCGCGGTCCAGAGCTAACCATTCGTTGATAACCGGTGCCAAAATGGTATCCATCCAATAGAATCCAATCCACACTCCTCTCCCGGCCCAGATTCATGGTTTGAATGGCATCATCGATGCTTCCCGGAGGAGCTGACAAGTGGGTAACTTCTATGCCCTCTGTCTGTAATCGGGCCTCTAGTGACGGAGATTCAGCGGCTATTGCGAAGACCACCTGTCCCCCTGCATCCTGCCAGGCCTGGGCCAGCGCCAGGCAGCGCATGACGTGGCCAGTGCCGATCTGCAAATTCGCGTCTGCCCGGATGAGTAAAATCGCATTCATATGCTACCCTTCCTGGAGCGCTTTCTGTTGAATATGGCGGTCCAGTTCACCCAATGCCGGCTCACGGACCAGCAATGCCAGCACATCGGTCCAAGTTGCGCTGATATCGTTGTCCAGTCGCGCATAAACTTTTTGTACAAAATCCAAGTCTTCAGATGTATCCACTGTCAAACGATAACCACTGTAATCAGCTTCAGCCCGCACAGAAAGCAAACGAAATAGATTGGGGTTCTCATAAAAGTAGGGTGTCACGTGCACCCGCTGGTAGAATTCTCGCGCCTCGCGCCAGGCTCGCTCCAGAGCAGCCGCTGTTATTACCTCAATGTCCAGCCCTCGTGGGTAAGTCCGCTCGAGCGTATTGCTGGCGTAATCCGGCTCGGCGCTTAGAAAAGCATACACCACTTGATCCAATACCCCGGGGTCAATTAATGGACAGTCAGATGTAATACGGACCACAGCTTCTGCTAGATTCGCTTGGGCGGCCCGGTAATAACGATCAAGTACATCCTGCTCGGCACCCTGAAAGAACACCACCCCCAACCGTCCACACTCGGCCACGACCGCGTCATCGGCCGGGGAGATTGTCGTAGCTACGATCACCTCGCTCAGCGTTCGTGAACGTTGCGCGCGCCGTACTACACGGGCCAACATCGTCTCCCCACATATGTCTTTCAATACCTTTCCTGGTAGTCGGGTGCTTCCCATTCGTGCTTGAATAATAGCCACAACCCTCATGAGCTGGGCCTCTCTTCAAGATAAACGCCCTTCTCCAACAACCACCAGTGTGTTCGGTCAAACCCATCTTCACGGCCCCAGTAGCCGGTACGAATGAGCCTTAAGTCAGGGAACTGCGTCTGCCAGTGCCTGAGGAAATTTCGCTTCCATAGTAGGTCTTCATGGTCCCGGTAGTAAATAACCGTTTCTTCCTCTGCAAAGTATTCAATGGACAGTAGGTAGCGTTTGCTTACGCGATAAATCTCGGTGAGAGCCTCCGGCAAATGTGCTGGCGGGATATGAATCAGGACACCCGCCGAGAAAACCAAGTCAAAATAGTCGTTCTTGAAAGGCAAGTCAAACGCATGACCGTACAGAACCCCCACCTGCACGCTGGCTGACCTCGCAATCGCCAACGCATACCGGTTCGGTTCGATACCGACCACCTCACTGCCATCGCCCAGAATTTCAGCTAGGGCAAGGAGGTTGTGTCCCCGGTTGCAGCCCACCTCCAGCACCCGATGGATAGTCAATTCCTGAACCATCTTCTGAAAGGCCGGCAACCGAATTTGCCAATCGATCTGGTTACGGTCTGTGTAGGCATTGCCGAATTCACCTTGCCAAGTTTCCAGTTGTTTCATTGCTAAGTCCCTGCTGACCGATAAGACTATAGATGGGCCCCTGGTCCCTTACACCGGCGGCGTCTCACTGGGCATAAGCCCGCATCACTCTAGTTACAACCTGGATGACATCCTCCACATCTTGGTCATTCATCATTGGAAAAATAGGAATACTTATGATACGTTCATAAGCAGCTTCGGCCACGGGCCACTGACCTTTAACATAGCCCAACTTTTGGTAGTAGGGATGGCATGGCACGGGAATGTAATGCACATTCACGCCAATATTCTCAGCGCGCAAAGCTCTGAAAATTTCAGCTCGACTTACACAGAACCGCTCGAGATTGAGTCGGATCACGTACAAGTGCCAGGCGGACTCACGGTCAGGTAGAAGCGCCGGCAGTTCAATTTCCGGTAGCACCTCAAATGCCCTCATGTAATGATCAGCAATAGAACGGCGTTGCGCCAACCAAGTGGAGACTTTCTTCAACTGGGACAGGCCAAGGGAGCATTGGAAATCGGTCAGACGATAGTTATAACCAAGCTCAACCATCTCATAGAACCAGGAGCCATCCGCTTGGCGCTGTCGATGATCACTCGTAATCCCATGGTTTCGGAAGATCCGCATCCGTCGAGCCAGGGTTGGATCATCGGTTGTAACCATTCCCCCTTCTCCGGTAGTGATAGATTTCACCGGATGGAAACTGAAGGCCGTAAGGTCCGCCAACGTGCCGACCTTCCTCCCCTTGTACTCTGCTCCAAGGGCATGACAGGCATCGGCGATGAGGGCTAGTCCATGGCTGTCGGCAATCTCTCGCAGCGCATCATAAGTGCAAGGTTGCCCGGCGTAATCAACACCAACAATGGCTTTTGTTCGAGGAGTAATTTTGGCTTCTACTTTAGCAGGGTCGATAAGAAGCATATTCGGGTCCACATCTGCAAAAACCGGAATTCCTCCTTGAAATACTACCGCGTTCGCCGTGGCCACAAAGGTCATTGGCGGTACAATGACTTCATCTCCCGGGCCAATGCCAGCCGCATACATCGCTGCATGCAGTGCTGCAGTCCCGCTGGAAACGCCCACCGCATATTTTGCCCCCACAAAATTGGCGATTGCTTCTTCAAACTTTTCCACCATCGGTCCCGTAGTCAACCAATCAGAGCGCAACACTTCTACCACAGCTGCGATATCATCTTCATCAATCCATTGCTTTCCATAAGGAATAAAAGAGCCTCTCCTATTCCTGTTTGCCGACTTAGAGCTATTACTCACCAATTCACTCATGGGTAGCATTTTATTCGACATCTCTTTCTTGAATATTTTCCTCCGAGTTGATCATGTTCAGAACGAATTTCGCGTTTAAATTGTGAACCAGAGATAGAAAGGGATAGAAGGAATCTTTTTCAGAAGGCAAAGAATTTTGGATAATTTCCTTTAAATCATCTACGGTAAGCCACGTGTCATTTGTTTTGCTGCTATAAACGAATCCATCGGGTATCTTTTTACCATTCTTATAATTCTGGCTTTTCCACCAGGATAAATTGGGCATGATGATGTACATCCCATTATAGGCTACGGTCTTTCTTCCTTCTTCCTCGGTGATAAGCACTTCGTGGAGTTTTTCCCCGGGTCTTATTCCGATAAATTCAATTTCACAGTCTGGCGCTACGGCCCGAGCCAAATCAACGATCTTCATACTTGAAATTCTGGGGACAAATATTTCACCTCCCTGCATGCGGTGGAGGGCTTTAATCACCAATTCGACGGCCTCATCGAGGGTAATCCAAAAACGGGTCATTCGCTCGTCTGTAATCGTGATCTTTCCTTCTCTACTCTGTTCCCTAAACAAAGGAATGACGCTACCTCGGCTTCCGATTACATTTCCATAACGTACACAGCTGAAACGGCTCCCCTTCGATCCAGAATAGGCATTCCCTTGGACAAAAAGTTTTTCTGCACAGAGTTTGGTGGCCCCATAAAGATTGATAGGATTTACTGCCTTATCTGTACTCAGGGCAACTACCTTCTTTACTCCCGTGTCAATCGCAGCCTCAATAACGTTCTGTGCCCCGTAAATGTTCGTTTTCACTGCTTCAAATGGATTGTATTCACAAGAGGGAACCTGTTTGAGAGCCGCCGCATGGATAACGATGTCCACGCCTTGCATGGCTCTCTTTAAACGATCAACATCCCGAACATCACCGATAAAATAGCGCATGGGCGAATTATTGGTGTCAGGAAACACCTTCCGCATCTCCAATTGTTTCAATTCATCCCGGCTAAAAACAATCAGACGGCGCGGCTGGTATTTTTTTAATGCCAATTCAACAAATCTCTTACCGAAGGAACCTGTACCCCCTGTTATTAAAACGCTCAGTTTTTCCCATTCCATAATTTTCTTATCTCCACGGATAAAAAAGCTACAGCTATTTAGATATTCATTGAAAATTATTAATCGACCGAGGGACGAATATTTTCGATTTCTTTCATTTCCCCTTCTCGCTTGAAAAAAGAATAGATCTCTGTTTTCACTATGTCGGCGACCTTATTTGCAAGTAAATTAACCTTACCCGAATTCAAGAAATCCCCCCTGTCGTCGTTGCTAAACTCCTTTTTAATGTCCGACAATCTCATTCCTTTTTTTCTTAACTCTTTTATCTGTCCAATTGTGGCAATGTTCTCGAAAGTATATCTTCTCTGTCCTCCCTTGGTTCGTTGGGGCACGAAGATTCCTTCAAAGGCCTTCTCCCAGAAGCGTAAGGTATGTTTTGGTATGCTAAGCTGAAGACTCACCTCTTCAATGCTTAGAAGTCTTTCCTGTTTATCCATAGATCTTTCCACCGGTAATCATTAATGCGCCTTTGACGAGCCGAGAAATCTCCTTGAACTTTAACTTTAGCTTTAACTTAGGCAAGGAGCATGCCAGGAGCTGACAATCTAAATAAATCAATAATGTCAATAGGATAAACCGAAATGAGTGGATGGTGTAGGCAAAAAAATCCTTATTGGGGATGGTTAAAGGTCAAGAAATTGCCTGCTGGTTTTGATCGATGAAAAGCCCAGACCAAATCTGGTAATTAGTTCATCCGGAAAGATGCGGCTTGAAACCCGGATGAATATTCAATCTGGTCTTGGAGAATTTAAGAAATTTTCTTGAAATGGGTTGCCCATCGGGACTCTTTATGGTTCAAGCGCGGGCAATATCAATCTCCGTTAGCGAATGGTGACTGCCCATGTTTGGGATGAAGTTTGAGGAAAAACAGGCCCGCAACGGAACGCGATTGACGGCCAAGAGAAAAACCCCTTCCGGACAACCTTTCCTAAATTACTTTCTTCGATTTTCAAAGGGAGGGATAGATTATGATTATTTTTATAAAATGAACTGTGAGCAACCGCGAATAATTGATAATAACATTTTGATATCATATGGAAATATTTTATTTTTTTACACCAAAACAGTTAAAGTATTTTCCTTCCTTGACGATAAAGAAATTAAGAAGGCAGCATTATGACCATCATCAATTATAACGTCCAACAAGTTTTACGAACTTATATTCGCCATTTGGGTGAAAGGAGTCGTTTAGCGAGGGAGAAGGTAGACAAGAAATCTGTTCAGCCGGATGCAGTGACAATTTCCCAGGAAAGCAAGAAAAGACTTTTGTCAGATAAAATTACCCAGGAAATTATGAACCAGTTCCCGAATGGCTCGGAACCCAATGGGACCATGAAGGCCATCATAAACCAGTTGAGTCAAGAATATGGGAAACCTCTGGACGTGAGTGCGGATGATGGGCAGAATCTCGTCTTTAAGGTTTTAGATAAAGAAAAAGGGCAAAGCGGAGGCAGTCTTTCTCCCGCCGAAAATGAGCAATTAAAGAAAAGATTTATTGACATAACGAAAACAATTATTTATGATAACTTAGTATAAGGAGGATCGCCGATGAAAATTCCCGAGATCAACCCGCAAGGAGACACGACGCAATTCATCGAACAGGCTCAAAAATCGAAACAACCCGAGAAAAATCAAATACTTCAACCCCAACAGGTCCAGAGCCCGCAGACTGATAGGGTGGATCTCTCTGACCAATCCAAAGAAATGAAAAAAATATATAATGTTCAGCAAATGGCCCCGGATATCCGTATGGACCGGGTAAATGAAGTAAAAAAATTAATTGAAGAAAACCGCTATCAAGTGGATAGCAAAACCGTGGCGGAGAAGATGATTCGAGACTCCATCTTTGAGCTAACTAAGTAATTGAAGACATTCCATGTTCGAAAGACTTAAAAAGCCGGTACGAACCGGCTTTTTTATTTTCCTAAGGTGATAGGGAAGCGGAGAAAAGGTTCGAAGTGGAAGTTAACCCAGAAAGTTCAGCCAATTTATTTGCGTAATTTTGGCCGCAGACTCCAGGGCGATCTGATAGGCTGTCTGTTTTTGTTGTAGTTCAAGGATGGCCTGGTTGTAGTCGACGTTCTCCAGATTCGAAATCTGGTCTTGAATATTATTGCTCCATTGGGCCAGAAGGTTTTGTTTATCTGTCAGGCGATTCTGCCTGATCCCCACATCGGCTAACTGGGTTTGCAGGCTATCTTCCGTTCCCTGAAGAATGGTTGCCTGTTGCTGGATCGAAGGGAGATCGTTATTTGTGATGGCTTGTTTCAGATTCTCCAGCGCGGTAAAAAGATTCGAATCGCCAAAAACGGTCTGACCGTTTTTCCCCACTGCTAACTGTTCATTCGTTCCAATTTGAATCTGAAAATCGTTGGTATCCCCATTATACGTTACTGTCTCGACCCCGCCAACCGTCGTTTTTGAAAATGGAGCCGTACCGGTTCGATAGCCGGCGAAAATATATTTCCCGGCCACCTGAGTGTTACCCAGGCTGACGGCCTGATCCAGGAGTTGACCAACCTCCTCTGCCGCCTGGGTCCTGGTGGCGTCGGTCTGGCTCCCATTGCCTATTTGGGCGGCAATCTGCTGTGCCTGGTTCGCTAAATCGGAGGCTTGGGAAATGGCCGTTTCGCTTGAACTTAACCACAAATTTCCGGTTTCGATATTTTGATTATACTGTGTAACTCGAGACAAGGCGGTTTGGAAATTCAGCGAGCTGACCATCGCGACAGGATCGTCCGAAGGGCGGTTGAAATTCTTTCCCGAAGAAACCTTCTCTTCTGTCTTCTTTAAATCACTTGAGCGGGTTAAGAGTCCTTGCAGTATAGTCTGATAGAAGGAATCTGTGGCAACTCTCATAATCCTCTCCTATTGGATTTGCATCAACGTTTGCAGCATTTGGTCCGCAGTACTCACCAGCTTCGATGCAGCCATAAAGCCATATTGGTATTTCATCATGTTGACCATTTCCTCTTCCAAGTTGACCCCCGAAACAGAATCCCGTATATCCTGTAACTGGTTGATCATGGTCTCGTAAAAATTCTGATTCTGATCGGCTCCATCTGTCAGCATCCCGATATCCCCAACCAGAATGTTATAATATTGGTCCATAGTCTCGAAAGAATTGTCGCTGGATTGAGTTAATCCTCGATTATTATAGGTCCACTTCTTTAGACTCGCCGGCTCATCGCAAAGAGCCTGGATGGCGAGGGCATTTTGATTATTCCCGGTTTCCTGGGGGTTACTGCTCGTACTGGCAGCAATGTTTTCTGGGGTATCCTTGACATCGGAGCTTAAGGCGATGGTGCCCGACGCCCCGGCGTAATCGGGACAGGGAGTACCCGGGACAACGTCGATGGAAAAGGTATCTCCATTCACTACCGTTCCGTTCCCCAGGCTAATTTGCAATCCCTGAGAGACATTCACCAAGGTCCCCGGCACATAGGAAGAATCCAAGTTTATGCTGCCCGACGTCCCCCCGGGACCGGTCCATCCCAGGCTTATCGCACCGGTCCCAACTTGCCCTGTCCCCGCCACAGAAGTGACCGTGAATTGGAATGTGCCCGCGGGCGCGGTATTCGCATAGACACCCCCGGAGGAAGCGATGGAAGTGCCGCTCCAGGTTCCATAGGTCACATCGGAAGGAAAATTGGGAGGATTAAAAAAATATTTGTCTGTCTGCCCGTCTAATGTATAGCCTTTATAATGAAGATCGTTCACCTGGTGGATCATCGTACCGGCCAATTCATCCAAATTGGCGATATACTGCGGAAGAATGTTATCCTTTAAATCCAGCGAAGCCCCTATTTTCCCGCCGGTTAATTGATTGCTGATGTCGTTCTGGATGTTATTCCAGTAGATTTTATCTCCCTGCTGACTTAAGGTCCAATAATTATCACCGTCGACCAAGGCAACCCCGGACTTCGTGTTCACCGTCACGGATCCATTGTCCTTTTCCAAATAGGAAATATCGACCAATTGGGATAAATTTTGGATTAGGCTGTTCCTTTGATCCCGAAGATCATTGGCTTTTGTTCCGTTCGTCTCGGCTTGCACGATCTGTTGGTTGAGCCTGGCGATTTGCTCGATTACGGTATTGGTTTCTTTGATCCCCGCCGTCAGGTTAACATTCATTTGACTTTGGGTTTGGGTTAAATTATTCCGTATCATTTGAAATTCATCACACATATTTTGGGCCTTTTGTAATAAGGCGGTTCTCTCGGATATTCCTCCCGGATTATTCGAAAGGTCCTGCCAGGCATTCCAGAAATCAGCCATGGCCTGATTCAGGCCAGTTCCCGCTTGATCATTAAATAGTGTTTGGACATAATCTAATACTGATTTTTGCGTCTGATATCCTGATAAAGAAGAGGTCTTTTGGTTGATGCTCTGGGTGGTAAAAGGGTCGAAGTACTGTTCCACAGAAGCAGCATTGACCCCGTATCCCAATTTAAGTCGAGCGACCGGAGTCTCTTCAACCGATTCTAAGATCAACCCCTGCCGGGTGTACCCGGGAGTGTTCACGTTGGCGATATTATGTCCCGTGACATCGATGCCTTTTTGTTGGGCCAGCATGGCTCCCTGGGCAATATTCAGAAGGAGGGAAATACCGGACATGTTACACCTTCCGACTCACCCAGGAAGAAGCCCGGGGCGCCGATTCTTTCCTTCCTCCTTTGACATAATAAGTCTCCTCCTGCGCAGGGCAGGTTAAAAGCGAAAAAAGGCCCCGGATGAAATCCAGGTTTTCCTGAATAAAACGCTTATTCCGTTCGTTCAACTGATGGATCTCTTGCTTCAACCTGGAAATTGTACTTTGATAATGAGTGATCCGCTTCGCCTGAGAGATGGGCACATGAGGAGCCAAGTGGGCTACCGTTTTAGGGAAGTTCGGTTCCGCCCAATGAATTACCAGATCCGCAAAAGCCTGATCCACGGATTTGCGAAGCTCTTGAATTCTGGAGATGTGGATTCCCTTTATTTGAAGCAGGGAGATCAAGGAAGAGGTATCATTTCTTTTTAAAAACTCCCATTCTTGCTTTAGATCGTCCAGGACGCTCTTATAGGAAGTAATTTCCTCTTCCAGTAGAGAACATAAACCGTCAAGCTGTTTTTCATCGCAAATCATTTTTTTTACTCCGGAAGAATAATTTTTCGCCTTTGGCCTTCGGGTACGGCGGATAATTCGGCTGGCCCAAGATTCCTATTTTTTCCCTGGTTCATGATATTTTGGTAGAGGATCTTTCCCAGGCCGATCCCCCCCCTTTTGGCCATACTTTTACTCAATTCTTGATCGAAAAGAGAAAGATACGTATCCTGCTGGCTCCCTCCATCCAGGAGCCCTGATTTCGGTATAGACTGGCGCATCACTTTGAGCATCTGAGAGATAAAAATACTTTCAAAATCCTCACAAGCTTTCTTTAATTTTCCTTCATCAATCTTTTTGACCCCGGATCCCTTGTCCGCGGACGCCGGGGTCGATGAAGGATTCATAGGCTGTATCTGCAGGTTATTGATTCCCCCGGCCATCATAGAATCTCCAAATCCGCTTGCAGGGCACCGACGGCCTTGATACTTTGAAGAATGGAGATCAAATCCCGGGGAGTGGCCCCGATGGCATTCAAAGCCCTTACCACCTCTCCCAGGTTTGCCCCGCTGGAGACAATGATCATCGGCCCCCCTTCTTCTTTGACGGTCACGCTCGTTTCGGGTGTCACGACCGTTGCCCCTCCCGGGGCGACGATGGTTCCAACCCCTTCCCGGGGAGGGACGGTGATGGGAGGCGTCCCAGCCGGCGGGCCAGGCGCAAAGGGGAGCGGCTGGGATACATTTAATTTCTCTTTGATCTGGATGCTCAGGTTACCATGGGCCACTGCTATCGTGGAAATGCGCACATTCTCTCCGAGCACTACTGTGCCCGTCTTTTCGTTCAAAACCACCTTGGCGACCGTGTCCGGTACCACCTCCAGTCTTTCTAAAGAAGCAATCCATTCGGCTACATTATTTTGGATCGGCTCCGGGATACTAATCTTGACGGTGCCGGAGTCTATGCATTTGGAATAGGGCCCTCCCATAAAACGGTTGATCGTTTCCTTCATTTTCTCGGCGGTGGTCAAATCGGGGTTG
>Ga0187886_1002310_pt1 | contig 15470 bp, 12 predicted proteins | sample June2016WEW_20_1_FD_133001 | JGI IMG/M metagenome (GOLD analysis project Ga0187886, IMG submission 133001) | Peatland microbial communities from SPRUCE experiment site at the Marcell Experimental Forest, Minnesota, USA - June2016WEW_20_150 | ecosystem: Environmental > Terrestrial > Soil >... | reverse complement strand
GTCGTCCCGCGGGCTTCTAGCCGCGATCGAGTTCCCGCCGGCCGGCGGTGGGGGCGTGATCCGTGTCGTGAAGACCGTCCGCTACCTGCACGACTCGGGCTGGGACATGACCGTGATTGCCCGAGATGACCCGAATCCGGCCGTTCGCGACGACAGCCTGCTCGGTGAGCTCCCGGCTTCGACCAGGATCGTGCGCGTCCGGGCCCCATTCTCGGGAGCAACCGCAGCGGCGACTTCAGGGGCAAAGGGCCGGTTGGCTCGCGGTTCCCGGTTCCGGTCCGTGCTCATCGCGGCCCGCTCTGTCTTCAGATCGCTGACCGGAATACCCGACAGATGGAACCTGTGGGCGATGCGGGCCGGCAGGCTGCCTCTTTCGAGTCTCGGCCAGGCGAGCGTCATCGTTTCCTCCGGGCCCCCGCACAGCGTGCACCTGGCGTCGGCTCGGCTCGCCAGACGTCTGGCCATCCCGCTGGTCATGGACATCCGCGACGAGTGGGCCATCAATCCGCTGTACCGCAGCCGCCTACCATGGAAGGCGTGGATCGACCGACGCCTTGAGAGACGGATCGTCAACGACGCGGCTGCGATCGTGCTCGTGTCCGAGGTCTCCCGAAGCCGTTACGCTGCCGCCTATCCGAGACTCACCCAACGGATGACGGTGATCCCGAACGGCTTCGACCCCGCGGATCTGGCTGGTATCGACACCACGCGCCGGGTGCCGCCGCCCGGGCGACCCATCCTCTTCGGCTATGCGGGCTCGCTTCACAACAGGCGAGACGGTCGACCCTTCTTGAAGGCTTTCGGCGAGATGGCTCGTGCTGCGGGCGACCAGCGCCCGCTCGCCCTCCTGATGGTCGGCATGTTCGATGAACAGCAGGAAGCTGCGGCTCGGGCTCTGGTGGCGGCGGTTTCGCTGACGGTCATGTCTTTCGTGGAACACCGGAGAGCCCTCGAGCTGATGGCGGCGTGCGATGCCCTGGTGGTTCTGACCAACGAGGAGGAGGCGGGGTCGGCGGCACTGACCGGCAAGATCTTCGAGTACCTGGCACTGCGACGCCCGATCCTCGCGGTCTCGCCCGCCGGGGCCTGCCAGCAGCTCGTGCTAGAGACCTCGGCAGGAGCGTGGGCGGAATCCCGAGACGTGCCCGGGATTCGATCCGCCATCCGGCAGGTCGTCAGCCAGGTCCTTGACGCGGGCTGGACAGGAGCTCCCACAGACCTCCTGCGTCGCTATGACCGAGAGGAGCAGGCTCGGGAGTGGGCGGAGCTGCTGAATCGCGTCACCGGCCTCGTGGCGTCGACTCCAGCGCGCCGGGATGCGGTCAGGTGACAGAGAACATGGCTGAGCCGTCGCCCGGAAGATCGCTGAAGAGAGCGGCTCTCCACACGCTCAGCGTGGGTTTCGCATCCGTCATCCTGAGCTTCGTTGCGAGCGTAGCGGTCGCACGCATTCTCGGGGCCTCGAACAAGGGCGCGTATGACCTCGCGATCGCTTCGGCGACCCTGCTGACACTGTTGCTTGGCTTCTCGATACCCGCTGGCACCACATATGTAGTCGCGCGGGGCGGTGCTGACACACGCAGCCTCTGCCGATGGCTAGCCGTTCTGGCGCTTGTCCAGGGTGCCATAGCGATCGTGTTGGTGTGGGCGTTGCGTCTTTCGGTGGATCTGTCAAACGCTATGGTGCCAGCCCGGCTCGGGGAAGTCGCCGCTATCCAGGTCGGCATGGTGGTCGCTTTCATGAGCGCCGCCGCATACTTCCGAGCGATCCTGCTGGGGCAACAGCGGATCAGCGCGATGAACTGGCGAGACCTGCTGGGCCGATGCCTCGCTGTCGCCCTGATTCTCGCGGCGGCAGCGGTGGCCATCAAGGCAAAGCATTCCCTGGGTCCGGGCGACATCCTATGGATAACCCTTGCCGGGACCGGGCTCAGCGCCCTCCTATATGCGGGCGCTCTCCGTGGCCAACCGAAGACGCCCCGCGCAGCTGGCTCGGTCCGGCCGTTGCTGGCATACGCCCTTCCAACCTACCTCGCGAACGTAATCCAGTTCCTCAACTACAGGCTGGACCTCTTCCTGGTCGGCGTGTTTCTTGGGCTCAGGGCCGTGGGACTGTACGCCCTGGCGGTCACGCTGGCCCAGTTGCTGCTGCTCGTCTCAAGCTCCGCCTCGACCGTCCTGCTGCCACGAGTCGCTGCCGAACAGTCCTCGGTGCTGGAGAACGTTGCCCGGACAGCGCGCGGCGCGCGCTTCACGCTCTGGATCAGCCTCGTTTGCGCCGTGGCCCTTGCGAGTCTGGGGCACCTGTTCATCTCCGCCGCATACGGAGCCGACTTTGGGGACTCGGCACGGCCGCTCGTGTGGCTGCTGCCTGGCATCGTTGCATTGGCATGGGCGACAGTGATGAGCGCGTACATCTCGGGGATCGGGCGCCCGAAGATCAACCTCCTGATTTCTTGCGTCAGCCTGTTGGTGACGCTGGTTGGTGATCTGCTTCTCATCCCACGGTTGGGGATCTCGGGGGCGGCCCTTACCAGCTCGGCATCGTACTCGCTGACGGCCCTGCTCACTTCAGCCGCATTCCTCCGATTGACGCGGTGTTCTCTTCGTACTCTGATTTTCCCTTCGGGCGAGGACCGACGGATGGCGGCTCGCCTTCTGTCTGTCGTGACGTCGGTAGCGGGAGGGCGCTTCACGCGATGAAGCCGCGCGTTCTCATGCTTCCCAGTTGGTATCCGAGCCAGGAGGACCCAGTCGCAGGTGTGTTCGTCGAGGAGCAGGCCATCGCGCTCGCGCAGAGCCATGACGTGGCCGTTCTGGCGCCGCGCCTGCTCACATGGCGCGACGCGCGACGGTGGCAAGCAGACCGCAGTCCAGTTATGGAGGTCCGTCGAGGGATCAACGTATGGCGCTGCCAGGCGATCGTCCCGCTACCCCGGGTCCCAGGATTGACGGAATGGTCATACATGAGGGCCGTTCGCCGCGGCTACGCCGCCCTGCTCGAGGACTTCGGTCGGCCCGATCTGATCCACGCTCACGTTTCTTTCCCGGCCGGGTGGGCTGCGGTGAAGCTAGCCCATATCGAGCAGCTACCCATGGTCTTGACCGAGCATTCCAGCCCGTTCTCCATGCACCTCCGGACGTCGGCTTCAAGAAGGCGGGTACGTGAGGCGCTGCGAGGCGCCGATTCCGTCGTCGCGGTCGGGGCGTCGCTCGCCAGCGAAATGAGAGGGTTCGAGACGGCCGCGAAGATCCAGGTCATCGGCAATGTGATCGATACCGACTTCTTCCGTCCCAGCGAGGCGTCGCCCACCCGACCGATGGCTTCGCCGGTTCGGTTTGTGTCCATCGCCACGCTCACCGATCAGAAAGGCATCGAGGTCCTGATCCGCGCGGGGGCGGAGCTGCTAGCCCGGGGTCTGTCCAACTTCGAAATCGTTGTTGGCGGCGACGGACCTCAACGCCGGCATCTCGAGCAACTGGCCGGCGATCTCGGGCTTGGGCCCAGGTTCCGACTGGTAGGAGCGCTCGACAGAGACGCCGTTCGGGCCCTGCTCCAGTGGTCTGATGTGTTCGTTCTTCCGAGCCTCCACGAGACTTTCGGAGTCGTCGCCGCGGAGGCGATGGCATGCGGAAAGTGGGTGATCGCGACGCGATCCGGCGGACCGGAGGCGTTCGTCACGCCCGACTGTGGCGACGTGGTTCCGGTCGGCGACTTCGGTGCGCTGGCGACCGCCATGGCCAACGTCCTATCCGCAGGCGGTCCGCCCGAGGGCGCCGGAAGAACCGTCGTCGTCGAACGATATGGGGTCGAAGCCTTCGTCCGTACGATGGACCGGACATATGACATGGTCCTGGGCTCGAGGCCGGCTTGACCGGCTCTCGAAGAGTACGATGGGCCCTTCGCCCCGGGCGGAAGCCACCACCGCCCAACTGTCTTGAGAGGCAACGAATGCCCTACGACCCGGACCAGTACTGGAGGGATCTCCACTCGCGCGGCGATCTCAGCGCCGTCGGCCAAGCGGGCATGCCCCCGGAGATCAACCAGTGGCTATATCGAACCTTCGCTCGCAACCTGCGCAAGTTCGTCAGGCGCCAGCACCTGCTCAACCCGATTCCGCAGTCCGTGTTCGACATCGGCGCGGGGCTTGGCTACTGGATCGAGTTCTGGCGCGGCCTCGGAGTACAGCGAGTCGACGGATGTGATCTGGTCCCGGCTGCGGTGGAGCGGCTGAATGCCAAGTTCGCGGCGGGCACAAGCCGCTTCGTGGTCGCGGACGTGGGGTTGTCCGTGAATGCGCCACTGGCCGAAGGCTACGAACTCGTGACGTGTATGAACGTCCTGCTCCACATCATGGACGAGATCCGGTTTGACCACGCCCTCGCCAACACGGCTCAACTCGTCAAGCCTGGAGGGCATCTCCTTCTCGGGGAGCCAATCCTCCTGCAGGCTGAGTACGATCGCGATCCCCAACCCGAGTGGGAATCCCGAGCCAGGCCTCTCGACCGCTATCGACTCGGCCTGGAGGCAGCGGGGCTGCGACTCACGGCCATCAAGGCCGGCACGGTGCTGGGCAACAACCCGATGGAAGCGCACTCCCCCAGGGCGTACTCGATGTACTGGGCCTGGTGGTCGAGGTTCCACGGCAAGACGCAGAGCGCTCGATGGACACGTGTTCTGGGGCCAACGATGTATGCGCTGGACGGCCTGCTGATGCGGACCGGAGCTGCTCCGACCACCAAGTTCGCCCTGTTCCGGCGCCCTGAATAGCCCGACGGATGCGAAACCGACTATTCACGACCGAAGTCAAAGCCGTCGAGAGCTATCGCGGCATCACCATCCACGCCGACACAGGTGTGCACGAGGCCGCGGCTCAACTGGTCCGTGGCTACGTGCTTTCCGCGTCCCGTGTACTTGACGTCGGCGCCGGAGCGGGCGCCTTCTCGCGCCGCCTCGCCGATTCCGGATACCAGGTGACCGCTCTTGACGTAGACCCTGAGGAGTGGATCGCGGACGAGATCCCTTTCCGGGTCCTCGACATCGACCGCGGTCTCCAAGCCTCGGTTGTCGAGGAATACGACGCGGCTGTCTGCCTCGAGGTCATCGAGCATCTCGAGAATCCGTGGCAGTTCATGCGGGAGACCCTCCACCTCGTTCGGCCGGGGGGCCACCTGATCCTCTCCACACCGAACATCACTTCCTTCTACTCACGCGCCCTGTTCCTGCGTCGGGGCCTCTTTCACCAGTTCGGGCCGTCGGATCTGGAGTACGGGCACATCAGCCCTCTGACCTGGCTACAGATCGAGACTGCGGCCGCAAGGGCGGGTTGGGAGACCCTGGAGTGCCGGCCCGCTGGCTACTTGCCGGTCTTGGACTTCTCGGTGGTCTCTCTTTCGGCGGTTCTGATGAATGCCCTGCGGGCCTGGTCGGACCTTGTGTCACGAGGCAGGAAGCGCGGCTGGTGCCTGCTCTTCGTCTTCCGGCGACCAGCCGCCCAACCGACCGGACGCCAGATGCTAGACTCGGCGCTGGCCTAAGGCGACCAGCTGTCGACGAGACGATTCAAGGGGGCAACGCGTGGTGGGTGCTGAGACGAGCCTGACTTCGAGAGTTCGTACGGTCCTGCCGGCCGGCACTGACGAGAACCGGGTCCGTCTGGCAGTTGCCGCAGTCGCGTTCGGGATCGTTGCCTCATTGGCCGCCGCCGCCCTCCAAGTTCAGCCGGCTTTCGTCCTTACGCCATTGAGCATGGGCCTGGTCGTGGCCGCTCTGGCTGTCCCATTCCCGGCTGCGGACTACCTGCTCTGCTTCCTCCTGATCGGGACCTTCCCGCTGCTGCCGACGACACGCTTGCCGAATGCACCACTGGCGGCAGCGATCGTGCTCATTGCCGCCGTCCGCCTCGGCTGGGCCGAAAGAAGCCGGCTAACGCGCCGGCCGATCATCCTTCTCGCTGGTTTCTGGGCACTGGTAGGGGTCGGTAGCCTGTTCTCGGCCTGGCCGGCCCCTTCGCTATGGCTACGGCCCGTCGCCATTCTCGCGTTGGCGGCAGTGGCGTCCTTCGTCGGCGCGATCGTCGCGCTCGACCGGCAACGTCTTGAACGGTGGTGCGTCGCAGCAGTGGCGGCTGGCGGCCTGATCTCAGCCACGGCCGTGCTCTTCTACTTCTCGCAGTTCGCCTATCCGTTCAATGATGCCGCCTCGTGGCTCGCGCAATCTCAGGCTTACGTACGAGGAGAGAGTGCGGGCGAGTTCTTCCACTCTGTGAACAACTGGGTCATCTGGTCTCCGGCCGGGGGCCTCCTCCGCGCCGTCTCGATCTTCGCGCCTTCGCCGCACGCCGTCGGCGGCTTCGCGGGTCTCACGATCCCAGTTGCCGTTGCCATGTACATCTCCCCTTCAGCGAGTCGCCGGATCAGATGGTTCGCGCTCGTGACCGCCTGGCTGGACATCCTGGCACTGGTGCTGACCATGTCACGGGCATCCTGGCTTGCCGCCGCGTTCGCAGGCCTGGTGGGTCTTGCAGTGGTGGCGTGGCGCTTCCGCGAGCGCTTGGCACTGCGCCGGGCTGCCATCGTAGGTGCAACGGGCGTCGCGGTCGTCCTCCTGTCGATTGGACTCATCGCAATCAACGGGCCGAAGGCCGCGGGCGTGGGCAGCAGAGTCACCGATGTCTCAAATGACCCCAGCGTGAACGTACGAGTCAGCAGCGACAAGTCAGCGGCAGGACAGATCTTCGACAACCCATTGAGCGGTTATGGCATCGGCGGCTGGGCAGCACCCGGCTCGCTTGTTGGCGCCAGCTACACCCACAACGTCTATCTCGAGTACGGTCGCGCCGTCGGTGTCCCGGGGCTCTCCTGGGCAATCGCGATACCAGGTCTGTTCGCGCTCGGAGCTCTCCGTTCGCGGAGACGACTCGAGATCGACCGCGCCGCGACTCTCGTCCTCGCAACCGCTGGCTCGTTCGTGGCGGTCCACTTCCTGTTCGACGACTCACTTCTGAACCCTCAGTACGCGTTCCTCCTGTTCACCGCGGCCGGATGCGCCGCCGCCTTCGCCGCCCGAACCGCGGCGCGCAACCCAATCTAGCCACGGTGACCCAGAGAGCGGGGGCGGCGATCGTCCACGACTTCTTCGTGCAGGACGGAGGGGCCGAGCGATGCGCCGTCGAGTTTGCGCGAATGCTGCCTTCCGCCGGCATCTACACGAGCTTCTTCGACGCAAAGCGATTCGGCGACCGGATCGACCCGGCCCGCGTTCATGCCTGGCCGATGCAGCGCCTGGTCGGCCCAACGCAGAGGTTCCGCGCCTTCCTGCCCCTCTATCCGCTCTACTTCTCCGCGCTCCGAGTGCCGGCGGACGAGCTCGTGCTGAGCAGCTCGAGCGCGTTCGCGAAGGCCGTCAGAAGGATGCCGAAGGCCATCCACGTCAGCTACGTCTACACGCCGATGCGATATGCGTGGGATCTCGAGGGCTACCTGGGCGCTTCCAGCTACCCCAGGCCCACGCGCCTGGCCAGCCGGGTGCTGCGACCATTCCTGAAAGCCTGGGACTTGAGGACCTCCAAACGGCCGGATCGTCTCGTAGCCATATCCCGCGTGGTCCAGGAGAGGATCCAACGCGTGTGGCGTCTCGAGGCAGAACTCATCTACCCACCTGTCGACGTTGGCGAGATACCACTCTCGACGACGGACGACGGGTTCTATCTCGTGGCTGCGAGACTCCTCGGATATCGCCGGATCGACCTTGCAGTACGGGCTTGCACAGCCCTTGGGCGGGAGCTGGTCGTTGTGGGCGACGGCCCCGAACGCACCCGGCTGGAGGCGATGGCCGGGCCAAGCGTCACATTCTTGGGTCGGATCGGCCGCGCCGCACTCCTCGATCGGTTCGCGCGATGCCACGCCTATGTCGTTCCAGGCATCGAGGATTTCGGCATCGCCCCTGTCGAGGCAATGGCTGCCGGAAAGCCGGTCATCGCGTACCGCGGAGGTGGAGCTCTCGAGACGGTCGAAGACGGAGTTACCGGCTTGTTCTTCGATGAGCCCTCGCCTGAACACCTGGCCCGAGCCATCCGCGAGCTCGAGGAGATCTCCCTCGACCCTTTGCGGATGCGGCAACAAGCGGAGAAGTTCGACGTGGCCGTCTTCCGGCAGGCCTGGCTGGAGCTGTTCGAGCGGTTGGGCGTTAGCCGCTCGCTATACTTCCGGCCATGATCCGGACCGCTCTCATTACTGGCATTACCGGCCAGGACGGCTCATACCTGGCCGAGTTCCTGCTCGAGAAGGGCTACCGCGTGGTTGGCATGACCCGTCGTTCGAGCACCGACTCCAACGAGAGGATCCAGCACCTCCAGGGTCGCCTCGAACTGGTACAGGGCGACCTGCTCGATCAGGCCTCGCTCTCTACTGCCATCCAGACGATCAGACCCGCCGAGGTCTACAACCTGGCCGCCCAGAGTTTCGTGCCGACGTCCTGGAACCAGCCCGTCCTCACCGGTGAGTTCACCGCGCTGGGTGTGACGCGCATCCTGGAGGCGATCCGGCAGGCGGATCCCTCCATTCGCTTCTACCAGGCATCTTCCAGCGAGATGTTCGGGAAGGTGAGGGAGGTCCCTCAGACCGAGTTGACGCCATTTCATCCGCGTAGCCCTTACGGAGTCGCGAAGGCCTACGGCCACTTTCTGACCGTCAACTACCGCGAGAGCTTCGGCATGTACGCGGTTTCCGGCATCCTCTTCAACCACGAGTCTCCACGCCGCGGCCACGAGTTCGTGAGCCGCAAGGTCACCGACGGGGCCGCCCGGATAAAGCTGGGCCTCGCCAGCCAGTTGCGCATGGGTAACCTCGACGCCCAGAGGGATTGGGGCTTCGCAGGTGACTACGTTCGCGCCATGTGGCTGATGCTCCAGGAGCCCGAGCCATCCGATTTCGTCGTTGCGACGGGCGTTGCCCATTCCGTGCGCGATCTGTGCCAGATCGCGTTCGAGCATCTTGGCCTGGACTACGAGCGCTACGTTGTCGTCGATCCCGATCTCTACCGACCCGCAGAAGTCGACCATCTGTTGGGCGACGCCGGACGGGCACGAACCGTGCTCGGCTGGACGTCGCAGGTCGATTTTCACCATCTCATCGAGATGATGGTTGATGCGGATCTCGCCCGGCTGACAACCCAATCGACGGGGGGCGTGCCGGTCGAGGTACCTTCGCCGACCGGCCGTTGATCGGACTCAGGGCATGAGGGTCTTCGTCACCGGCGCAATAGGTTTTGTGGGGCAATGGCTGCAGCGCGACCTACTCACTGCCGGGCACGAAGTCGTCGCCGCGCCCGGGCCTGAGGTGATGGACATCGCCGATCGCAATCATCTCGCTGAGTGGTTCGACGATAGCCACGGCAGGCCGGACGCGGTCGTCCACCTCGCTGCCATGGCCTTCGCTCCCGACGCCAGGGGCGATCCGGCCGAGGCCTTCCGAGTGAACGTAGCCGGCACCGTTGCCGTCTTCGAAGCCCTGCGCCGGCTTGAGATCCGGCCACCCGTGTTGGTCATCGGCTCCTCAGAGGTCTATGGCGCCCCACGTCCGGAGGACCTTCCCCTGCGCGAATCATCGCCCCTGAGTCCGAGGCACCCCTATGCTGTCTCGAAGGCGGCGCAGGAGGGGGTCGCAATAGAGGCAGGGGTGCGGTGGGGATTCCCGGTTGTCGTGGTGCGCTCCTTCAACCACAGTGGGCCCGGCCAGCGACCGGTCTTCGTACTGCCCGCGCTGGCCCGGCGAGTGGTTACGGCTCGGCGTTCTGCCTCTCGCGAAATAGTCGCCGGCAACGTGGACGTCAAGCGTGACATCGGCGACGTACGCGATTTCGTGCGCGCCTACCGCCTCCTGATCGAGGCCGTCGTCGCTGGCCGCTTAGGGGCCGACCCAGTGGTCGTGAACGTCGCAACAGGGCAAGCCGAGCTAATCAGATCGCTCATCGAACGCCTATGCGCACTCGCAGGAATTGAGCCGACTGTTCGCGTAGATCCTGCTCTCGTCAGGACCGACGATCCCCAGGAGATCCGCGGCGACGCCTCGCTCCTGACCGAGCTGACCGGCTGGCAGCCGGAGATCCCGCTGGACCGGACGCTGGCGGACCTGCTTTCGGAGGCGGAGGCGGAGGCGACCTGAACTCTCACTGGGGCTCAGGAGTCCCTGCCCGAACGTGCCTTCACCCGTGCGCGAGTCCGGCGCCATCCCGCATAGCGTCGCCCGAGCGGCATCGTGATTATCGGATTCTCGCTATCCTGGCGGTCAACCCTACCCACGGAGACTTCTACCAGTGATCAAACGCATCTTGCGCGACCGCAGGTCGGTGGCGATTGCCGTCAGCGTGATCGCCGTAGTGGCAATCGTCGCCACGGGCCTCTTGATCGTCGTGAGACCGGGCTTCACGGCCCAGGCCACAGCAACGCCAACGGCAGTCCCGTCAGGCTCGCCGACGCCGCTACCCTCGCCGTCCCCCACGCTGGAAGGCTCGCCGACACCGATTCCCACGGACTGGGTTTACTCCGACCTCGATGGCCTGCTTGCTCCGAAGGATTCCGCCCACCGCCTGCCGATGGCAATCATGATCGACGACAACATCGTGGCTCGGCCGCAGTCCGGCTTCTCCTCAGCCTCGATCGTGTATCAGGCGTTTGCGGACGGCGGTGAGGACCGCTACATGCTGGTCTTCCAGGAAGGCACCGCCTCCGACATCGGCCCAGTCCGAAGCGCCCGTCCCTACTACGTCTATTGGGCCGCCGAATACAAGGCCGCGTACTGCCATTTCGGCGGCGACGCAGAGTCCCTCCAGCACGTCATCCCGACGATGGCCCGCAGCATCTACGACATGGACGCCATCACCAACCACTGCCCGTACCGGCGGATCACCACCCGCGTTAGCCCCCACAACGCCTACACGACCTCTAGCGACGTGATCGCTGGCGCCGCCGCCATGCACTACCCGAGCACCTATCAGAACTCGCCGGTCCGGACCTTCAAGGACGACCTGCCGCTCGCGCAGCGACCCGCGTCCCAGGCCATCTCGATCCCCTATCACACCGGCCAGGTCGGCTATACGTTCGACCCGGCGACCGACTCCTACCTCCGCTCGGTGGACGGCAAACTACAGACCGACGCGGCTAACGGCCAGCAGGTGAAGGCCAGGAACATCGTCGTCATGTTCCAGGCGCTATCTACCCTTTCCGACGGCCGGCCTTTCGTCGCCAACGTCGGCTCGGGCAAAGCCACTGTCTTCCTCGAGGGCCAGGCCATCGGCGCCACCTGGAAGAAGACGTCGAACACCGCCCTGACCCGCCTGTACGACTCCTCCGGTGCTGAGATCCAGCTCGTCAGGGGTGAGATCTTCATGCAGTCCGTACCGATTAGTACGGTGGTCACGTACAGGTAGCCCTGCCACTCGTAGGTCTCAATAGGCCTCGCAGGCCGCGGGCTCGACGCCGTACCGCCCGTAGTAGCGGCTGTCCCGGCCGAACAACTCCACCGACAGGCGCGCGACGCGGTCCATGTCGAGGCGGCTGGTCCAGTAGCCGCCGGTCGACGAAGTCGGCGGGTGGTAGCTGTAGGGCTCCCCCAGCACGCACTTCTCGATGACCGAGATGTGCTGGACTGCCGCGACGTAGTTGCGGGCCGTGCTGAGCGGGAAGTCCGTGGCGATGGTCTTGCCGGCCAGCGACAGCAGCGTGCCCAACCTGGGCAGGCCGGCGGGGCTGGCCACCTTGCGCTCGAGCGCCACCAGCAAGTCCTGCTGGCGGGCGGATCGCAAGTAGTCGGTGCCGCCGCCCTCGCGCGAGCGGACGTACCTCATCGCTGTCGCGCCGTCCAGGTGCACCGGGCCCGGCGCCATGACGATTCCCATCAGGGGGTCATTGATGGCCCGCAGGTTGTAGACGTCGACTCCGCCGACGGCGTCGATCATCTTCGAGAATCCATCGAGGTCGAGGGCCGCGTAGTAGTTCACCGGGACACCGACCAGGTAGCCTATCTCGTTCTCGAGCGTCTTCATCGGCGGATCGGGCGAGCCGAAGCTCGGCGACCCCGCGGCATTCAGCAACGTGTTGATCCTGAAGGTGGAGGGGACCCACCCGCCGTAGTAAAGCTCGAAGCTCGAGGTGTCGCGCGGCACGTTTACCATCGCGACCTTCCCGGTGCTCGTGTCGAGGCTGACGAGCATCAGGCTGTCGGTCAGCGAGTGGGCTCGCCCTGCTGTGTAGTCGGAACCCACCAGCAGGAACGTGATCCTGTTGGGATTGGGAGGCCAGTAGGGGGTCGGTGAGGCTCCTGCGGTCGAGGCCAGCCAGAACGACGTGTCCACTGCGATCGGCGTGTACGTGGCTTCGTCGGAGGCCGCTGCCCCGGGCGACTTCAGCCCGAAGATGTCGTTGTTCTGGATCGACACGCTCGTGTCGTACCACGCCCAGGCGCCGGTGACGAGGAGGCCGTGCATCGCCACGATGACGACCAGCAGAGCGGCCACGAAACCCACCTCCAGGGGCCGCGATCGATGCTCGCGCGGGGCCGACAGGAAGGCATGGCCGACGGCCACCGCCCTCAAGATGCCCAGGCCGACGACGGCCGCAGATACCGCCAGGAAGTACGACGGGTCCCACATGCTGGCGGCGAACATCAGGGCGCCCTGGCTGAGCTGTACCCCAAGCCAAACCACGATGAGCAGGGCCGGCAGAGCGCACAGGGCAGCGGCCCTGCGGTGCCCGAGGAAGAGCTGACCCAAACCGGGCCACACGAAGGACAGGCCGGCAGCGATGGCTGGCGATTGGCGGCGGGGCGGCTGGGATTCCGGAGCGGGAGCCGCAGACGCAACCTTCAGTTTCGTGGTCGGGCTGCCTGCCGGCCCCTGGCGGCGGAGCCGGCGCAGCCAGTTGCCCCGACCGAGGCTCTTGACCGCGGAGGTCAGAGAATCCCGGGCAACCATCAACCTCGCGAGCACCGCGCCCGGCCATTGGCGGCGGGGCGGCTGGGGTTCCGGAGCGGGAACCGCAGACGCAACCTTCTGTTTTGTGGTCGGGCTGACTGCCGGCTCCTGGCGGTGGAGCCGGCGCAGCCAGTTGCCCCGACCGAGGCTCTTGAGCGCGGAGGTCAGAGAATCCCGGGCAACTATCAACCTCGCGAGCACCGCGCCCGGCGCCAGTCTTCTCACCATCACCTCACTGACCGCTTGACTCTCTCACTGCGCATCGCCCTGATGGGGACGCGTCACCGAGCGCGGCCATCCAAGTCTATGTGTACGCCCGGCAGCACGCTGCCGGTCACCGAGATTCCAAGACGTACCGGGTCGTCCGTATGATGCATCTGCCTTCCACGCCGACCACGCCTGCGGCTCCGGGCGCTACTGAGGCAGGTCAGTGGGTCCCTGCTGAACCATCCAGGCCGGATCCGCAGGACGCGGTGCGGGCTCGCCCTCGGCTCCGCGACGCGACTTCGTGGCGGCGGCAACGCCGATGATGTGGCTGCGCTGCAGCAGCGCGAAATCGAAGCGGCCGGCCAGGCGCCGATCGGCGAGCCAGCGGACGTGGACGTTGGTCATGGGCACGAAGCGCGGATAGGACGCGTCGACGAACGCCTCCACCGAGCCGAGCTCGGACAGGTGGACGTAGCCGTAGATCTCGAGGGCCGTCGTCATGACGACGATGCGATGCGGCAGCTTCAGGATGTGGTCCTGATCCTGCCCGCCCTCGCGCTTGGACCGTGCCTGCCCGAGGATCGTGATGTCGTCGAGTCGTATCCGAACCTCGGGCAGGACGACGCGCGTCGGGTCCCCGTTCCGCGCCCGCAGGACCACGTCCTCGATCCGGAAGAAGCCCTCGAGCAGGTTGACGTAGTCGGACAGGCGCTGCCGGCCCGAGACGCACAGCGTGCCACCGGCCCGCAGCTGCGCCCCGATGAGCTCGACCTTGTGCGACTCGGCCGGCTGGTCGGCGAGCCCATCGAAATCTGGTGGAGGCCCCCACCCCATGGCACTCATGGGCGCCATTATCGCGGCGGCGGCGGTGGGGCGGAAGAGCCATTCTCGCCGGCGGTGGCGCAGCGACCTCGTTCGACGGGGGCGACGGCATTGCAGGTGGCGCGCTCGTCTTGGACTGCAGCCCGCTCGGCTATCATCAGTGGCGTCTTCGAGCGGAACAGGAAGGAGCCGGAAGCTGTCTACGGTCGCAGCCGTCACCGGAAGCGAAGGCTTCATCGGGTCTCACCTCGTCGAGGCGCTCGTCAGGCGGGGCGACCGCGTCCGGGCGATGGTCCTCTACAACTCGTTCAACTCGTGGGGCTGGCTGGAGTCCCTGCCCCGCGACGTGCTCGAATCCGTAGAGGTTCAGCTGGGAGACGTCCGCGACATCGCCTCGGTGCGTGGGCTGGTCGAAGGGGCAGACGTCATCTACCACCTGGCCGCGCTCATAGCCATTCCGTACTCGTATCGGTCGCCGCGCTCGTATGTCGACACGAACGTGTCGGGAACTCTCAACGTCCTGGAAGCGGCCCGACAGCTCAAGACGCCGCGCGTGATCCACACCTCCACGAGCGAGGTCTACGGCACGGCTCGCAGCGTCCCTATCGCGGAGGACCACCCGCTGCAGGGGCAGTCGCCCTACTCGGCCTCCAAGATCGGCGCCGACAAGATCGCCGAGAGCTACCACCTCTCGTTCGAGGTCCCCGTCACGACCCTGCGGCCCTTCAACACCTACGGTCCGCGCCAGTCGAGCCGGGCCGTGATCCCCACGATCCTGTCCCAGCTGTCGGCCGGGCAGCTTGCGCTCCGCCTCGGTGACGTCCGGCCAACCCGCGACTTCATGTACGTCGAGGACACCGCTCGGGCCTTCATGGCCGTCGCCGACGCGCCGGCGGAGGCAGTCGTGGGCCGGACGTTGAACGCCGGCACGGGCGTCGAGACCTCCATCCGCGAGCTCGTCGAGACGATCGCCAGGGCGGCCGGACGCGAAGTCGAGATCATCGAAGACGAGGAGCGCCTGCGGCCGGCCGGTTCCGAGGTGATGCGCCTGGTCTGTGACAGCTCCCGTCTCACTGAGGCCACGGGCTGGAAGCCCGCCGTGGCTCTGGCGGAGGGCCTCGCGAAGACCGCTGAATGGTTCGCCCGACCCGAGAACCTGGCCCGCTACAAGTGGGACACGTACACCGTATGAGCGCCCGATGAGCGCGCGGCACGCCGTCATCCTTGCCGGTGGCAGGGGCACCCGCCTGCGTCCCTACACGACGAGCATTCCGAAGCCCCTCGTGCCGATCGGCGACGAGACCGCCATCCTCGAGATCGTGCTGCGGCAGCTCGCACGCGACGGTTTCGGACGGATCACGATCGCCATCGGCCATCTGGGCGAGCTGATCCGGGCCTACGTCGGCAGCGGCGAACAGTGGGGCCTGGATGTGGACTACGCGACGGAGGACAAGCCGCTCGGCACGATGGG
>Ga0187886_1002309_pt1 | contig 15472 bp, 8 predicted proteins | sample June2016WEW_20_1_FD_133001 | JGI IMG/M metagenome (GOLD analysis project Ga0187886, IMG submission 133001) | Peatland microbial communities from SPRUCE experiment site at the Marcell Experimental Forest, Minnesota, USA - June2016WEW_20_150 | ecosystem: Environmental > Terrestrial > Soil >... | reverse complement strand
TGCGCAGTTCGAAAAAAATCCAGTTGCTATGACAAAAGATGCTTCCGGTATTTGGAGCATTACCGTCGGCCCGGTAAAACCTGATATCTATCCTTATAGTTTTTTGGTTGACGGCATCCAGGTAATGGATCCGGCTAATGTAGCCTATTTCCCAAATGAACGTTTTAAGGCAAGTCTTGTCGATATTCCCGGCGATACTCCTTTAATCCATTCAATGAAGGATGTTCTTCACGGTACGGTTACTTATGAGTATTATCCATCGGTTGAAGGCACGACTGGTTCATTGGTTATTTATACTCCACCCGGTTACGAAAAGAATACGACTAAGAATTATCCCGTTTTCTATCTTATAAGCGGCACAACAGATACGGAGGAAGACTGGTTTAAAGTTGGTAGAGCTAACCTTATTTTGGACAATCTGATTGCAGAGGGTAAAGCCAAACCGATGATCATTGTTATGCCCTATGGAAATGTGGAAGCCAGGATTGCGGCACAGACCGGTAGGCCCAAACCAGCAGATCCGACAATGAGGGAAGGAAATGAAGCCATTAACAGGGCCAAGGCATTTGGAAATGATCTGATAAGAAATATCATTCCCTATATTGAAAGAAATTACTTTGTAATCAGCAATAATGAAAACCGCGCTATTGGCAGTTTCTCGCGCGGCGGTGGTCAAACGTTGAGGACTGCTTTCGGTAACATGGATAAATTCTCTTGGATTTGCTGTTACAGCGCCTATTTGACTGCACAGGAGATGGAACGTGATTACAAATATGTTTATGAAAATCCGGACCGCACTAACAAGGAATTGAAATTGCTTTGGGTAAGTGTTGGCAATGAAGATTTTTTGTACAAACCGACGATTGAATTTATGGACTTCCTCAAGGCAAAAAATATCAATTACAAAAGCCTAATTACTTCAGGCGGTCATACATGGATGAATACCAAGATATTTTTAACAGCAACTGCACAATTACTTTTTCAATAAGAGATCAAATACAATGAAAAAGATACTTTTTATAACACTAATATTGATTTTTACTAGTTTGACCACAAAGGCACAAAGACCTCCGACACTCAATTCTCCTGAAGTGCATGCCGATCATAGCATTACATTCCGGTATTATGCACGCAACGCCCAAAATGTATTGTTAGATGCAGAATTTTTATCCGCATCTCAGCCGATGATAAAAGATACCTCCGACGTTTGGAGCATTACCGTAGCACCAATTAAACCGGATATTTATCCTTATTACTTTTGGGTTGATAGCATCCAAGTGGCTGATCCAAACAATACATTCATATTTGCGAATGAACGGTTTAAACGTAGCCTTGTAGAAATACCCGGTAACCAACCGCTGGTCTATGCCCTGCAGAATGTGCCTCATGGAAAAATCAGCTATCGCTATTACAAATCAGTGACACTGGACGTGACACGCACATTGGTTATTTATACGCCGCCGGGATTTGATGTAAACGGCAAGACCAAATATCCCGTGCTGTATCTCATTCATGGCGGATCTGATACGGAAGAAACCTGGACCAAGGTGGGGCATGCCAACCTGATAGCCGATAACCTTATTGCCCAGGGAAAAGCCAAGCCCATGATTATTGTAATGCCGTACGCGAATGTAAGACCAAAATCGATGGGAGACTTTACAAAAGATGTGATAAACGATATCATTCCTTTTATCGAAGCAAACTATCCTGTCCTTACCGATAGTCAACACCGAGCCATTGCTGGTTTTTCTGTCGGCGGCGGGCAGTCGCTTAATATCGGGCTTACTAATACCGACAAATTTGCGTACGTGTGCTCGTATGCTCCTTATACTGCAACGGAAGAGTTTAAAAATAACTTCACGAATTGGTCTCCGGATGCGGTTTTGATGAACAAGCAGCTGAAATTATTTACCATCAGTGTCGGCACCGAAGATTTTCTTTACGAAAGTGTAAAACAAAATATTGCGATGTTCAAAGAGAAGAACCTGAACCCTCAAGCTCTTATTGTTCCAGGCGGTCATACTTGGATGAATTGCAAGCTGTATCTTACCAATACATTACAGCAATTGTTTAGGGAGTGACCGAAGGATTTAAACAACCGCAAGAGGCTCAAACAGAAGGAATATGGAATGCTTTCCGTTCCTGTTCGGCACATGCGATATAGGTGACTTGTATTATAAATTTAAAAGAGGATAAATAGCTATGAAACATAAAAATGCATTTTTTCTATTTCTGTTTATTGCAGGAATAATTTGCAAAATCTCGGCTCAGACTCAAAAACAAGATTTTCAGCCCACCTTTGCATCGTTGGAGAAGTCGAACCCTGTTCCCGAGTGGTTCAAAGATGCTAAGTTTGGTATTTATTTCCACTGGGGAGTTTACACAGTTCCGGCATTTGCAAATGAATGGTATCCTCGCGACATGTATGTTAAAGGATCTCCAGAAAATAAGCACCATACAGAGATTTACGGCGATGTGTCTCAGTGGCCATACAACAACTTCATCACAGGTGCAAAGGACAACCAAGGTAATTTTGTTCAGTTTGCACCTAAACTCAAGTCAGAAGGCGGTAAATTCGACCCTGAAGAATGGGCACAGCTCTTTGCTGATGCAGGAGCTAAATTTGCCGGACCAGTGGCTGAGCACCACGATGGCATTTCGATGTGGGCAAGCAAGGTGAATCCTTGGAACGTAAAGGATTTGGGACCGAAACTTGATTTGGTCGGTTTGCTTACGGATGCCATCCGCAAAAAGAATATGAGAATAATTCTTTCCATGCATCATGCATACAATATCACCGGATATTATGATCCCGTGCCTAAAACAAACGATCCAAAACTTCAAATGCTTTTCGCGCAGCAGGGTAAAGAAAAAAACGAAGCATTTTGGTTAGCGAAGCATAAGGAAATTATCGATAACTATAAACCCGATATCGTTTACCAGGATTTCAATCTGCATGTTATCTCACAATCTGTTCTTCTTGAGTTTTTGTCTTACTACTACAACAAAGCAGCTGAATGGAACAAAGAAGTGGTGGCCACATTTAAAGATGGTCTTAATAAGAAATGCGCTGTTTTGGACTACGAACGTGGAGGTCCGCCTGATATTACCGACAATTATTGGCTTACCGATGATGCAATCAGTTCCTCAAGTTGGTGCTACACTGAGGGAATTGGATATTATTCTAAGAGACAGATACTTCATGCCTTTTTAGACAGAATAAGTAAAAACGGGAATTTGCTTCTCAACATTTCTCCAAAATCTGATGGAACAATACCTCAGGAACAAAAGGATGTTTTGCTTGCCATGGGTGCATGGCTCAAAAAATATGGTGAAGCCGTGTATACAACGCGTGCATGGGAAAAATACGGAGAAGGCCCAACGAAAATGGGGGCTGCGTATGGAGTCATGACAGCACCGGCCGCAGGAACAGCCAAGGATGTTCGCTATGCCAGGTCGAAAGATAACACTACACTTTACGCAATTTTACTCGGTTGGGAAGAAGACCAGAAAGAAATAAAACTTACGACATTAGCTTCTAGCAGAATCGACCTTAAAAACCTGAAATCTGTTGAACTTATCAATGGCGAAGCTGGGAAATATCTGCCATTAGCCTTCAAGCAAGACGCAGAAGGATTAATCGTTAGTTTGCCCGAGCGCTCTTTCGAAGAACCGGCATACGTTATAAAACTTGACTTTGATGGCAAAATTCCAACACTTGACAACTATGCTGACCTAAACTGTGCTCCACATTATTACATCGTCCCGGGCGATAACACGGGCAGTTTTGTGCTTGGTTCAGATTTTACACTGACTGGTAAAAGAAAAAACATTGCAAACCAATGGAAGCTGGAATCTGCAGGGAAAGGCTTTTATAAAATCCTGAACCGCGCACATGATGATATGGCATTCGAGTGCAGTGCTACGAGTCATGAGCCGCTCGTTTCACAGGTGACCGGAAAGGATAATCAAGTTTGGAAAATTGAGAATGCACACAATGGATTATTTAAAATTTTAAATAAGCAGTTTCCCCATGTCATGTTATCCATCAATACTCCAATTGCTGAGGGAGGAAAAGCCGGGTTCCTCAATTCAGAAAGCGGTGCTTCGTTCGGTTGGACACTTCTCGAGGTTTGCGAGATGAAGCAGGAAGCGTTCAAGCCTCATACTATTCCGGGAACCATCGAAGCTGAAGACTTCGATACCGGTTGTCCGGGCGATGCGTACTATGACAGAGACGATATTAATGAAGGTGGCCAATATCGGCTCAAAGAAGGTGTGGATATTGAAAAATGCGGCGCAGGCGGTTATAACGTCGGTTGGATTAATTCAGGAGAATGGTTGGCATACACTGTTAATGTTAAAAAAAGTGGTGAATACCTGGCGGAACTCTATGTCGCTGCAGTTGCCGATGGAAAAAAACTTCACATTGAATTTGACGGTAAAAATATCAGTGGATCAATACCGATAATGAACACAGGTGGATATCAAATATGGAAACGGATAACAACAAAATTTAACTTAACTGAAGGCCCACATCTCATGAAGATTGTGTTAGATGAAGCAAGCTTACAAATGAATTTTGATAAAGTGATATTTACTGCTGAGTAAAAAAATATTCGAATGATCAAATGTATAAAGTTCAAAAAGTTTAGTATTGAAATTAATATTCCAGGAAAATTAGTATGAAAATATTTCTTTTAAACAAGATTTGTTTCATTATCCTGTTATTTGGTACTATTAATGCTCAGGATAAACTATATAAGAATACCTTTCCCTTAGGTGATGTAACTTTACTGGATGGACCGTTTAAAAATGCACGCGACCTGAATATTCAAGTCCTTTTAAAATATGATGTGGATCGTTTATTAGCTCCTTATCGTAAAGAAGCCGGATTGTCTGCAAAAGCTTCATGCTATCCGAATTGGGAAGGATTGGATGGACATGTTGGCGGACATTACTTATCAGCGATGGCAATGAATTATGCTGCGACTAAAAATCCGTGTTGTAAAAAACGCATGGAATATATGCTATCGGAACTTAAAATTTATCAAGATTCAAATGCAATAAATAATCCGGGTTGGGGCATTAGATATGTTGGCGGAATGCCGAACAGTAAAGCGATATGGTCGAAACTAAAAGAGGGAGATTTTTCGACATACTTTTCAAGCTGGGCGCCGTGGTATAATCTTCATAAAATGTTTGCGGGTCTAAGAGACGCTTGGTTATATGGAGGCAGCGAAGAAGCTAAAACTATATTTTTAAAATTTTGCGACTGGAGTATGGATATCACCTCCGGTTTAACAGATGACCAAATGCAAACGATGCTTGGTGCAGAGCATGGCGGTATGCCAGAGATTTTTGCAGACGCATATCAAATGACGGGAGATGAAAAGTATTTAACTGCCGCAAAAAGATTCTCTCACAAAGCATTACTCGAACCAATGGCTGCGGGGAATGATAATCTTGATAATAAACATGCAAATACCCAGATTCCCAAGATAACTGGATTTCAGCGAATAGCAGAACTGACCAATGACAAAACATATATAAAGGCAGCGAGTTTTTTCTGGGAAACAGTAACAAAACATCGAAGTCTTGCGTTTGGAGGGAACAGCCGGAAGGAACATTTCCCAAGCGTAAAAGCGTGCAGCGATTTTATTAATGATGTCGAAGGTCCCGAATCATGCAATTCATATAACATGCTTAAGCTAACGGAGGATTTATTCAGAGCTAACCAATTGGCAAAATATATCGATTATTACGAACGAACATTATACAATCATATTTTATCAACACAACATCCAGTACACGGCGGTTATGTTTATTTTACTCCAGCTCGTCCGCGTCATTATCGAGTGTATTCCTCCCCCAACGAATCGATGTGGTGTTGTGTCGGTACGGGTATGGAAAATCATGGAAAATATAACCAGATTATTTATACTCATCAAAATGACTCCTTGTTTGTAAATCTGTTCATCGCTTCTGAATTGAATTGGAAAGCAAATGGGATTAAGATAAAACAGACAACGAATTTTCCAGATGAAGCACAGACTAAATTATTTATAACGGAAGGATCTTCGCACTTTACATTAATGGTTAGATATCCGTCGTGGGTCAAAGACGGAGCATTAGAGATAACTGTTAATGGAAAAAGAATATCTACTACTGGCCACCCGTCGATGTATTGTGCAATCGACAGGTTGTGGACAAAGGGTGATGTTGTTCAAATTATTTTGCCCATGCACAATTCAATTGAACATTTACCAAATATGCCAACCTATATAGCAATTATGCACGGACCGATTCTGCTTGGGGCAAAAACTGGAACAGAAGATTTAGCAGGCTTAATAGCTGATGATGGTCGTTGGGGACAAATTGCCGGCGGAAAGAAACTTGCCATCGATAAAGCTCCGATAATCATTGAAGACGACCTTTCCAAAATCACAGACGAATTAGTTCCGGTAAAAGACCAACCGCTGACTTTTACAGTTCCGAATTTAAAAATGATCAATCCTGTAAAAGTTCTGCTTGAACCTTTCTATAAAATCCATGATGCAAGATACATGATGTACTGGATGGCGTTAACAAGTGTTCAATACCGTTCATTCCTTGATTCGATTGCGGCGGATGAAAAAGAAAAACTTGCATTGGAAAACCGTACAATTGATTTTGTAGCGCCCGGTGAACAACAGCCTGAGGCCGATCATAGAATGCAAAGTTCAAAATCAAATTCCGGTAATCAATTAGATGAATTCTGGCGTGATGCAAGTAACGGAGGATATTTTAGCTATAACCTTGCAACAAAGAGTGAAACCGATTTGACTCTGTTAGTGCGCTATTGGGGATATGAATGGGGCAACAGAATATTTGATATTTTTATCGATAACGATAAATTAATATCTGAGGATAATACGGGGAGATGGTATCAATCAAAGTTCCAGGATGTGGTATACAATATTCCCAACTCAATGGTCGAAGGGAAGGATCATATCCGATTGAAATTTCAGGCAGCATCAGGCAGCAAGGCTGGAGCAGTCTACACTGTTCGTTTGCTTAAACAGAAAGATGTATCAGATGAAGATGGAAATAAAAAATTAAACAAGAATAAACAATCACTCAAATGAGGTTTAAAATGAAAATATTATCAAAAGTAATTTTGACAATTATGATCCTGTCATTTTTCACATCAATCAATCTGAATGCACAGAAAATGCAAAGTGATAATGGCGATGGAACATATACTAATCCGGTAATTGCATCGGATTTCCCCGATCCGGATGTAATCCTTGTAGATGATACCTATTACATGGTTAATACTACCATGTTTATTTTTCCAGGAGTTACTGTTCTTAAGTCCAAAGACCTGGTAAACTGGGAGTATTGCAGCAATGCCGTTCAGCGGTTTGATTTTAGTCGGTGCTATAATCTCGACTGCTGCAGCAGGTACGGTCATGGTCAATGGGCTACCAGTTTAAAGTACTACAATGGTAGATTTTATTTGTTATTTATTACGCTGGACGAAGGTGGCTTTATATGTTCTGCAACAAAACCGGAAGGGCGCTGGAAAATAACAAGGTTACCGAAGGGATTTTATGATCCGGGATTATTCTTTGACGATGACGGAAGAATTTATGTAGCACATGGATACAGTGAAATTCACATGACCGAATTGGATAAAAATTTTGCTCCAATAACTGAAGATTCGCTGATTATTAAGGGAGATATCCGCAGAGGTCTTGAAGGTACACATGTTTATAAAATTAACGGTTATTATTATTTGTATTGTACGTACGGTGGTTTGGATGGAATACAGGTGGCTTTTCGGTCTAAAAATATATATGGTCCCTACGAGGAAAAAGTTGTAATGAGTGAAGAAACACATGGTCCCAATTTCGGCATTCATCAAGGAGCGCTTATCAAAACACAAACCGGGGAATGGTGGACAATGTTGTTTGTTGATAGCGGCCCATTTGGACGGTTTCCTTCTTTGCAACCGGTTACATGGGTAGATGGTTGGCCAATGGTTGGCATAGATGGACATGCTGTTGTAAAATATAAAAAACCAAATGTTGGTAAAGTTTACCCCATTAAAGTATTACCAACATCGGATGAATTTGAAACTAAAACATTAGGTATGCAGTGGGGATGGAATCATAATCCGGAACCAACTAAATGGTCTTTGACTGAAAATCCCGGATACTTGAGACTCAAGACAGTAAAAATCGTTGATAGTCTGCAAAAAGCCCGCAATACTTTTACTCAAAGAATAATTGCATATTATTCCGATTCATTGGCTTCCATTGCCGCTACTAAGATGGATTTTGGTAAAATGAAAGAAGGGGATGTTGCAGGATTGGCGGTGTTTCAAGATCCATATGCATTTATAGGAATTAAAAAGGTGAATGGAAAGAATTTTATTATTATGGTAAATAACGGAAAGACAATTGATTCTTCAGCAGTAGAAGGCTCGACAATATATTTAAGTGCGAGTGCAATTTATGGTTCCGGTGCTGCTCATTATTTTGATGGGAAAGCAGCACCCGGAACCGGTACCGCTTCATTCTCATACAGCTTGGATAATCAATCATTTGTGAATATTGGGGATGTACTTAATATGAGGTTTAATCTCAAAATCTTTACCGGCAACAAATTCTGTCTGTTTAACTTCCCAACGAAAGAGACGGGTGGGTACGTCGATTTTGACTGGTTCAGGACAAGTGCAGGTTTAATAACCTCAACAGGAAAATAAATTAATTACCAATAATTTTAAATGCGAAACTTCTAGCATTCTTTTTGTACAAACTATAGGAATATTAATAATAATCAACCAATGGAATGCTATTAACAACTTTAACTATTAAATAAAGGTCAAATTATGAAACGGAAAATTTATCAATTTATGGGGTCGGCTCTCATTCTATTTAATTTAAATTCTTTTCTCCAAGCAAAAATACATATAGAGACTGAGGCGAAAATAACTGTGGAGGTTAATAAGCCGGGACACAAAATCTCACCAACTCTTTTTGGAATATTTTTTGAAGACATTAATCTTTCCGCCGATGGTGGAATTTACCCTGAGTTGGTTCGAAACCGTTCATTTGAGGACGCGGACACGCTGGAAAATTGGAAGTTCGGAAGCGTTGATGGCAAGAGCACTGCCTCAATCTGTAATGCAGATGTTCAGGCAAGACTACCAATATCGCCGCTCAATCCATTCAACCGTAAATCACTTTGTATCAAAGCGAATGGTCCGTTCAAATTAGAGAATAATGGCTATTGGGGCATGAATATCGTCCAGGATAATGGTTACTCTTTTAAACTTGCTGCTCGATCGACACAAGGATTTAACTCTCCTCTAAAAGTAAGAATAGTAGGTACAGACGGAAAAGAATTATCATCAGGGGAAATAAAAGGATTTGGAAATGTCTGGAAATATTTTACTCTCAATTTCAAAGCTGCAGGAAGCGATCCGAAGGCACACCTGGAAATTTCAGGAGAAGGAAACGGAACACTCTATCTGGACATGGTTTCACTTTTGCCGGATCAGACATGGAAAAATCATGGACTGAGAATGGATCTGTCTGAGGTGCTGGACGCAATACATCCAAAATTCTTGCGCTTCCCGGGTGGCTGTTGGGTGGAAGGTGACGATTTTGCACATATGAACCATTGGAAAAACACCATCGGTAATATCGACGTTCGAACACCATTGTGGAATATCTGGGGGTACAATGCCACTCATGGTCTTGGCTATCACGAATATTTGCAGCTTGCTGAAGATCTGGGTGCGGAGCCGCTCTTTTGTATCAACGTAGGAATGTCGCACAAGGAAATTATACCGCTGGATCAAATGGGTCAATGGGTGCAGGATGCGTTGGATGCCATCGAATATGCAAATGGACCGGTGACTTCTGTGTGGGGCAGCCTACGAGCAAGGAACGGTCATCCTCAACCTTTCAATCTGAAATACATGGAAATTGGCAATGAGAACGGTCAGGCTCCCTACGCGGAACGCTGGGTACTGATTGCGAAAGCTATCCAGGAAAAATATCCGGAGATGAAGCTCGTTGCCAATGAATGGGCAGGCAGTCATCCGCATGATCCCAATCCGGAAATTATAGATGAACATTACTATGACAATCCCGACTGGTTTATATGGAATTCGAACAAATATGACAGTTATGACAGGAAAGGTCCCAAAATATTTATTGGTGAATATGCTGTAACCAGCGGTACCGGAAAAGGAAATCTGCGGGGGGCCATTGGAGAAGCTGCTTGGATAACCGGTATGGAAAGAAATTCGGATATAGTCGTCATGGGATCCTACGCACCGCTGTTGTGCAATTTCGATCATAAAGCATGGCCGATCAACTTGATCAATTTTGACAGTTATCGCTGGTATGGACTTCCGAGCTATTACGTACAGCAGATGTTCTCCAATAACCAGGGGACGGTCACGTTGCCTGTGAACGTTGAGAACGCTCCGAACATAAATCCTCCCTATTCATCGGGTCGCATTGGTTTAGGTACCTGGCTTAATGCAGCTGAGTTCAAAGATCTCAAAGTCGTTTCACCTGACGACAAGATTTTATATAAGACCGACTTTTCAAAGAATATAGATGACTGGAAAAAAATTGGACAGGGCCAATGGTTGGTTCAGGATGGTGTACTGAGACAGTCGGCAATTGCGCAGAATGTCACCGCATTCGTTGGCGATACAAACTGGACAGATTACACGATAACACTACAGGCACGTAAGCTTTCCGGTGAAAATGCATTCCAGATATATTTTCACAACAAGAATTTGCATCAACGAATCCGGTGGGATATCGGCGGCTATGGGAATTCGGTTAACATGATGGATATGGGTCTTACTTCTGTGAGTATGCCGAGCAACATTGAGATTGGTCGTTGGTACGATATTAAAATTGTCATCAAGGGTAATAACGTCAAAGGGTACCTGGACGGTAAATTGCTTCAGGAAGTTGGCGATGCACGCACGAGTGTGAAAAGTCTCTGTGCAAGTGCGGCCCGTGATGAAAAATCGGGCGATATTATTCTGAAGGTTGTCAACGCATCCTCCAAGTCTCTTGAAACGCAGATAAATCTTAAAGGTGCAGGAGCGCTCACCGGAAGCGGTAAAGCCACCGTACTTACTTCTGCAAGCCCGTTGGATGAAAATACTATAGAGGAACCGATGAAGGTTTCACCAAAAATCGAGAACTTGAACATATCCGGTAATACAATAACACGATCGTTTCCCGGAAATTCGTTGACCATTATTCGGATTCCAACTGTTGGAGAAAGAAAATAGGAGGAACAAACAAGAATATTATTCGTTTTGTAATAAGGTTTTTCGTAATAACCTATTTAATAACAATCAAACATGGCGAAAGGAGATTTTCAAATGAGACAAACATTGTTTTTCATTGTACTGATAGTCATATCAGTCGGTGGAATTTGTTTGGCCCAAACGGGTCAGAATTTAATCGTTTCGAATGCTGCTGATACAGCACATCCTTCACCGTACAATCTCTATGGAGCGAAGTTTCCACGTATTGAAGCAGATTCTCGTGTGACATTCCAATTCAAAGCTCCCTATGCAAAAAAGGTGCAGGTTTCCATTGCCAACGTTGCGTTTGATATGGTGAAAGACGACGACGGCGTATGGACATACACCAGTGAACCGCAGGATAAAGGATATCACAATTACTGGATGCTTGTTGACAGTGCTCTCGTGCTTGACCCGGCTACCAATGCATTCATCGGTTATAGCCATATGTGCAATGGCTTTGAAATCCCCGATCCAGATGGCGGTTTTTATGAACTAAAAGATGTGCCGCATGGCAACGTGCTGATCAAGAATTACTTTTCTAAGACGATTAAAGCCTGGCGTCACATTTTCGTTTACACGCCTCCCGGATACGAAGCAAACACCTCGACCCGATTCCCGGTACTGTATCTGCAGCACGGCGGCGGCGAGGACGAACGAGTGTGGATTGAAATGGGGCGAACCAATATCATAGTAGATAACCTGATCGCCGAAGCGAAAGTCAAACCATTTATTGTTGTGATGGAAACCAGTGCTGCCTATAAACCCGGTGAAGTCCCCCCTCAGCCATTTCGGCCGCAACCTGCCGGACCAAGACCGGGAGCTCAGCCTGCTGCAGGCGCTCGCCCGCGTATGATGTTTTCATTTGATACGTACAAAGAAGTTATGATCAACGACATGATTCCTTTCATTGATTCTCATTTCAGGACGTTAACCGACGGTAGTAACCGTGCAATGGCAGGTCTGTCGATGGGTACCTTTGTGACCAGATTAGTCGCACTGGCTAATCTCGACAAGTTCTCCTATATCGGTATCTTTAGTGGTGGTACCATCTCGCCAACAGATATCAAAGACAAATCGAAGATCAAGCTTGTATTTATGAGCTTTGGCGGTCGTGAACGCGGTGCCGACGGTCTGAAAATCGCCGCTGATTCACTTCAGCAAGCTGGCATCAAGAGTGTCTCCTATGTTTCACCGCTTACTGCTCATGAATGGCAGTCATGGAGACGAAGCTTGCGTGAATTCGCACAGCTTCTGTTCAAGGATTGAACCATTGGATGAATAAAAAAGATTTTCTGTATATAAAGAATTTTGATTAAATCATATAAGGAGTTTATCAAGTGAAATACAAACATATAAGTTTGATATTAGCGACCTTATTAACAGGTGGAATCTGTTTGGCTCAAACGAACCAGACTGTTGCTGTGGAGGACTTCAAGCCTTCATCTACCAATCAGCCGGACAAAAAATATCCTCAAGTCAATTCTGAAGGCCGTGTTCGTGTTAGCATATCGGCGCCGCAGGCTCTGAAAGTCCAGTTCGATATCGGTGCTGTAAAATATGACCTGACAAAGGATGATAAAGGAGTATGGATTGGAGAATGTGCTCCTCAAGATGAAGGGTTCCACTACTATCAGCTTTGGATTGACGGGGCTGCAGTTCCTGATCCTAACAGCTTGTACTTCTATGGCGCCAGCCGTTGGGGAAGTGGCATTGAAATCCCAGCCAAAGATCAGGAATTCTACTCTCTCAAGAACGTACCCCACGGTCAGTTACGGGAGAACCACTATTTTTCCAAGAGCACTAATTCCGTGCGTCGTTGTTTTGTTTACACTCCCCCGGGGTATGATGAGAAAACGACCAATCGTTATCCAGTACTGTATCTCCAACATGGGATGGGTGAAAACGAAACCGGTTGGGGCAACCAAGGACACGCCGATATGATCATGGATAATCTGATCGCGGAAGGCAAAACCAAGCCATTTATCATTGTCATGGACAATAGCAGTGTCAATTTCCCCGCTGGTGACAGACCAGGTATGGCTCCTCGCCGACCAGGTACACCGGACACTGCTTCTGCTACCGATACGAATCAGGTACGCAGAGGTGGTTTTGGGAACTTCAATTTCGCCGCACAATTCGAACGAATTCTCATCGATGAATTAATTCCCTATATCGACGCGAATTATCGTACGCTAAACGATCAACCCCATCGTGCAATGGCAGGCCTTTCCATGGGAGGTATGCAGACCCGTCAGATCACACTCGCCAACTTGAAGATGTTCTCGCATATCGGGATCTTTAGCGGCGGCAGTATCAGTATGGAAGATGTCAACAATGCAGCCGGTTTCAAAGAGAAAGTAAAACTGGTATTCGTCAGCTTTGGTAGCCGCGAACTCGAAAACCGCAGAGCCGGCGGACGCGGTCCCTTTGGCGGAGACCCTAAGGCAAACTCCGCGGCACTCAAAGAGGCAGGCATCAATAGTCATTTCTACGTCTCTCCGCTAACAGCTCATGAATGGCAAAGTTGGCGGCGCAGTCTGCATGAATTTGCACAGCTTCTGTTTAAGGATTGAATTGTTAAATGAATAATAGGTTTTCTTGAGTCAAATTTTTTTAATAAAATCATTTAAGGAGGTATTCAAATGAATTACAGATCTATAATTATTTTATTAGCGACACTTGTAACAAGTGGTATCTGTTTAGCGCAGACTGATCAGCCAGTGATTATAGAGGACTTCAAGCCCTCGACTCTGAATCAGCCCGGACAGCAGTACCCGCAGGTCAACTCGCAAGGCTATGCACGATTCCGCATCGTGGCGCCCCAAGCTCAAAGTGTCAGTGTGAGCCTGGGACTGGGCGGACGCGGGGGCACGACACTCACGAGAGCTGCGGATAGCTCCTGGATGGGCACTACGACAGGACCGCTGGATAAAGGTTTTCACTACTATCATCTAACGATTGACGGTGGAACATTTAACGATCCCGGCACCTTGAACTTCTATGGTTCTATTCGTTGGGAAAGCGGCATCGAAATTCCCGCTCAAGATCAGGACTTCTACGCCCTCAAGGACGTTCCACATGGTAAAGTGCAGCAGATTCTCTTCCCTTCCAAGAGCACCAATACTTCACGCAGAGCGTTTGTTTACACCCCACCCGATTACGACAAGAATCAGGTGAAGCACTATCCGGTGCTGTACCTGCAGCATGGGTGGGGCGAGGATGAAACCGCCTGGAGTGACCAGGGCCACGCCAATTTAATCATGGACAACCTGATTGCTGAAGGCAAGATCAAGCCTTTCCTCATCGTGATGACGTATGGCATGACCAACGACGTTCGGATCGGCGGCCTCAGAAATTTCGATATCAAACCATTCCAGACAGTTCTCGTCGATGAATTGATTCCCTACATCGATGCCAACTTCCGTACGCTCTCTGATCAACCGCATCGTGCTATGGCAGGCCTCTCCATGGGTGGAATGGAAACCAAGACGATAACCATGACCAATCTCGATAAGTTTTCGCACATCGGTCTCTTGAGCGGCGGGACCTTCTCCATGGATGATGTCAACAAGACGCCTGGTTTCAAAGAGAAGATAAAGCTAGCCTTCGTCAGCTTTGGCAGCCGCGAACTCGGTAGCAACCGCGGTGGCAGAGGCTTTTTTGGTGGTGACCCAAGGGCGAATGCTGACACATTGAAACAAGCTGGTATCAACAGCGTCTTCTATGTCTCCCCGGAAACAGCCCATGAGTTCCTCTCCTGGCGTCGCGCCCTGCGCGAACTCGCAACGCTTCTGTTTAAAGATTGAGCCATGGGATGAAGGTAACAGATTATTTTTTATAAAAGAGAATTTTGGAAAAATCATTGAGGAGATTATTAAATGAATTACAGGTCTCTCATTGTTGTACTAGCGGCCGTACTAACTGGTGGAATCTGTTTCGCTCAAACAAACCAGGTTGCTACAGAAGATTTCAAGCCTGCATCTACAAATCAGCCAGGCAAACAATATCCACAGGTCAACTCTGAAGGTCGGGTACGCACAAGTATTTCAGCACCCCAGGCCCTGAAAGTTCAGCTTAATATCGGCGGTGTGAAGTACGACCTGACGAAGGATGAGAAAGGCGTATGGACCGGTG
>Ga0187886_1002304_pt1 | contig 15493 bp, 12 predicted proteins | sample June2016WEW_20_1_FD_133001 | JGI IMG/M metagenome (GOLD analysis project Ga0187886, IMG submission 133001) | Peatland microbial communities from SPRUCE experiment site at the Marcell Experimental Forest, Minnesota, USA - June2016WEW_20_150 | ecosystem: Environmental > Terrestrial > Soil >... | reverse complement strand
GACTTTGAGGAGCTTATATCAATGGAAGGCGTGCCTGGAAAAGGCAGCGAGATTACGAAGCTGGCCAGCCATTTAATTGGCCAAGCTGAGAAAGCCATGGCAACGACAACTAAGAAAAAAAGGGCCTGCTGGCGAGGCCCCTCCCCGACTCTAACGCATTAAAAAACCTGCGGTTGCGAGGCATTCCCTTTGTAACTGATTATCGATTATTTATTATTTATCCGCCAAATCTGCGAAATCTTGGCTACTAAATACTACCCTCTATTAACCGCTCACTAACCTCCCGCCCCCCTTGTCAATAAGCGTTGTATTATGTATAATGGCTAAAGTTCAGTTGACTCCTTTTTGGGAGTATAGCCAAGGTGCCTGAGGTAAGGGTAAAGAAAGAATCTATGCCGAGGAGCAATGTCGCCCGTGCGGCAGAAGTCTTTTCCGAATATGGGGATTTTATTCGGGCAGTGATTCATTACAAAGTCAAAAATGAAGCTCGGGCAGTCGACCTATTCCAAGACTTTTTCCTTTCTCTTGTTTCCAAGCCTGTACCCGCAGGAGTGCAAAATGTCAGGAGCTATCTGTATAGAGCAATAATCAATGATATCGTTGATGCCACTCGTCGGGTGGAGAAGTACAAAACTCGAATGAACAAATATGCTGAATGTCTTAATTATTCTATCAACAAAAACACCCCGGAAAACGCTTTGATTGAGGCAGAGGAAACGGACAAAATGTTCAAACTTATCGAGGGGTGGTTGCGACGCAGCGAAGCTCAGGCGATTAGTTTGCGGTATAGAGATAACTATAATATCAAAGAGGTAGCAAAGAAGATGCACGTGAATAACAGAACTATCAGCAGATATATCTCCGTAGGGTTAAGTAAAATCCGTCAGTTTTTAGCAGTAAAACAAGGTGATTAGAATGGTTGCTCCTAATTTTAATTCGTTATGCAAAGAGGCTGAGCTATATTATTGTGACTTTTTATGTAAAGAAGGCCATGAACTCGTTCCAGAGTTTATTATTGACCACATTAAGCAGTGTCAGTGCTGCCAAGAGCAGCTAAGTCGACTTACACGTATGTTATCAATAGCCCAAAGCCATATTGAGTCGGAGGAAGGGCAAATTAGCTCCGCCATTACCATGATGCTGAAACTTCACCTTGCCTACATTGGCAAGCCCATAACCTGTGAAACTGTAAAGCCTTTTCTGCCGAGTTTGTTAGATCCGGCCTTAAAGATTGGAATTCCAACACCGATAACGATACATCTGGACAATTGTCGGGAGTGTTCTGAAGATTTAGAGACAATCCGGAGGCTAAATCTTAGCCGCAGGCAGTTGCATCGATTAAGCCAGCTATTTGCAGATGAACCTGCAGGGAGTAATATTAGCTGCACAGAAGCCCAAAATGCTATCCCATCGGCTGTATCAATAGTTTTTAGTGAAACCGATTCAGAAGTCTTGAAACACTTGTGCATTTGTCGTGATTGCAGGGGGCTGTTATATCAACGTCGGGAAATGGTTCTCAGAGGACTACTGAAGACCAACATAGTGAAAAACAAATTTCCATGCGAGGAGGTCTCGGCAAGAGATTTTTTTGATTATGTCATACCATACGGAATTGATACAGCTAATGACCAATATGCCAAATTCCGAGAATCCCTTGCTTCGCATTTGCGCACCTGCCCAACGTGTTTGGCTAAAATGCAACAGCTGCACGACACCGTGTACGGAATCGTTGAACGGACTGAATCTGAAGTTGTTACAATATACCACATAGATGAATCTGCCAAAGTTAAAACTTCAGTCGAATCTGACGACCTTTATGCTGGTTTCCCGATAAAGGTGGAGGTAATAGGCCAGAAAGATGAAGTAAAGGCTGAGCAACCAGTTCCAGCCATCGATTTTGCCGCCACTCTAAAACAGAGAATCTCAGTAAAGAAACTAAAGCCGCTGCTTAAAACCGGCGCTGTGGCAGCGGCAGTTATATTTATAGCGGTTGCGTTACTGCTCAACGCACCAACTGCCAAAGCAGTTACATTAAGCCAGATTTACGAAGCCCTTGAGAAAGTCAAAAATGTCTATATCTCAAGGTTTGTCCCCGGCGAAACAGGGCCTACGCAGGAAAAATGGGTATCACGAACGTTAAATATCTATATGACCAAAACTGCGAAACAATGCGTCTTGTGGGATGTTGCTAGTGGTGTAACGAAGGTAAAGTATTTGGATACCGGCGCAGTCGAGACAACTCGATTATCCGTTGAGAGCATCACCGATATTGAGAAAAAAATGAGCGGCTACCTCGGCTTGGTGCCATTTACAAATATGTCCGAAATCCCTGCTGATGCTCAATGGAGTCGAGTAATCGACAAGAGTTTAGAAGCCTCCACCGAAGATATTGAAATATATGATTTGATGTGGGCTGAAGGTGCTTACGAAGGTTCTGTCGTATTTAAGAAATGGCGTTTTTTTGTGAACCCCCAAACAAATCTTCCTCAAAAAACCGAATTTAGTGAAAAGCTACCTACTGATGATGAGTACGTTTTAGAATCAACAAATATAATCGAGTATTTGAGCGGCAGCGAACTGCAGGTTCTTTTAAAAGAAGCTTCCTTTTAGATTGCTTTATTTTGGCGCCCAGAGGGGCGAACGGTTTTTGTAACCGTCGCCGGTTTTCTCAACAAATAAATCATTCGCTTTCGTACGGCTGGCGTGACCATCTGCAAATCCGACGTTCACAGTTTTATTAGGATGTCGGCCATCTATGGCATCTTTCTCCTGGCCGGCCCATAAATTCCTATCTTTGTTGATTAAGAGACCGGGTATATAAGAAGTATCTTCAATTATGGTGTTGCCAAGAACAACAGGAGGCTCATCCGCTGCATGCCACCAGCTTATCAGGATGTAGCCGCTGTCAACAATAAGCAGGGTTTCGCTTGAACGTGTTATACTACTGCTGCGTAAAGGTGTTCCTTTAAATTCAGTGGACTTGCCCTGCGAACTTTTGCATATAGACTGGTTCACGCCATAATTACCACAGAGGACATCATTTTTAAGCTCAGGTTTGGTAAGCCGTTTGGAAGGACAATTGACTACAGTCGTTTTACTGTCGGATTTTTTATAGAATCCTTCTATGAAGTTGAACCACCACCATCCGGTTCTATCACAAGTAATATTTCCGGGATAGCCGCCTGGGGGTTCAATAGAATTGTTATTAACATCAAGTTCAACGCAAAAACCATAAGGCAATGTCTGATTTTCAGTTTCATAACTAAGCAGGCCGCACAGCAACTGCTTGATGTTCGAACTGCAAACGGCGGCTTCGGCCTGTTGCCTGGAACTTCGCAACGATGGCAAAAATATAGCCATAAGCAGCGCAATTGTCGCAATGACCACGAGCAGTTCGACAAGCGTAAAAGCAAAACGCTTCATAACCAGCTATTCTATTACCACTTTTCTGATGGGTCAACATAAAGCGCCTACAAAAAAAGCAGATGGGATAATTCCCATCTGCTTGTCTTGATACCTCGACGAGGTAGCTAAGCACACGCCTGCATATAATAAACTGTCCATTCACCCGTAACTGTACAAGAAAAAGGGGCATAAGGGTCTTCTATGCAGGGTGATTTCATATACCTAATCATCTTGGACTGAGAGCAACTTCCGCTCCCGGCAACTCCACAGCCCCACCGTTCGTAGAACTCCTTATATTCGCCTTCACATTGTCCGCCAACGTAAGTGCAGAATATTACATTATATTCCTGACGCAGTACATTGCATTGATAGCCGGAGGCACCCCTTATATTGCCAAGCTCGCTTTCGTCGATTTCAGTAAATTCGCCTTTGATAGCATCGTTGGAAATCAAAAGAGCTGTACCCTCGGTCCAGTCCATTCCAAAGAAGTTAATATCTGTGTGGTAGTAAAATTTATTGCTGGCTAAATCTATCGTCCAGACATACTTATCATCAATTGCCTCAAGTGCAACAAAATGTTTTTTGCCGGGGATATGCAGGATTACCTGACAGCCCTGCAAATTCTTTAGCGTCTGGATATCAGTCTTGACAGTCCGGCAGTAAAGGCCCATGCCCTTTGCAAATTGCTTCATTTGATAAAGACTTGTGGTTTTATCTGGTCCATTTACCAGCCGAGCAAGCTGTTGGTCTGTAACGTCTTTGCCTAACTGTGAAATAGCGTATTTTAATGTAGCTGTTGCACAGTTTTGGGATTGTGCATTTTCAGAGGCTGCATACGCCAATCTTTCAGCCAAGAGCAGGTCAGTATTGGCACTTTGTGAGTAGCGATACATTTCCGGCTTGCTGCTGTTAAAAGAAAAGTGCTCTATCAATGCATCGGCCTCATAGCCGACCTCAAAATCGTAACTTTCAGGAGAATTTGCATCTATACTGGTAATATCCCAAAGGTCACGGGCCAATAATCTGTTTGACCCGCTTTCGTACTGCTCCAGCAAAATGGTGGATGGAATCCAACCACCGGCTATTGACTGGTAGTCAGAATAGCGTTTGGAGATAACCGCATTACCGTGTCCGGTTATTAAACAGGATATTACGGCGTAATCTTTTTGTGGGTCCATTACAAAGAGCATTTCCGAGCCATCCGGATTGTTAAGCGTAAGATGTATCTGAGTTTGGCCATCGACATATCTCTCTACAGCGGATGAGTCCACAGCAGAAAGATTCTCATACGTGTAATAGCCATATCCCCAGGGAATGATGCCTGCGGTTAGCGGGCCATTGACAGCATGGGGGGGGCGGCCTGTCGTATCGACGATGGCGTGATTGCCGGGCAGAAAATAAGTGGTGTACTTTTCGCCGTCCCAGGCAAATATACGCCTGGCATTCCAGTCCAAGTCGAACTGCTCGGTCATAAAATTACCGGCCAGTTCTTTGCCAGGTTTTACTGAGTCCGTGCGCGAATTTACGTTGATTTCCCAGTAAAATCTGTTCCCATCGAATTTTACAATTGTCCTTGAACTCATTGTATATTCATTGGATAATTTGTATCGAGCATTAAATGGCTCGGCATCAATCCTCATTTTTTGCAGCTCTTGCGCAAGCTCTCTTTTGTTTGGGTCGTTCTGATATCGCTTAATCTCTTTGTTGATTTGACTATTGAGCGTATTTGCATCCATCGTTTTTGGGGCTCTGTATTCTTCGTGTGCTGCCTCAATCGTCCCTGCAGGTATCCAGGTCTTTCTCGGCTGGTTTGTTAGCTTTTGAAAGATTTGTAAAACTTCTGTTCTTTCCAACGGCCTGTCTGCAAAGGCAACCCCGCTAACGCACAATAAAAAAAGCGCAATTGGTGTGAAATTCCTTGTTTTCATCATTACCTCCTACTCTAATTTGGGTTGGCAAACCTATTTAAAGACTAGAGTATCATCGGCAAAATTGTCGGACACCTTTTCCCAATAAGGCGTTTATAAAGCAGAAAATGTTGACTGTTTTTCCACCAAATTCCTCAAAAACGGCCCTGCAAGAGCGGATATTATAGGTCTCATGTAGGTTGCCCCCTTTGTAAACAAACGGCTTACCCCCGCTCGATATGAAATGCAATTTGCGAGATAGTCCGAGTAAACAGCAAAATGTCAAACGGTTACTGTTATTCGGTCTTTTCAAGCCAGTATTCGCAAAACAACATCAAATCATCGAAGTCAACGTTCCCGTCAGTATCGAGGTCTGTTCCCTCGCACCAACCAGGGGCGCTGCAGTCAGTTGCCTGCCAGTATGAGGCAAACACTGCGAAGTCGGCAAAATCAACTTTGGTATCCTCATTGAAGTCGCATGTGCGCACATGGTGGAAAGTGAGAGTATGGATGAGAATTGGGACCATCTCACCTTCAATCTCCTCGTAATAGTAGAATGAAACATTGCAGTCACCTATGTCTAAGGCATTATAGTCAAAAATGAACCAGTCACCCACATTTGGGTCAGAACCTCCGTAGGGCTCGAACCCGGGACCTGGAAACATGAAAGTTTCCCATACGTAGGCATCCTCCCCCGCAGCAGGCAAACAAGAACCAGGGTACCCAAAGTCATCATAACCTCTGCCGTATAAAAGCCCGATATTTGCCATTTCTGCTTCTTCCACAACCAAAGCGCCGCCATACCAGTATTCGGCAACGTTCGAATCGATGATAATCGTCAGCTTGGTTCCAACCATAATATCCCGATATACGAAGGGTATGCAGGGGTCAGCTAATTCAAGGGGTGTGTTACCATCAGCAAGGCATACTTTTGTTGAAACTGACCCTAAGGCCGATGAGGCCATACAAAAGAGTAACAGCAAAACCGTTATTTTTTTCATAATTTTTGCTCCTAAGAATAGAATGTTATTGGAACCAGCAACACAAAAAGAGCGGATGTGACTCTTTGAAAAGATATAGTGTATCTTGCCATCATCCATGATCTCCATCCCCTTTATACTACACGTTGCACTATGCTATGCAACTTAGTTGCGCAAGTCAAGGGAAAAAGAAAAATTACTAACGTTTTTACGCAATCTTGTAAATTTGCTCAGAAAAAAATCTACATTCACGTTCTCAGATACGCCTTAGCAAAGGCGGGTTTGTCCGCGACCTATTCCAAAGTGGGATTTTACAGGTTTCAGTGTATCAGGGGTATGTGTTCTTAATCGGTCGAAGTTAAAAAGTCACAATGGGGAAAAACTCTATGAAACGAAGTAGAGTTGGCAGAATGCTCCAGATTTTGACCGCATTGCAGTCAGGCCGAAATAATCGGGTTGATGATTTGGCACAGATGTGCACGCTGAGTAAGCGAACGATTTTTCGTGACCTGAAGGAGCTAAAGGAGATCGGTATACTGTACCGCTATGATACAAAAACGGGCACTTATTCTACAGGTCGGGGTTTTTCCCTAACTCCTATCAATCTGAACCGCAAAGAAGCAATGGGCTTGTTTTTGCTTGTCTTCACGGCGAGAAGTCGCATACAAATACCATTCAAAAAGGAGACTTTGATTGGAGCAATGAAATTGGAAAACAACCTTCTATGTGAAATAAGGCAATATTGCAACGCTATTCTTAGAAATATCTACATACAAGCTGGACCGGAAGTAAAGATAGAATCATTTGATAAGATATTCGAGCAACTGGGAGATGCCATTTTGAAAAAGCAAGTCGTACACATGTCTTACTATTCGCCTCATGAAAAGAGAGCCATAGCAATTGAACTGAACCCTTATCATTTGATCTATAATGACTACACGTGGTGCGTATTAGGCAAATCAAGCTTCCACAAAGGGATCCGAGCTTTCGGGCTTAATCAGATAAAAGAATTAAGCAAACTGGACAAAGGTTTTATTGAGGACGAGAGTCTAAATTCAAAGTTGTGGGTAAAACTAAAACCAGAGGGAGTGATCCTAAGAATTCAAAGCATAATACTGGTTGGAATTCTCTGGGGCACAGAATTTTAATGCAGAAAGACTGGGATGATTACCACGCCCGAAATAAAGAAATCTCTAACCAGTTGGATTATAAATCAATCATCGCTAATACTGTTGAGTATATTATGTCAGATGTCACAAGAAAGTACGAGGCAGCTAAATTGTATCAACTGTATTTGGCGATCGAGGACTTAGTGGGTTGGATTAGAGCAAGAGAAGGATGGCTCTCGAACGATGAACATGGAAGAGCAGGAATACATGAGGCAACTGAAGAGGTTTTAAAGAGGCTATGCGACGTTGTCTATTCGGAATTAGAAACGAAATCAGAAGCTATTACCTTATTAAGGAAGGCTCGTGACGATATTCAGTACAGAAGCTCTAAGGCTCATGAGAGAATATTTCTGATACTCTGTTCATCTGTCCAAGAAGTACAAGAATCTCTTAATCGGCTTCGGGACTATATCTCAAGCCATTGTGTATTAGAAGATTTACTTTAGAGTGCTTTATGTTTAGCGAGATTATTGAGTTGATCGGGTATGCAGTGAAAGCCTTCACTGACGTACGAAACAAAGTCGACCGTGGTAGAAATGGTGGACGGGTACTCTATGATCTTTACCGAAACTTAGATGAAATTAGCCAAGCAGCAATAAGTAGTTTAAACTCTTTTGAGTTATCCCAAGAATGCTCAGATGCGCGTATCAATGAAAGGCTTGATATACTTTCCAAGGCCGTCAAGGGATTCATTGGCTCATTTGAGCATGCCTTTTATGCCATTGCTGTGTTTGATGAAGAATTAAGTTATCGACTTGCGATATGCCTTTCGATGAAAAGCTGGTGGTATAGGGAGTTTGCGCAATTGTATTGTGCCGGAAGGCTCGACGGACGCGCTAAAAAGCTGAAAAAAAAGTGTTTGAAAATGTCATTCGATGTGGAGAAATGGCGAGAACGGTTTAAAGATTACCATTATATCACGAGAGATCCAGAATTTCAACGGGAGGTGTTGATTCAAAGCGAGGTTGACTTATCAGATGAGAAAAAAATCGAAAAGCTGATCCAAGAAGGACAGAAAAATGTAGACGAAATAAAAGTTCTTAAACAAAAGCTAAAAGAATATCTTAAAGAAAACTTCGCCTTGAAGGACTTGTTGGACATGTCCTGAGCTTCTCAAAAGACCCAAAAGTTTGAAATTTAAGGTCGGGTAAAGTTATTTATCTTCTTTTTTGCCCTCGGTTAATAATGGGAATGGTGTTCCGCTGGGTAATTCCTCCGCACGTGCTTGAGTACGCCATACAATTTGAGCAATCTCTCTTATTCTATCAAGAAGAGGTTTGGCGTCTTGACCGAATTTACCGAGGACAACTCCAGCTTCTCCTATCAGCCCCCAGAATTTATCAAGGGATGACATCTTCTTGTGTAATTCTGACTGGAGACCTTCAAGCTTATTTAGTATCCGTTGCTTATGTTTTGCATCAAACAACTCACTTTTTGTTATTGTGTCACGAAGTTCGTTGAGCAAATCTTGTATTCTTTTAAGATCACCATCAGAAAATTGATATATGAAAGTTGCCCCGAAAGCCTTGCCGTACTTCTCACGTGCGCTTACCAACGTTAAGTCAACGTCTCTTTCATCAAGGCGGTCTCTTACCTCAATAAAAAACTTAATTATGCGTAAAATATTCTCAAGTCTACTTTTGCCTAAGGGAGGAGCAGTAAAGGGCAATCCAGTAGCATTTAAGAATGCTTCCATGGCGGCAAATGCTTCAATAAACTTGTTGTAATTTACGACACGTGCCCCATCGGTTGGAAACCCGTTGTTCCTTTCTACGAATGTTTTACACAGCAATTTTGCTGCTTCATAAGGATCGTTAGGGAGATTATTTAAAAAACTTTCATCGTACATTCGATTTCTCCAAGATTAGACTATGTCCCGCATAATAATCCCAGGATTGTAGTTTAGGTGGCATAGGATGTCAAGTTTTAAGCTTTTAACATTCTAACGAGGCCCCCAAAATCGCCCAACTTTCAATCAAAATCGTAGCTACCCCGACACCAAAAACGGTTAATCTCAAAAAATTTTTACTCCTCTTCTCACATCGAGTTACGAAAATCGGGAATCGAGAATCAAGACCCTTTTTCGCATCAATCACGCAAGTTCGTCCAATTATAGAAGGGACGCATTCTGCCCCTTATGTGATTTAGTATTTAGAGTTTAGGATTTGTTTATGATTTCGATTTTCATGCTTGCTGTATTCTGAATTCTGTATTCTGAGTTCTGTTTTTTTCTTTCGTCCACCGTCGTCTGTCGTCTGGCGTCCGGTGTCTGCTACTGGTCTGCCCTGAGCGGAAAAATCAATCAAAATGAATAAATTATGCAAAACAAAGCCAATTTTCAAAAAAGTCAAATGTTTATAACCCCAATTTCGACAATGAATTACAACGAAAAATGGATATTGGACACTTGGTCAAAACGAACCCAATCAAACCCAATTTATGGTGAGCCTGTCGAACCAACAAAGCCAATTTTAAAAGGGTTGAAAAAAGACTCGATTTGGATAGAATTGTGGAGCAAATAAAAAATTAAAGGGTAAAGGAGAATCCAATGAAACGAATCCTGTTTTTAATGGCGTGCATTTCCCTGATATCTGCAGCTTTTGTCAAGGCGGACGTATCAGACAAGAACGAGCAACTGATTAGAGCCGCAAAGGATGGCAACCTGCCTGCCGTCCAAACCGCCCTGACTGACGGCGCTGATGTCGACGCCAAGGATTCCGATAAAGGTGTAACCGCCTTACTGTGGGCGGCGTATTACGGTCATGCTGATGTCGCCAAGTTACTGCTTGAAAAGGGCGCTGATGCGAATGCAAAGGTAAACAACGACGCAACGGCACTGATGGTGGCGGCACAGAACGGCCATATAGAGGTCATTAAACTCCTCTTGGGAAAGGGCGCTGATGTCAATACGAAGAGAACCGCCGATAACGCAACAGCCCTGATGGCGGCGGCGCAGAACGGCCATCCGGATGTCGTCAAACTCCTTTTAGAAAATGGCGCCGATGCGAATGTGAAAAGAACCGATACCGGCACAACAGCCCTGTTTATAGCGGCGGCGGAAGGCCGCATGGAGGTCGTCAAGTGCCTCCTATCCAAGAGCGCTGATGTTAATGTGAAGAGTACCTACGACGGCACAACCGCCCTGATGGCGGCGATGGAGAACGGCCACGTTGATATTGTCAAACTCCTGATTGAAAAAGGCGCCGATGTCAATGCCAAGACAACTACCGACGGCTCAACAGCACTGATAATGGCATCGTATAATGGCCCTGTAGAAGTCGTCAAGTCTTTGCTGGAAAAGGGCGCTGAGGTCAATGCCAAGGAAACCACCGACGGCGCGACAGCACTGATGATGGCGGTAGAAAGCGGTCATGTGGAAATCGTCAAGCTTCTTCTGGAAAAAGGTGCCGATGTCAATATCAAGCGAACCACCAATGGTGTAACAGCACTGATGATGGCGGTAGGAGGCGGCCAGGTGGAAATCGTCAAGCTTCTTCTGGAAAAAGGCGCCGACGTCAATGCCAAGGACACCATCGACGGCACAACAGCACTGACGGCGGCGGCGGAGAACGGCCATACTGAGGTTGTCAAACTCCTGCTTGAAAAAGGCGCCAATGTCAATGCCAAGGCAACTACCGACGGCGCAACAGCATTGATAATGGCGGTGAAAAACGGCCACGTTGATGTCGTCAAGCTCCTGCTGGGAGCCAAGGCCGATGTTAAGGCAAAAACAAGTAACGGCAAGAAAGGTCATACGGCTTTGAGCATTGCAAAAGAAGCAGGCCGAACAGATATCGTGCAGCTGCTTGAAAGAGCCGGGGCAAAGAAATAACAGATAAAAAAATGTCCAATGTGTAATCGTAATTTCTCTGATGACTACATATTTGATATGGTTACTACAGATTTCTTCCGCTGGTTTTAGCTAATCTCTTTAGCTTATTGGCGATTCGCAGATTGCATTTGCCGGCGGTGAGCCGCCATTGCCAGTTGCCTTTGATAGTCGCCGGCCGATTCATCCGAGCCTCTTCGCCCAATCCCAAAATATCCTGCATAGGAATAATAACCGTGTCAGCCACAGAACCCAACGCCAGTTTTATCAATACCCAATGGACTTGGTTTGCGGAAACCTTGTTTCCCAAAAATTCGAACAATCTTTTCTTTTGCCCAGCGTCGGCCTCATTCTTGAACCAGCCCTTTATGGTGTTATTGTCGTGTGTGCCGGTGAAGAGGACGGAATTTTTTATAAGGTTACGCGGGTTGTGGGTACTGGTCGCGAAGTTTTCGCCAAAGCCGGATTGAAGCACTTTTGTGCCGGCGAGGTTGAATTTGTCCCGAAGGGCCCTGACGTCAGGAGTTATTCGGCCGAGGTCTTCGGCAAAGAAAGCCGAGACGGGGAAGTGTTCGAATACTTTTTCGAAAAAATTTTCCCCCGGCCCCGCCACCCATTTGCCTTTTGCGGCGGTTTTGCAATGAGCAGGAATCTGCCAGTAGGCGGCAAAGCCCCTGAAATGGTCGAGCCGAACGATATCGAACAGATTAAGATTATGCTCGAACCTTGTAAGCCACCAGCGGTAGCCGGTTTTTTTAAGAGTATCCCAATCGTAAACGGGATTATTCCAAAGCTGGCCTGTCCGGCTGAACAAATCAGGAGGAACACCGGCGACAAAACGGAGCCTTTTCGATTTGGTCAATTTGAAAAGTTCCGGATGCGACCATACATCTGCGCTTTCGTAAGCCACGTAAAACGGTATGTCGCCAATGAATGCGATGCCGAGCTTATTGCAATAATTTTTCAAAGCCCGCCATTGCTCGAAGAATATGTGTTGGAGAAACTTTTCCCGGTTGATTGCGTCAGCTAATTGAACTTTTACAGCTTTAAGAGCCGCTGGTTTACGTTCTCTTAATTCGGCCGGCCATTTAGACCACAGCCGATTACGAAAATGTCGACACGCTGCGACAAATATCGCGAAGTCATCGAGCCAGGATTTGTTTTCTGCGCAAAACCGTTCGTAATCCGAATTCTGCTTGCTGTTTTTGAAATGTTCATAAGCAACATCAAACAGCTTTTCCTTGTAAGCAGAAACCTGCCGATAGTTAACCTGCGTTTTAGAAAAATGAGGTATATTTCGGATGTCCTTCTTATTCAGAAGGCCTTGTCGATACAGCAACTCTGGACTGATGAACAAAGTATTGCCAGCAAAGGCGGACGAGCTATTGTAAGGAGAAAAATTGTTTCGAACGGGGGCAGGCGGGTTTAACGGCAGAACCTGCCAATAACTTTGGCCGGCGCGAGCGAGGAAATCCGCAAACTTGTAAGCACAGGGGCCAAAATCACCAATACCGAAATCGGAAGGTAATGAACTTATATGAAGTAAGATACCGGCGGCTCTTTTTCTCACTAATCAACCTTTACACCTAAATAATTTGCCAGGGTTTTGAAATGTTCGCACCACTTCTTTGCAATTTGCTCTCCCGCTTCGGCTTTTTTAATCATAACGGGGTATTGCTCCCTGCTAACCTTGAAAAGCACGTTTTGGGCGGGCTGCAAATCAAGTTCAGGAACGATGGTTAATAGAATGCCCAAAATCGCTGATATTCTTTCAAGCAACTTAACGTCACCCGGCGAATCTTCGAATTTACCCATCAGGAAATTGATTTTCCTGCTTGCTTCGAACCTTAGGGTGGCCGTATCAAGCTGCAGCGGCAATTTGGTTGCGTCGCCGGCAAGTTTCCCCAGTTGCCCAACATCCGTTTCATCACTTTCTATTTCCCTGCAAAGGTCCTGATTAAGTATAAATTCCGCGGGAGCAGCAAGCGCCCTCGGCAAAGGCATATGCACTCCCCGCATTATCTGCATAATCGTGTAATTGTGCTCGTATATATGCCTGAAAGAAGCCTCGATTTCCAGCCAAGTGGTTTTAAGCAGCTCATAAAGGATGCGCCTCTGCTGGTCTTTAAACAGATGCCAGAGCGAGAAATTATTGCCTTTATAAAATATATTCATTACACGCATAACTTCCGTAGTATCACCTTTGGAGAAAGCCCTTTTCAGGTCTTCTCTCATTTTGTAAAAAGCATCATCCGGCGAGCGAGCATTTACCGCACAAATTAAATTGTGGTCGCCAAAGTGCAGAACTGTAAAATCCACTGCGTGTTTTTCAAGAACTATATCGGATTGAACCGTTGCCCGTCCCGTAGCAAGAGTCTGAATGCCAGCATCAATGCGTTCGTAGTTTTCAATTTTGGTGGAATAACAGTAAACATCTTTTTCCACAACAGCTTGCTCTTCAAAAATAGAACTGACAGCTAAATGCGCTCCAACCCTATTTAAATCGACGTTTGTGGTTTTTACCAGGGCCTCATAAACATCCTTGCCACTGCCGAAATCTTTTACGTTCGTGGGGGCTTTTTGAAGGATATCTTCAAATCCGGGTTCCAAATCCTTGCTGTTAACTTCTTTTGCCAACTGGATTGCTCTGGCAGCATACTGCATTATCTGAACGGTTTCTATGCCGCTTATGTCATCGAAAAACCAACCGCAGCTTGTATACATCAGCATCGCATTTCTCTGCATCTCCAGAAGTTTTAAGACCGCTATCTTTTCGTCATAAGGAAGTTCTCTGCCGGAAACCTGTTGCAGAAAAGCTTCTACATTTTCAACAGACCTGTCATTTATGACCCTGACGTAATCATTTCTTGCCTGCCACGGGTCAGGAACATATCGCGCCAACATCTCTTCATAAACCACTGAAAGCTCATCTCGCAGCCAATCCATAGCTTCCCGAAGAGGCGCCCGCCACTGCTGTTTACCCGATGGGTATCTGCCGTAATGACATCCACAGTTACTTCTCCATCTTTCAACTCCGTGACTGCAGCTCCAGGAGCTATTCTCATAAATCTCAACTTCGTATGCAGGAGGATGCTTTTCCAAATATTCGCCATAAACTGTTATCCGTGACAGGTTGTTTGACTTGATGTAATGCAAACAATATGCAAGCGCCATGTCAGCATATCGATGATGATGGCCATAAGTCTCTCCATCCGTTGCAATATGAGCAAGTGGAAACTGGTTATCATCCTTCGATGAAATCCAGGCCATTTTTTTTGCAAAAACCTCGCCGTTTTGCAAAATTCTGCCATCAACAACATCCTGAGTAATTGGGCCGTGATAGAAAAACAAATTGATAGCCCGGCCGGAAGGAAGCTGGCAAATATACGCTTGGGTTGTGTCTATCTGGTCCCGATGGACGTTCTCCCAGTAGTTGCTACCGACTTTACGTATTCGTTTGGCCTGATGCGGTGAAAGAATCGTGAACTTGATGCCGAACTCAGCAAGAATCTCCAGCGTCTCGACGTCAGCCGCAGTTTCAGGCAGCCACATACCTTCCGGCTTTCGTCCAAAGCGGTGTTCGAAATCACTTATTCCCCAGACTACCTGTGTATACTTGTCACGCCTGTTGGCAAGCGGCATAACTATATGGTTGTAAGCTTGTGCAATGGCTGCACCATGACCGGAGAAATTCTTCTGACTTTTTTTGTCTGCCTCGATAATATTTTCATACACATCCAGCGCGTGTTTTTCTAACCAGGATAATAAAGTAGGACCAAAGTCGAAGCTTATTTCTGAATAGTTGTTGACTATGGCTATTATTCTCTTATCCGGGCCAAGTATCCGGGAAGCCGCATTTTGCCTATAGCATTCTTCCGTGATTTTGGTGTTCCAATCGTGATATGGATAGGCGGAATCCTGAAGCTCAACATCCTCCAGCCAGGGGTTTTCTCTAGGGGGCTGGTAAAAGTGGCCGTGTATGCAGATATACTTCTCCATTTTTTAATCCCGACCGATGTTGTAATATTGTATAAACAAAACTGTAGATTGCCTCTAATCAGAATTAATGTTATAAAAACATACGGAAAAATGCAATAATCTTCTCAAATGCTTAACGTTTTACATTTCGGATATTGGTGGTGAATTCATCCCTATTATGTGCCGGTGTCCTGTTATGTGTTGTTAATATGAGTGCGATGAGTT
>Ga0187886_1002303_pt1 | contig 15500 bp, 19 predicted proteins | sample June2016WEW_20_1_FD_133001 | JGI IMG/M metagenome (GOLD analysis project Ga0187886, IMG submission 133001) | Peatland microbial communities from SPRUCE experiment site at the Marcell Experimental Forest, Minnesota, USA - June2016WEW_20_150 | ecosystem: Environmental > Terrestrial > Soil >... | reverse complement strand
TTGAAAAGGCTAATGGTCAGGTCTTTTTTCCCCTCTAACGAGAAAGGGACCTCTTTTTCGATGACGGCTCCTTTCGATATGATCCCTACCGTGGGGTGATTTTTTTGCACCCCCGTTCCGGAGGCCCCCGTAATCGCGAAGCCTCCCGTGACGATGGGGCCCTGAGCCAGGGCATAGACCTGCTGATCCGGTCCTTTCAGGGGAGTCAATAGCAATGTCCCACCGCCGAGGCTCGTGGCATCGCCCATGGAAGAAACATGCACATCAATCCTATTTCCGGCCCTGGAAAAAGGGGGGAGAGTGGTGGTCACCATTACAGCGGCGACATTTTTTAATGAGATCTGGGTAATGCGCTCACTGGGAATAGTTATGCCCATTCTCTCTAACATATTGACAATGGTCAGGACAGTAAACTGCGTAGTCCGCCCATCTCCCGTACCGGCCAGGCCCACGACCAATCCATACCCGAACAGTTCATTGCTGCGGATTCCTTTAAAAGTAGCGATATCTTTTAACCTGCTCCCCCAAGCGGGTGAAAGGGTGAACAAAAAAAGAACAAAGAGAATGAATCCGCATATGAATTTTTTGTCCTTCTTCACGGCGAATCTCCTACTTCTACCTCCTGTATTTAAAATGGCCATACCCAATCCAGAATCCGGGTCAGCCAACCTACTCTCTGCTTGTCGCTGACCACTCCCTGGCCATTCAGTTCAATCTTGGCATCAGCGACAAAGGTCGAAAGGACGACATTGTTCGAAGAGATGTCTTCCGGCCGAATCATTCCCTGGATGTTGATGAATTGGTTTTCGTTGTTCACCCGGACTTCTCGTGAACCCTGAATGGCCAGATTTCCGTTGGGAAAAACTTGGATCACCTGGACCGTTATGTAGGCATTCAAACTAGATTTACGGGTCGTTTCCCCCTGTCCATTAAAGGAGTTCGCAAACGCGGCCTTCTGATCGCTCCCTACCCAGTCGCCAGTCATTTTCGCGAGGACCCCGCTCCAGCTCGCAGCAATATCCGAATTTCGAGAAGTTTTGGTCGTAGCATTCTTGGATGCACTCGCCGATTCTACAATATTGATAGTGACAACATCTCCAACATTTCGGGCCTTGACGTCCGCATACAGACTGTAGAAACCGCGCGAATTCCACACGGATCCTTCCGCCGGAGTGGATGGAAAAGCTGAAATCTTCTCTTTGACGATAGCGGGAGAAGGCTTAATGGGCGCTGGGCTCATGAAGGCACATCCCGTTACAAGCATCCAGAGCAGCGCCATCGCCCAGATTTTTGATATCCTCCGCTTCCGGTTCATTTTTTTGATTCCTTCCCTAAAAATCGACTTTAACTGTAGTGGCATCCAAAACTGTGCCGTAAACTTCCCTTTTGCTGGAAAGGTTGACCAATTTAATTCGGTCCCCTTTTCGACCTACTTCCTTCACCTCTCCCAGGGCAGTGATTTTGAATTGATCATTTTCAATTAGAAGCATCACTCTGTCCCCCTTGTTAACGAGAGGTGGGGTCTCGAGCATGCTCAATCGCAGGACCTCTTGGTTGTTGACCGACAGGGTTGTCCGTTTTCCCAAGACCTCATTCTCCCCCGTTACAAAATCTTGGGGAAGAACGGCAATATTTTTATTGGCAATCTGAATATCACCCGCCTGAATCTCCTGGTACCTTTTTAAAAAGTGCCGAGCCACTATAACGTCGGCATAGATATCTACCCGGGCGCTGATTCTAATTTTCCTGATCTCTTGACCCTTGGCGAAAAAGACCATCATGCCCGCTATATTTCCGCCTTGAATGGCCTTTTCGGGGACGAGGACCTGACAGGAAAACTTTTCCCTGGGAACGATGACCTTTTCATAGTTGCGGAAATCTCCGATGGTAACTTTTCTGTTTGGATTCTGGATCATTTTCTGTAAATGATTCTCCAGAATTCTGCCCATCTCCCCAGGTTCGAGGGGCTGGCCGGGCCGAATTCCTTCGATGAGAACGGCAGGCTGGCTGAAGGCCTCGGATATTGGACCAGAAATGAACCAAAGTGAAAGGAAAAACCAGACGAACATTCTAATTTTATTCATCCAACCAATCCTTACCTTACGAGGTTATTGGCTTCCTGGAGGGCTTGATCGCTCGTCTGGATGACCTTGGTTCCCATCTCGTAGGCTCTCTGGGCCATGATCATGTTGATCATTTCCTCCACCACATCGACATTTGATACCTCCGTATACCCTTGAAGGATGGTTCCAAATTGGTCTACTCCTGGATTGCCCTGCACGGGGTCTCCGGAACCATCGCTGACTATATATAAATTTTGGCCCAGGCTCTGCAGGCCGGCCGGGTTGGGGAAATTAAACAACTGGAGCTGGGTGCTCCCCAATTCCTTCCCGTCCGACCCGGCAGCCACCATCTTTCCCCCAGGTTCAACGGTTATAGTAACGGTATTGGCCGGGATGGAAAATGCTGGCTGGAGCTGGTTTCCATTGCCATCGCAGATATACCCTGTCTTATCTGTCTTAAATGCTCCGGAGCGGGTATAAACCTCTTTGCCTTGGTACGTGAGCTTGAAAAATCCCTGTCCCTGAATGGCTAAATCAAGTGGGTTTTTCGTTTGGGTTAAATCCCCCTGCATGAAAAGCTTTTCCACTGAGACCACATTGGCCCCCATGCCTACCTGAATCCCTACCGGTAATTGAGTTCCCTGGGCCGTGGTAGTTCCTGCTGTGCGCAGGGTTTGATACATTAAGTCCTGGAAATTTACGCGACTTTTCTTAAACCCATTGGTATTGATATTGGCCAGATTATGGGCAATGGTATCGATGGTTGTTTGATGGGCGGCCATACCCGATGCAGATGTCCAGAGAGCTCGAACCATAACTATCCCTCCTCCAATTATTGAACTCTTCCGACCTCATTGACCGCCTTAGAATCCAATGAATCACCGGCTTGAATGATCTTCAGGCAGGATTCATAGGTTCGGAAGGAGTCCATTAAGTTAATCATCTCTTCCACTGGGTTAACATTGGAGGCCTCCAGAGCTCCTTGTACAACTCGGCTCTGGTTTGCCGCCATTTCCGTTTCTTTGCTTTCCGTTTTCAGTAGGGTATGTCCTTCCTTAATCAGGACATTCAAGTCGGGGAAGCTAACCACGGCGATTTGATCCACTTCATTCCCGTCTACCGCAATGGACCCGTTTTCCGCCACGGTGATTTTGTTACCCGTTAGGGTGATTTCCCCCCTTTGGCCCAGTACCGGAAATCCATCGGCATTGATCAGAACCTTATCCTTATTCAGGCCAAAATTTCCGCTCCGCGTATAACGCACCCCATTGGGGGATTTCACTTTAAAAAAACCTTCCCCTTCAATGGCCAAGTCCAGATCATTGCCAGTCTTTTGAATGGTTCCCGGAATAAATGAAATTTTCACCGGGTCATTTCCGGTGTTTCGAAAACGATCCGAGGTCTGGGATAAAATATTCTGAAATACAGGGATTTCTCTTTTGAACCCGGCGGTCTGCACATTGCTTAAGTTGTTGGCTATGAGGTAGTCCATTCGGGCTTGCTGCCGAAAAGCTCCCAGTGCGGCGACAGTTTGGGAATTATGCATCTTTTATGCTCCTATGCTCCTTTGAGGATATTCGGTCTGCAAGGGTTATGCCAAGGAGAATTGATAATCCGAGATGAATTGGGCAAAGAATTTCTTGACAGGACATCATCCAATGATTTAGCAGGATTGACCGAAATTTTCTTCCTTGAAATTTAGAAAAATCCTTCCTTTCCCCTTGATTTTTCTTGAATGGGATGAGGGAAGATGGCGGCTGAAAGTGGGCAGGGAGGAAATTATTGCCTATTATTTTCGATCCTGGTCACCACGCCATCGGTTGTTCACGGAGTAGACGAAAGCTAATATTTCGGCTACTACGACGTAGATGGTAGGGGGAATTTCTTGGTAGAAATCCAACTGGGAAAGGATCTGGATCAAAACCGGGTCCTCCTGAATGGGAATCCCGTGTTCTCGCGCCAGCTCAATGATTTTTTGGGCCAACAACCCTGACCCTTTTGCCGTTACCTTGGGGGCTCGGTCTAGGGTGGGGATATATCTTAGGGCTACGGCCTTCTGGACTGGTTTTTTGTTCTCTTTGGGGTCCTTGAGCATCAGACAACTATGTTCAGCAGAGAATCGGTCCACTTTTCCATGTCTGGGACCAAAGATTGGCCCATCCTCTCCATGGACTCCACAGAGACCTGGAAAAGCGGCTCATACCCTGCTTGGTTCAGCCTTTGGGAGAGTTCGGGAAGGGTTTGATGAAGGACCTTTTTCACCTCCGGATCCGACACCATGAATGAGCAGTAAAGTCCTTTTCCCTTTACCCTGACCTCAATTCTCATCCTTCCCCAGTCAGGAAGATGGAGTAAAAAAAGAATGGAGAGCCCTTCCTTTTCCAGCGCTTCTCCATCCTGGCGGGGGAAAGAAAAATTCAACTCAACAAACTGGAGATTATTTTGCACCCATAGGGGGAAGAAGAGTAGGATTTTCCCCTGCGCATCGGCCTGATTTAAGTTGAGAAGCTGATATAACTCGATCTTATCCACGAATTGACTCAGACCTTTCACCAGGTCTTTCATGGCAGTGGGTTCGGAAATTTCATTTTGCACGACCAGGGAATTCAACTGGGATTTGAGCTTTATGAGCAGGCCCTTGAGGTCCCCTTCCTGTAAGAAATCGACCGAATCTTTTGTCTGGCCCTCGATAAAATGCTTCAATTTCGCTTCCCAAAAAAGCCCTGATTGGGCCACGATCTTTTGGAAGTCCATGGGATCCAAGGGATGAGGTAGAAATGAAAAAAGTTTTAGTAGAGAAAAAAGTTGGGCGAGCGTATTCCGCACCTCCGGCGGCATCGTTTCGGCCGAAATCTTCCATAACCCGCCTAACTTTTCGGCCAGGTTTTCCAAGGGCAAATCAGAGGAGAGGTACTTCGGGAGAAAGGATTCGATCTCTTGCCCCGGGAGGGTTTCCTCGGGAATGATCTTTAGAACCACTTGGGGATGGGTTTCTTCCACCCGGAAGATGAATTCCCCGTCCTTGGTCAGGGAGACACCCCGATTCTCGACCAGAATCTCTTGCCCTTTAATCCTGATGAGGGTGTGCAGAGCATCGACCTGGTCGATAACCGTACCCCGGATTATTTCTCCGGAATGAAAAAGGGGTAGATTTTCCCCCGCAGGGGGATTCACGAGGACATATTCGGGGGAAAATGGGGGTGGGAAATTTACCTTATCCAAGATTTGAAGTAGGTTTTTTTAGACCCGCTATTGGCTGTACTGTTTCAAATCCAATATTAATTGCACTTCTCCTTTAGGGAGCTTTAGGCTGCGGACGATTTCAGGAAATTTATACCCCGCTTCCACCATCTTGACCACTTTCCCGTAAGGGTCTCCCTCCCTTACCCCTTCCGGAATGGATTTTTTCTTCTCTTCGATTCCGGCCAATCTTAAATTTAGACTTTGGAGCTTTTCATCCAGTTGTTCCATGAGTCGCTTGGTAATTTCTTTTTTCTCCTCCAGGTTCTTCGAAAGGCTTAGACAAAGGATTTCGGATTCCTTGGCCCATTTTATCAACTGGTCTGAGGTCCAGACGGACGGTTTTTTATTTTTGCCTTTTCGCAGTACTCGCCCAAAGAAGAAAACGATGAGGAGCAAAATGATCAGAGTCATCCCTTCCGTGATCATCAGCCAATTTTCTAAATTGCTGAAGTTTATAAATGGAATTCCACTCATTCTCTTCCTCCGCTGATCGTTTTTTAAACGGTGATGTCTAAAACCTTTCCGACCTGCTTTTGATCCGGACTCTCCTCTGCCAAGTCCTCCCCCTCCGATGCAGATTTGTTCCCCGGTAGATCCTTTTTCTTCTCCTTTTTTTTGCGCCGGATTTCTTTGCCCGGTCCTGTTTTAGGATCCCGGGCATTTTCCGCCGGAGGAAGGGGATTCAATTTAGGGAAAAGGGAGAAGTCGTCATCCATACGGTTCTTTTCTCAAGCTCCTTCCGCTGCCTGTTTGACCCCTGTCGCAAACGGGGGCTGATCCCCCCAGGCCCAATTTCCTTTAAAGGTAACGCCAGGCATGATCTTTCTTCTTGTTGGATTGGATCGATATGCCTCCAGCTCTGTCCAAAATTCACTTCCCGTCATAGAGGTAATTTTTGATCTTTACTCTTAATTTTAAGATGGCCTTGGTATGAATTTGGCAAATCCTTGATTCCGTAAATCCGAGCACCGCCCCAATTTCCTTTAAAGTCATCTCTTCATAATAATAGAGGGAAATCACCGTTCTTTCCTTGGGAGAGAGTTCGTCGATCGCCCGAGCCAATATTTCTTTCAACTCCTCGAGACTGAGAAGGTGAAAGGGGTCATTTCCCTTTTCATCGATGAGGCGGGTGAGGAAATTTTCCTCCACCAATTGGGGAACTTGATACCGCAGGCCTTCCAGGTCCAAGAGGGAAATTCCTTTTATTTCCGTGATCAAATCATAGTATTCTTCCAGGGCGAGTCCCAGCTCCTTAGCCACCTCTTCATCTTCCACGGGTCCGCCCCGTTTTCTCTCTAGAGTCAAATAGGTTTTTTCTACCTGGGCCGCTTTTTGCCGGATGGATCTGGGGACCCAATCCAAAGACCGCAATTCATCTAACATGGCTCCGCGGATCCGAAATTCCGCATAGGTCTTAAATTGAACATTTTTATTGGGATCATACTTGTTCAAGGCATCCATGAGCCCAATCACTCCGGCGCTGATTAAGACCTCCGTGGAAATGTGGGGCGGGAGCCGCATCGCCAGGCGATGGGCAATATATTTGATTAAAGGTGCATACTTTAGAATCAGCTCTTCTCGATTTAAGGAATTATGGTCAAAGGAAATCGAATGAGCCAATTTATGGTTCTTGGTTTTATATTTTATGGCTTTGGTTTCCAATCGACGCCCCCGTTTAGTCTAAGCTTTATACTGCAGCAATTGTTTCCAGAAGAATTGGACATTTCCATTTCCGCATCGTGTAACGGGCCGCTCGGAGATCGTTTTGGCCAGCTCCCTGATCCTCTTGCTAAAAAGAGAGCGGGGATAAATCTCTAAGACCGCCTTCTGAAGTTTTACCGCTTTTGAAATGCTTTCATCCAGAGGAATGAAGCCCAGATAGTCTAAGGATAGGCTGCCCAAAAATCGATCGACTGCGATGTTCAGTTTTTTAAAGACTTCTTTGGCTTCCTGAGCGCCAGAGGCCAAATTCACCAGGATCATAAAATTCTTTTTCTGGAACTTCATCGATAAGACTTTCATCAGAGCGTAGGCGTCGGTAATGGAAGTGGGCTCCGGAGTGGCCAGGATAATCGATTCGGCGGCAGCCATATTAAAGTACAGGACATTGGAGGAGATCCCCGCCCCGGTATCAATCAGGAGAACATCCACGTTCATGGACAGATGATCCAATTCGTTTAAAAGGAAGATTTTTTGACTTTCCTCTAGATCGACAAGTTCCAGAACCCCCGAACTGGCAGGCATGATCAACATTCCCCCTGGCCCTTGGACGAGGATTTCGGAGAACTTTTTCTCCCTGCGAAAAAGATGCTCGATGGAATAGCGCGCCGTGATTCCCAATAGAACGTCGATGTTGGCTAGCCCCAAATCGGCGTCCAAGATTAACACTTTTTTGCCCAACTGGGTAAAGGCCAGCCCAAGATTGGCGGTCACATTCGTTTTACCCACTCCCCCCTTTCCACTGGAAACGGATATGACTTTCGGCCACTTCAGGGTCGCCTCTCCTGTCCTATCTTCTTGCGGTCCAGGGGGATCCATTTGGCCAGGAGTATTTTTGAGGAGCGAACGCAATCCTTCAGCTTGGTCCATAGAAATTGACTCCATTAATTCCATTGCATTTGATGCAAAACCAGGTTGGCGATCCGTCCCTTGGTCGCCAGTTCAATATCCTCCGGAACCCTCTGCCCGTTAGTGATATAGGATAAGGGTTTCTTAAAACGCAACAACTGATTAAAGACGGGCACGTATTCTTCCGTTTCGTCAATTTTGGTGATAATATAGCTAGAGATTGGCAGGAGGCTAAAGCGGTGAACCATCTGGGCCAAATCTCGGTCTTTCATGGTGGCACTTAAAACGAGATGATTTTCAATGGCGGGGTGAACCGTCAAAAGTTCTCTCAACTCCTCAAGTACGCCCGAGTCATTCGGGTTCCTCCCGGCCGTATCAATCAGCAGGAGATCTTGATTTACATTTTTGGCGATGATCTCCCTCAGTTCATCCCGGTTGATGGCCACTTCTATGGGAAGTCTCAAAATTCGGGCATAGGTCTTCAGTTGTTCAATGGCCCCGATGCGATATGTGTCTAGGGTGATGAGGGTAACTCGCTTGCTCACCCTCAAACTGAAATGGGCCGCCAGTTTCGCCAGAGTGGTGGTCTTCCCCACGCCGGTGGGCCCGATAAAGGCCCAAATCTTCGCCCCCTGTAAATAGGGCTTGGCAACCTCCACCGCATCCATCAATCGGCTGCGTAGTAGGTCCCGATAGGACTCGGGCGCCCTGGCCCAACCCAAATCTTTACGCCTGGCCTGGATTTCTTCCACCAGCCCGTTTACAAACTCCGGAACCAAACCGGTAGAAAGGATACTCTGGATGAAAGGGTCTTCCTCGATTCGTTCCGGATTTTTTGGGGTCTGCTTCCCTCGGTCCAGAGTGGGAAAATGGACTGGAAAGAAAGCTGGAGGACGTATCGGTTGATCCGTTGCGGCCACTACTTCAACCCGCATTCCATCCGCAGACCCGGGCCTGGAAGAAGGCTTTTTGACTTTTTGGGTAGAGAGGATGATGGCCTCTTCGCCCAGGACCTCTTTTACCTTTCGTAAAGCCTCCTGCATATCTCTCGCTTCAAACTTCTTAATCTGCATATTTCAGATTCACCGTCCCTAAAGATTGAATTTTTGCTTGGGTGGTCAATTCATTGTGCGACAACACCACGACCTGCGGCAGGAACCGATCTAATAATCTTTTCAGATGTCTGCGAATCGTGGGCGAACAAAGGATGATCGGTTGATAGTTTGCTTGGGCCATTTTTTCCAACGTCTGGTTGACGGACAGTAAGATTTTTTGGGCCAGGCTAGGCTCCAAAGATAAATAGGAACCATGATCGGCCTTCTGAATCCCCTCTCGCAAAATATCTTCAATCTTTTGATCGATCGTGATCAAAGGTAAGACTCCCTCCGGAGTTTCATATTGTTTTACGATGGAGCGGGCTAACCTCTGCCGGACATATTCGGTGAGGATGTCTGGATCCTTCGTGATCGAAACAGAGTCCGCCATCGTTTCCAGGATGGTTAATAAGTCCCGGACCGAGACCCGCTCCTTCAGAAGGTTCTGTAAGACTTTCTGGATGATCCCCAAGGGCAAAATGTTCGGGACCAATTCTTCTACAACTTTCGGATAATTCTGCGCCAATCGATCCAGTAGTTTTTGCACATCTTGGCGGCTCAGCAGTTCGTCGGCATGCGTCCGGAGGATTTCGGTCAGGTTGGTGGCGATAATGGTGGAAATATCCACGACCGTATATCCCGCAAATTGGGCTTCCTCCTTTCGCTTTTCCTGAATCCACAGGGCGGGCAGCTGAAAAACGGGCTCTTTCGTCGGGATTCCCTCAACAGTCTTTTTGACTTCCCCCGGGTTTAAAGCCATCACATAACCCGGCATCATCTCCCCTTTGGCTACCTCATTCCCTTTGATGAGAATACGATATTCCCCGGGTTTTAGCTGGAGATTATCCCGTACGCGCAGGGGGGGGACCAAGATGCCCAGGTCCATCGCAAATTGTCTGCGGATCGACCGAATTCGGTTCAGTAAATCCCCATTTTGTTCTTCATCGACCAAGGGGATCAAACCATATCCTACTTCTAATTCCAGGCGGTCCAAAGTCAATAGGGTTTCCACTTGCTCGGGTGCGTGGGGAATTACGGCTGCCTTTTGACTATCTTCCATTTTTTTCTTGTCCTGTTTCTTCTGTTCCTTGGAAATGACATGGGCCAAGAAACCTGTGGCCAGGGATAAGACAATGAAAGGAATATGCGGCAGGCCAGGGATCAAACCCAATGAAAAAAGGATCCCTGCCGAGAGGCCGATGGCCTGAGGTTGAACTTTGAATTGTTTGCTCAATTCTTTCCCCATACTCTCGGTCGAAGCTGCGCGGCTGACAATGAGTCCGGCCGCTGTGGAGTTGATGAGGGCCGGAATTTGACAGACCAACGCATCCCCGATGGTCAAGATCGTATAGGTTTGAGCGGCGGTCATGAGGGGCAAATTTTGCTGGAAAACCCCGATGATGAATCCTCCCCCAATATTGATGAGAATGATGATCATCCCAGCGACCGCTTCCCCTCTGACGAATTTGCTGGCTCCATCCATCGCTCCGTAAAATTCCGCTTCTTGGGCGATTTTTGCTCTTCTTTTGCGGGCTTCTTTATCGTCGATGATCCCGGCATTTAAGTCCGCATCGATACTCATTTGCTTACCGGGCATGGCATCCAGGGTGAATCGAGCGGCCACTTCGGCGATCCGTCCACTGCCTTTCGTAATGACCACAAAATTGATGATTACCAGAATGAGGAAGATGATGAAGCCCACAAAGTAGTTGCCCCCGACCACAAAAAGGCCGAACGACTTGATTACCTGACCGGCAGCCGCAGGCCCTTCATTGCCATGCAGCAGAATGAGGCGGGTAGAAGCGATGTTCAGCGACAGCCGGAAGAGGGTAGTTAGTAAGAGAAGGGCGGGGTACGTGGAAAATTCCAGCGGGGTTTTAATATACAGGGAGGTCAATAAAATCACCAGGGAAAAAGTAATACTCATAGAAAGGAGCATGTCGAGCAGAAGGGTAGGCAAGGGGAAGATCATCAGCAGGAGCATCGCGATCACCCCCACCGCGGTCAGCATATCACTCCGGTTCAGTCCCGATTTCTCTTGGAATATGGGGAGTGGGAGATTCAATTTTTCAGCCATTTTCTCCACTCAATTCTACAGGGTTTTCTTTTTCATCCGGTACACAAAGGCCAATACATCCGCCACCAAATGGTAGAGGGTAGCCGGGATCAGCTGCCCCACCTCAACGGTCCTAAAAAGGATCTGGGCCAGCGGCTTATTCTCCAGGATGGGGATCTTGTGTTCTCGGCCAATCTCTTTCAACTTTTCCGCAACAAATCCAGCTCCCTTGGCCAAAAGCTTAGGGGCACCCATTTCTCCACTCTTATAGTACAGGGCCACGGCAATATGAGTGGGGTTCGTAATGATGACATCGGCCTTGGGAACTTCGGCCATCATCCTCCTTCGGGCAAGTTCTCGTTGGATGCTGCGAACCCTGGCTCGCACGAGGGGATCTCCTTCGGCTTGTTTTACTTCATCCTTCACTTCCTGTTTGCTCATGCGCAGCCCCTTCTCATAGCTCCACCGCTGATAGATGTAATCTAACCCGGCCAGCAAGATCATGACCAAAAGGATATTTAGGAAAATATGGAAAGAAACCAAGCCGATATATTTAGAGATGCTGCCGACTTCCTGGCTCATTAAGGCTAAGATATTGGGTAACTCTTTTTTGATCGTATAATAGGCCACCCCCCCCACGATTAGAATCTTGAATAGAGATTTCAGTAATTCCACGAAAGATTGCAGCGAAAAGACCCGAGTGAGTCCTTTTAAAGGGCTGATTTTCGCCAGATCAGGCTTGATCGATTCCAAGGAAAAAAATCCGCCCACCTGAATATAATTGCTCAGAATCGCCACCCCCATGATGACTCCCAAGAATGGGGCGAGGATCAAAAAAAGCGACTCGATCAATTCATTTTGCAAGGCGAGCAGGTTTTCCGGGGTGAGGGAAAAGGTTCCCACTTTTTCAAAAAATTGAACCATCAAGGTCGATAGTCGCTCATAAGGATAAGAACCCAAAAAAAACAAAACCAACAAACCGGCCAGCATGACCAAGACCGTGGATACTTCTCGGCTCTTCGCCACTTGGCCTTTTTTCCTGGCTTCTGATCGTCTTTTAGGGGTGGCCTTTTCTGTACGCTCAAAATCCGCCATCGCTATCTTCCGATTAGGGGCAACATCGTGTCGACCAATCCGCGGCTCGCCTCTTCAAAAAGATATTTGAGGAGGGGGACCAAGAGCTCTATCGATAAACCCAAGAAGATCAATCCCAAGCAAATGGTCAACGGAAAACTGGTCATCAATACATTCATCTGCGGAACCATTTTGGCGATCATTCCCAGCGCGATTTGGGTGAAGATCAAGACCGCCATAATGGGCGCTATCATTTTTATGGCAATGATAAACATCTTAGCGGAAAGCTTTAGAATGTGATGGTACAACCCCATCTTCAAATGAAATTCTCCTGGCGAGAGGACTGAAAAGCTCTGGAATAAAGCTCTGAAAAACCAGTGATGTCCGTCGATGGATAAAAAGATTAACAACCCCAGCAAATAGTAAAATTGGGCGATCAAGGTGGTATCCATCCCGGACTGGGGATCCAAAATAGTGGCCATGGCCAAACCCATCTGATAACCCGCTAACTCGCCTGCCAACTGGATGCCGGCGAAGATCAAATTGATCGAAAGCCCCAGAACAAAACCGACCATAAGCTCCGCAATCATGAAAAGGCCAAATTGGTAAGGGTCGGACGGAAAAAGGCGGAGATCGATCTTTACCAACGGTAGGAGAAGCAAGCTAACGGCGAGCATCAAACTGATTTTCAGGAGATTGGGCATGGCGCTGGAGCTCAGGATAGGCATCATAAAAAGAATCGGGGAGACCCGCATCATGATGAGGACGAAGGACTGAAACTGCATGATGGACCAGTCAAATAAATTGGGCGAAATCAAGAGACCCTCACCGAATATACTGGGGGATGTTGACAATGATCTGCTCGGTGTAATGCATCATTTTGTTCATCATCCAGGGTAATAAAAATAATAGACTAATGAACGTGGCGACAATCTTGGGCACGAAAGTCAGGGTGGCCTCTTGAATCTGGGTTAGCGCTTGGAATAGGCTGACCACCAGGCCGACGATCAAGCTGATCCCCAAAATGGGTAAAGAAAGGTACAGGGTAATTTCAATGGCACCCTTGGCAATATCCATGATCTGATCAGGGCTCATCTCTTTCTCCTCAGTAAAAACTCTTGACCATGGAACCCACGATCAGGTACCAACCATCGACTAGGACAAATAGCAAAAGTTTCAGGGGTAAGGAGAGCATCATCGGAGGCAACATCATCATCCCCATGGAAAGGAGAACACTGGAGACCACCATATCGATGACTAGAAAGGGGAGATAAAGAAGAAAACCGATCTGGAAAGCGGTTTTCAGCTCACTGATCATGAACGCCGGAAGGAGAACCGTGGTGGAGACTTCTTCTATATTTTTGGGTTTGGGTGCTTCGGCCAAATGGATAAATAAGGCCAAATCTTTCTCTCGGGTTTGCTTGAACATAAATTTGCGAACCGGCTTGAGCGCTTCTTCGATTGCCTGCCCTTGGGATATTTTTTTGTCCGTGTAAGGCACCAGGGCATTCTCCCGGATGTTTTGCCATACGGGAGCCATGATGAAAAAAGTCAGGAATAGGGCCAGCCCGATCAGAATCTGATTCGGGGGCATCTGCTGGGTTCCTATGGCCAGTCGTAAAAAATGGAAGACCACGATCAACCGGGTGAAAGAGGTCATCATGACCAGAATGGCAGGGGCCAAGGAGAGAATGGTCAGGAGAAACAAGATTTGAATGAGGACTGAACCCTCTCCGGGATCCTTCGCTTCTCCGATGCCAATTTTGATCGTAGGGATCGGGATGTTTTGGGCAAATGCCGGTGGGTTCCAGATTAACAAGAGTCCCCCTATAAGGATGACTAGGGTCAATAAACCTTGCAGACGATGCCCCCTATTTCCCATTGAGGATCCTCATGTGCTCGCGACCGAACCCTTTGCGACCCAACGAAAAATGATCCAAAATAGAAAGGGGTCCAGGCCGGACTGCATGCTGGGCTTCGATTTTTTCCACAAATTCTCGATTTTCAATTTTATCCAGCAAGGTTATTTGAGCCTCAGAAATGCCCAGGACAAGGATCTGTCCACCAATTCCAACTAAGGAGATGTATTTCCGCGGGGCAATCGGCTTGGTTGTCAAGAGCCGGACTTGACCCTCGGAATGAAAATTTTCCCTCCCAGCAATCATCCGCTTGAACAGCCAAATGAGCAGCAAGAGAATCGCCAGCACGGCCCCTAAGACCAAGATCATTTTGGCGACTGCCCCAATCATTTAAACCTCCTGCGACCCCAATTGCTTGACCCGTTCCACCGGGCTAATGATATCGGTTAAACGGATGCCAAACTTTTCATTGATGACCACGACCTCCCCCCGGGCAACGAGTTTCTGGTTGACTAGAATTTCCAGCGGCTCGCCAGCCAATTTGGTCAACTCAATCACCGATCCCTGCCCCAGTTGCAAAAGATCGCTAATTAATATCTTTGCCCGCCCCAACTCTACCGAAACCTCTAAGGGAATGTCTAAGATGAAGTTCAAATTTGGAGATTGGTTTAACTCCGCTTCTGGTTTCGCTTCCTTTGCTTTTTCCTTTTCCATGACGATTCCTCGGATTTGCTCCCTTATGAAGGTGAAATTTTTTCTTCTACCTGAAAAGCCTTATTCTCCCCCAAAACTCCAGCTCTTCCAAAAAATTTAGGAACCCCCTGAACCTTGGCTGTTATCAAGCCAGAAACTTCATTTTCCAACATCAGAACATCTCCCACATTTAATTTAAATAGATCTTGCACCATGATCCTCTTCCTTCCAAACTCCACCACCACCTCAACCGCCGCAGACTGTAGACGCTCCACAAGTCTCTCAACACCACTGTGATCAATTTCTAAACAGTCGCTTTGGTATCCAGAATAAAGCTTATCTTTAATCGGCTCGATGATCGAATAAGGGATGCAAAGGGTAATCAATTCTGTACTTTGTTCTAACTCCAACTCAAAAGAAATGATCATGGCCGGGTCGCTCGGCGGCACAATGCTGGCAAACTGTGGGTTCATCTCACTTCTTACAAGCCGAATGGAAACGGGATGGATTGAATTCCATGCCTTTTCTAGGTCAGCCAAGGCCATATGCACCACTTTCATGATTAATTTGGATTCGATGGCGGTAAATTCCCTCTCAGATTGAAATGTTGTTTTTCCGGAACCCCCTAAATAAATATCGACCAGGGTGAAGATCAGCTTGGCATCTAAAACCAGCATGGCATGTCCGCGAAGGGGCTCCATTTTGAATATATGTAAGCTACTGGGGACTGGGAGGGTCCGGATGAATTCACCAAATTTTAGCATCTGAACCCCCTTGGACCCTATATCGATGCCTTTTCGCAGGCTCAAAGAAAGATTGTTTCGAAAGGATTTGGAAAAAATGTCATTAA